>OAZW01001185.1_pt1 | contig 10629 bp, 8 predicted proteins | sample 1495231 | NCBI WGS metagenome assembly OAZW01 (sample SAMEA2580062, study PRJEB22360) | human gut metagenome | reverse complement strand
CGCTTCGCCTTCCAGCGCCTTTTGATAGAACAGGTCGTAAAGACGCGGCTTTTCCAGCTTCGCACCGGCGGCTCCGGCCATTTCGCCCAGCACGCGCACCCATGCGTCCAAATCAGATGTGCAGGTGTTGCAGTGTACCATCGCCACCGGTCGCCCCGTGGGGGTGGTGACCATATCGATCTCCGGATACACCCTGGCGAGCGGGCGTTCCAGCACCGCCATGGCAAACACGCTGGTGCCCGCCCAAACATTGCCCGTGCGCACGCCCACGCTGTTGGTGGCGGCCATGCCCGTGCCCGCGTCCCCCTCCGGAGGGCACAACGGCACACCGGGGCGCAGCACGCCGGTAGGATCCAGCAGACACGCGCCCTCCGCCGTCAGCGTGCCCGCGTCCGCGCCGGCGCAAAGCACCCGGGGCAGAATATCTGCAAGGCGGTAAGGCATACCTTCCTGCGCCAGAAGCGCGTCAAATGTTTTTTCCATTCCCGCGTCGTAACCGCATGCCGCGCTGTCAATGGGGAACATGCCCGACGCTTCGCCCACGCCCAGCACCCTTTCCCCCGTCAGCCGCCAGTGCACATAGCCCGCCAGCGTGGTCAAGTATGCAATGTCCCGCACATGGGGCTCGCCGTCCAATATAGCCTGGTACAGATGCGCAACGCTCCACCGCTGTGGAACGTTGAACGCAAACCGCTCCGTCAGCAACGCCGCGGCGCGTTCTGTTGTCGTGTTGCGCCAGGTGCGGAAGGCTGCAAGCTGCGCGCCGTCCCGCGCAAAGGGCAGGTATCCGTGCATCATACCGGAAACACCCATTGCGCCCACGGTATGCAGCGGCGTGCCGTACCGCTCCTGAACCTGCCGGGCCAGCCGGGCAAATGCATCCTGCACGCCCGCCCATACGTCATCCAGGGCATAGGTCCAGTATCCGTGCTCCAGACGGTTTTCCCAATCGTGCGCACCGCTGGCCAGCACAGCATGCTCCGGCCCAATGAGCACCGCTTTGATGCGCGTAGAGCCAAGCTCCAGCCCCAGCGCTGTTTTTTCAAGCTGTATTTCCGCCATGAATCTCCTTCCTCTCATCTCCGACAATTCCAATCGAACGGCCGGGATGCGCGATGGTAGTTTTCCTTTACCCGCATCCGGGCAGTCCGGCCGCAAAACAAACCCGCAAATATTATACAAACGGATTCTCGCCGGGGTACGGCAGGCTCCTGGGCTGATTGTAGGCAATGTCCGTCACGCCCAGATACTTGAACACCTCAAACAGCGCCTTGCCCCAGTGCCCGAACGCCACCGCGCCGTGGTGCGGGTAACGCTTTGCAATCAGTACATGGCGGTAGAAGCGGTCCATCTCCGGAATGGCAAACGCTCCGATGGAGCCAAAGCTCTCGCAGTCCACGTCCAGCACCTGCCCCTGCGCGACGTATGCCTTCAGCTGTGTGTCCGCGGTGGACTGCAGACGGAAGAACGTGATATCGCCGGGCTTGATGTTGCCTTCCATGGTGCCGCGTGTGATGTCCGGCTCCGGCAGCTCCGGCTCCAGATCGCGTTTCATGATGAGCTGATAGCCCATGTGCGGGTCCTTCAGCATCGCACAGCTGGTGTTGCCGCAATGGAATCCCATGAAGGTCTCGGGCAGGCGCACATCGTATCTGCCCCTGATGGCCTTGTCGTAAATGGATGCGGGCACGGTGTTGTTGATGTCCAGCAGCGTGGTGGGCGCGCCGGAAACGCACACGCCGATGTACTCGGACAGCGCGCCGTAAATATCCACCTCGCAGGAAACGGGAATTCCCATGGCCGCAAGGCGGCTGTTTACATAACAGGGCACAAATTTGAACTCCGTCTGGAACGCGGGCCAGCACTTGTTGGCAAACGCCACATACTGCCGCGCGCCTTTGTGGGCCTCGGCCCAGTCCAGCAGCGTCAGCTCGTACTGGGCCAGACGGGGCAGAACACCCGCATACTTGTTGTTTCCGCCCAGCTCCGCCTGCATCTCGGCCATTTTGGCCGGAATGCGCGGGTCGTCCGCATGCTTGTTGTAGGCGACCAGTAAATCCAGCTCGCTGTTTTCTTCCACCGCCACGCCCAGGTCGTACAGCGCTTTGATCGGCCCGTTGCACGCCAGAAAATCATCGGGACGCGGGCCGAAGGTAATCAGCTTCAGCCCTCTCAGGCCCAGGATGGCCCGGGCGATTGGCACAAATTCCGCCACCTTTTCAGCCAGCTCCGGCGCCGTACCCACGGGATATTCGGGAATATACGCCGTTTTTCCCCGCAGGCCCAGATTGTACGAGCAGTTGAGCATACCGCAGTAGGCGTCGCCGCGCCCGTCGTGCAGGTCTCCGTCGCCCTCGGCCGCGGCCGCATACATAATAGGCCCGCTGAACCATTCGGCAATCAGCGTTTCCGGCGTTTCCGGGCCGAAATTCCCCAGGAACACGACCAGCGCATTCACGCCCGCAGCCTGCACATCCTCCACGGCCCGTCTGGCGTCCAATTCATTTTCCACCGTGACGGGGCACTCGTACAGGCCCTCGCCATAGGCAGCCTTTATCGCTGCGCGGCGCCGCTCGGACAGCGCCATAGGGAAGCACCCGCGGCTCACCGCAATGATGCCCAGCTTTACTTCGGGAATATTTGCAAACATCTCCATCTCTCCTTTTCTGTTGTCCGGCCAGCTCACAGGCTGTCCGAAATATCGATATTTTCTCCTGCAAGGCCCACATAAGCGCCCTGCGCGGCTTCGTCCGACGCAGCGTGTGCCAGCAGCCATTTATTGCGCGCCCACAGCAAAGCATCCTCCCCGCCGCGCTGTACAAAGGACGGCTTTTCGGTATTGGTGCCGCGCGGCAGCACAACGGCCGTGCAGAAGCCTTCCGCCGCATTTGTATGGCAGGGCGCATAGTGCAGCGTGGTGGCGTACACCTCCACGGCCATACCCGCCGGCACGCGGAACGCCTTTACTTTTCCGGTGTCCAGCACCCCGTTTTCGATCTCGTCCTGCTTTCCCAGCAGCAGGATAAAATCCCGCGCGCCCACATTCACCTCGCTGTCCCGGTGGTATTCCAGGCAGTTCAGCCTTGTGTTGTAGCCCCAGCACAGGCCCAGCTGTATGGGCATCCCTCCATAGGCGTTATTTTGCAGCGCGCCGTACAGCGCACATTCCTCCAGTACGGGGATGGAAGGTTCGTAGGCCGTGCCCTGCTCCGGCATGGGGATGGACCGCATGGCCGCACACAGAGGCGCGGTGTCGTAACCCTCCAGTATTTTGCCGTACGGGCGGAACGCCGCGTCTGTAACAGAATAAATTTTCATCGCACTTCTCTCCTTCGTCTTTGTAAACGCATACCGGGCCGCCGTTTACAGCAGCTTTGGAAACAACGCCCGGCATACCGGATAGATCTGTCGGAACTGTCGGTAGCGTTCCTCGTACAGCGCCGTCAGGGAAGCGTCCGGCTCCACGGTATCCACTGTGCGCACCAGCGCGGAACATGCCTGCGCCACGGTCTCATATTCTCCGCAGGCAACCATCGCCAGCAATGCCGCTCCGTAGCCCGGGCCTTCGGAGGTTTTCACCACATCCAGCGGAATTCCCAGCACATTGGCCAAAATGCGTTTCCATAGCATGGAGCGCGAACCGCCGCCGCAGATATTGGAGCGCGGAACGGAAAGCCCCAGCCCTTTCGCTACTTCAAAAGAATCCCGTATGGCGAACGCCACGCCCTCCAGCATGGCCTGTGTCATATCCGCACGGGCGGTGTCCATCGTCATTCCCACAAACATTGCGCGGGCGTTGGTGTCGTTGATAGGGCTGCGCTCGCCCATCAGGTATGGCAGGAAATACACATGATTCCTGCCCAGCATTTCGGGTGCGATCTTTGCTTCCTCGCCCTTGTAGTCATTCGTGCCGATGATCGCATCCTGCCACCATTTGTTGCAGCTGGCTGCGCTGAGCATACAGCCCATCAGATGCCAGCCGCCGTCCGCATGGGCAAAAGCGTGCAGGCCGTTGGTGGCGTCCACGCCAAACTTTTCCGAGGAAATAAAAATGGTGCCTGAAGTGCCCAGAGAGATATTGCACCTGCTGTCCGCATGGGCCGCTCCTGTGCTCACCGTCCCGGTGCCCACGGCTGCCGCCGCGTTGTCCCCCGCACCCGCGCATACCGTCACGCCCTGCGGCAGACCCAATGCCGCGGCAGTCTCCGGAAGCAGCATGCCCACGGGTGCAAAGCTTTCGTACAGGCGCGGCATCTGGCTTTCCGAAATGCCGCACAAAGCCAGCATGTCGCGGCTCCAGCACTTGTGCTCTACATCCAGCAGCAGCGTACCGGATGCGTCGGAGTAATCCGTAGCATGCACACCAGTCAGGCAGTAGACAAGATAGTCCTTGGGCAGCATGATTTTTCGAATACGCGCGAACAGCTCCGGCTCATGCTTTTTCATCCAGAGCAGCTTGGGCGCTGTAAAGCCGGCAAACGCGATGTTTCCCGTGCGCGCGCTGAGCACCGGGCGCCCCACCGTATCGTTCAGCCAGGCTGTTTCTTCGGCGGTACGGCCGTCGTTCCACAAAATGGCCGGGCGCAGCACCGCGTCCGTTTCATCCAGCGCAACAAGGCCGTGCATCTGGCCGCCCACGCCCATGCCGCGCACCTCCCGCGCGTCAAAGCCGGCCAACAGCTCCGGCACGCCCTCCCGGCACGCCGTCCACCAATCCCCGGGGTCTTGCTCGCTCCAGCCCGGATGTGGGAAGCAGAGCGGATATTCTTTGGAAACGGTATTCCGCACACAGCCTTTTTCATCTACCAGAAGAAGCTTGCAGGCCGAAGTGCCAAGGTCGATACCAATATACAGCATAGACACACCTCCTGTTGTCTCTTTCAGTATACCGCTGCGGCGCCCTGCTCTCTTTGACGATTCCGCATTTTAAATTAGACAAATTAGCTGTTTTTGAACTTTTGCCATTCTGTCCAGACGGAAAGGTGTTTCTTTATTCAAAACAGCAAAACCCGCCGGAGGCAAACGCCCCGGCGGGTATCCGTTTCCGGCCTGATATCTGCCCGCATGCCTTCCGCACCGGTTTGCGCATCGTGCGGCTTATACGCCGGGAGCGTATTTCGCCTCGAAACGGTCCAGCAGTTCCAGGCTTTTTTCACGGGAATAAAACCGCTCCAGTGAATGGAGGCTGTGGTGTACCTGCATTTCATCCAGCACCGGGCTCTGGGGCTGGCGGCTGTACTCCTCCGGCGTCATCCCCAGCCGCTTTTGAAACGCCGCTGAAAAATACCTGTAATCGGAAAAACCGGACGCTACGCATACATCCAGCATTCGCCGCTGTCCCGCGGCGATGAGCTTGCACGCGCAGTGAAAGCGTACCGTATTCACATACTCCTGAAAGCTCTGTCCCAGCGCCTCTTTTACAAAATGCGAAAGATAGCTCATGGAACGGCGTTCGGCCCGGGCAAAATCCGACAGGCGTATCTTGTGCATATAGTTCTGGTCCACAAAACGGATGAGCCGCAGCAGGCGCGCGTTCCGCCGCTCGCGTTCGGCATTTTCCTCTGCCGTGAGCAGAACATGCGGCGCCGCAGCCAGCAGGCGGTACATCAGCAGGTGCACGTGTCCGGCACAGCACAGCTCGTAACACGCGGGGCGCTCCAGATATGCGCGCATCACGTTCAGCAGGCCGCGCTGCACCTGCGCAAAAACGTCAGGAGACAAATATATGCCGGGGCACACGCCGCCTGTCCGGATGTTTCGTATAGCGGGAAAGCATCCCGCAAGCATCGTGGGAGCAACCTGCAGGCACAAAAAGGTGCAGTTCTCCTCCACCTTATGGAATTCATGAGTCTGCTGCGGGTCGAACAGCACCATCTCACCAGACTGTGCCACGTGCCGGAAGGGTCCCGCCTGCACGGAGAGTCTTCCCTCCATCAACCAGATCAGTTCGAATTCCTCATGAACATGCGGCGTGCGGTAATCCACTGTGTCAAAAAAAATCCGCAGCCCGTCGATCTGCGGGTGTTGAATAATCTCGGTTTCGTTCATGCGCTTCCCCTTCTTTCCACTTTTCGGGCCGCCGCACGCCGGCATTTGAAACAAGCCCGAAGAACAGCGGTCTCTGTCCTTCGGGCTTGTTTTGATTTTCCCATGTGCTTGCTTCATTGCTTCCGGGAAAAAAACTGCTGCCCTATACAGCCTTAAAACCGAAGCAGATTCAGCCCGATCTGTTCGTCGTAGTACCGGTCCACGGTTCCCTCCAGGATATTAACCACCATTTCACAGGTGGCGCTCACCACCGCTCTGTTCAGGTGTCCGCCAAAGACCTCTCCCTTATCATTGCCCGCGCTCATGTGCAAATGGCAATAAAACGCTCCATCCATGGTATTGATCGTTCCGGTCAGAGAAACGATTTCAAAGCTGCCGCTGAAATCATTTGCAAGATACTTCTTATCATCTGTTTTGAACACACCCACAGTAAAACGGTCGACTGCACCAAGCGCCTGAACGCTGGCCAGCTTTATCCGTTCCTTCAAGGCAAGCTCTTTTACCTGCTCCAGTATCTCCTCGCCCTTATCCAGCCGCACTATGATGGTTTTGTCAAATCTTCTGTATTCCAATATCTTCACTCCCACTCGTTGCTGAGTATCATATTCTAACGAATTTTGCTTTGGAAATAATTATTTGATATATCCATATCATCCAGCCTATAGTTATCAATTTGTTATCAGGTGTGATAACGGTAGACAGCGCACATCACCTTTTCTCTGGTAGTTTGCGACTCTATTATACCATGACGCCGCAAAGCGGCCCCAACAAAACCGCACCTGCTGCGGTTTTGCATGGTTCAATGTTCTCAAAGCCCTGTGCGCCAGCACAGGAGCGTGTGCAGCGCACACACTCAGCCGCGTAAGCGGCAACTTTGAGGTTATTATACCATGACGCCGCGAGGCGACCCCAACAAAACCGCACCTGCTGCGGTTTTGCATGGTTTAATGTTCTCGAAGTCCTGTGCGTTAGCACACAAGCGTGTGCCATGCACACGCGCAGCCGCGCAAGCGGCGGCTTTGAGGTTATTATACCATATTTCTCTAAGCTCTCACTTCGCGTACCGCTCGTGTTCACTAAGAAACATGGTATCTATGCCGCTAAACTCATGCTTCGCCTGCGGCTTGCATGCGCTAACCGGATATATTATACCACAATTAGGCCGAAAAGGACCGCCCGCATTTAAATAGGCCCGACCGGTGCAAGGAACAGCACTTTTCATTTCATTTTTTCCAACGCACGAAATACTTGTCGATATCTGTCTCTGCTCTCCGCTCTGCACACACAGTAGTAGGTCGCCTCTGCCTGTTCGTCAATAATGGGAATTACAACTCGATTTTGAGGAACGCCGTCCCGCTCCATATGAGCGTCCGTAATAAAAGAGGGAAACGCTCCTGTTCCCGCCACTTCTCCAAACGCGTCCCATTCGTTCATCATAAGGAAATGTGCATTCGGCAGCTTTTCCCGACAGAAGCTGTGCCAGAAGCCAATATCTGTATACAGGAGAAGATTTTGCCCATCAATGTCCGCCGGGGTAAGCGCCTTTCGGTTCGCTAAAGGGTGCTCCAGAGGGACCGAAAGGAACAGACGCTCTGTTCGGAATGGTTGCCCATACAGATCAATATCCGGGGGACTATGGGTAACAATGAGTTGGTACATCTCTTTATTCAGACCAGCCAGCAATTCTTCATCTGAGTTTTTCATCTCCGTGGAAACGTTCATTTGAGGATAGAGCCTGGAGAGCAGCGGCAACAAGTCCCAGAGAGGCACCGGGGCGCAGCCCCCCACAGAGAGAGTGCGGCGGCTTCGGTCAAAAAGGCGCAGCCTCTCCTCCATCTCCCTACTCTGCTCCAGCAATTTTTCTCCTAACTGAACAGCCATGATGCCATTCTCATTAAGAGCAATCTTGTTCTTTGATCGTTCAAACAAAGATACCCCAAGACTTTCCTCCAGTTTTTTCATGGATTGGCTTAAAGCAGGCTGGGAGATATGCAGTTTCTCCGCCGCCCCAGACAACGTGCCCTGCCGGGAAAAGGCTATAAGCTGCTCCAATAAATAAAGTTCCATCATAGGCCCCTCTCAGTATTTGTTTTAATTATAGCATATTTGGAAATAAATATTGTACTTTCCCAAAAATTCTTGCTATCATGACATCATAAAATTCAAGGAGGTTCTCCCGAATGGATGATATCACTCTGAACAATGGCGTAAAAATGCCCCCGGAGGGTTTTGGTGTCTTTCAGATTCCCGACCCTACACAGTGTGAGCAGGCGGTTCTGGACGCTATCAGTTTCGGTTATCGCCTAATCGACACCGCCGCCTATATGAACGAGCAGGCGGTAGGTGCCGCTCTGAAGAAATGCGGCGTTCCCCGTGAAGAACTGTTTGTCACCACAAAGCTGTGGGTGCAGGATGCCAGCTACGAAGGAGCGAAGGCGGCAATCCAGCGTTCCCTGGACAACCTGAGTTTGGATTACTTGGATTTATATCTTATTCACCAACCCCTTGGCGACTATGTAGGGGCTTACCGTGCTATGGAGGAAGCCTACCAAAAGAAGGAGCTCCGAGCCATCGGCGTATGCAATTTCTATCCCTCCCGGCTAGCCGATCTGTGCGAAACAGTAGACGTGATCCCCGCCGTTGACCAGGTAGAGCTTCACCCTTTCTTCCAGCAGGAGGATGCCTTGGCACTAATGAAGGAGTACGGTGTCGTTCCCGAAGCCTGGGGGCCTTTTGCCGAGGGTAAGTTCGGCATTTTTACCCACCCGGTTTTAACGAAGATTGGGAGCAAGTACGGCAAGTCCGCCGCCCAAGTGGCCCTGCGTTGGAATGTTCAGCGGGGAGTAGTCGTTATCCCGAAGTCCGTTCACAAGGAGCGCATAGAGCAGAATCTTGATATTTGGGACTTCCAGCTCTCTCAGAAAGACATGGAGGAAATCTCCGGGTTAGATGTGGGGCATAGCGAGATCGTCAGCCACGATGATCCCGGCTTTATCAAAATGCTCCATGGCTTGAAGATACACGACTGACAAGAGCAGAAGAGCAAAATACAGGAGGCCGGCATCCACCGGCCTCCTGTATTTCTCATTCCCACTCAATCGTCCCGGAGGGCTTCGGTGTCAGGTCGTAAAGGACACGGTTCACACCTTTCACTTCGGATGTGATGCGCTGTGTGATTTTCTGCAGCAACGCAAACGGCACATCCTCCACCGTGGCGGTCATTGCATCCACGGTATTTACCGCACGCAGAATGACCGGCCAGTCGAAGGTACGCACTCCCTCATGCACACCCACTGACTTGAAATCGGGCACTACCGTGAAATACTGCCACACCTTGCCCTCCAGGCCCGCCTTTGCAAATTCTTCCCGCAGGATCGCGTCGGATTCCCGCACAGCCTCCAGCCTGTCGCGGGTGATTGCGCCCAGACACCGCACGCCAAGGCCCGGGCCGGGGAACGGCTGACGGTATACCATGCTGTCGGGCAGGCCCAACGCCTTACCACAGGCACGCACCTCATCCTTAAACAACATTTTCAGCGGTTCCACCAGCGCGAAATCCAAATCCTCCGGCAGGCCTCCCACATTGTGGTGCGACTTAACAGCTTTCACTGTTTTCGTTCCGCTCTCAATGATATCCGGATAAATCGTGCCCTGCGCCAGGAAATGGATGCCGTCCAGCTTGCGTGCTTCTTCTTCAAACACACGGATAAACTCCGCGCCGATAATCTTGCGCTTCTGCTCCGGCTCGGCAACGCCCGACAGTTTATTCAGGAAGCGGTCCACCGCGTCCACATAAATGAGGTTGGCGTCCATCTGGTTGCGGAACACCTCCACAACCTGCTCCGGTTCTCCTTTGCGCAGCAGACCATGGTTTACATGCACGCACACCAGCTGCTTGCCGATGGCCTTGATGAGCAACGCCGCCACGACCGAGGAATCCACGCCGCCGGACAATGCCAGAAGCACTTTTTTATCTCCCACCTGTCGGCGGATCAGCTCGACCTGGTCTGCAATGAAGTTCTCCATGTTCCAGTTGGGCTGCGCACCGCAGGCATCGAATACAAATTCGGACAGGACGGCTTTCCGCTGCGCCGCATCCGTGGGCCACGGCGCGCCGCCTTTGTGGCCAGGCTGTAAAAGCGGCAGGCCGCAGCCATAGATATCGCTGCACGCGTCGATCTCCACACCGTCCACCACATGGTTGGGGCCGCCGTTCAGAATAATCCCCTTTACATTGGGCAGCGCATTCAACTCCGCTAGTGTAATATCGTGGGGATAGATCTCACTGTACACTCCCAACGCGCGAATCTCCCGGGCAAGACGCGGGTTTTCCTCGCTGCCCAGGTCCAGAATCACGATCATGTCCTGCTTCATGGATAGAAGCCTCCTCCGGCAATATTTTTTTTATTTTACCACGATTCGACGCTTTTCCGCAACCTGCCCGGAAGAAAAGCACTTTTTGGCCCAAGCGCTGCAGCCAAAAGGCCGCAAAGGGCTTTTCTGCGCTCTTTGCGGCCTTTTCTCACTCGAATTCAATGACTTTTCATTGCTTATACGTCTCTACAAGGCGAGACACCTGGT
>OAZW01001166.1_pt1 | contig 10872 bp, 10 predicted proteins | sample 1495231 | NCBI WGS metagenome assembly OAZW01 (sample SAMEA2580062, study PRJEB22360) | human gut metagenome | reverse complement strand
AGGCGGAAATAACATACACACATTTATGGAGACAATTTACTTATGCATTATCATTTTCCTCTTCGTACTAGCCGTATTCGACCTGATCGTCGGTGTGAGTAACGATGCGGTTAACTTCCTCAATTCGGCGGTAGGTGCCAAGGCGGCCTCCTTCAAGACCATCCTGTTTATTGCAGGCATCGGCATATTCATCGGAGCATCGCTCTCTAACGGCATGATGGACATTGCCCGGCACGGCATCTACCAACCCGAGCACTTCTACTTTGCAGAAATCATGTGTATCCTGCTTGCCGTCATGCTCACCGACGTTGTCCTGCTGGACGTATTCAATTCAATGGGAATGCCTACCTCCACCACCGTATCCCTCGTCTTCGAGCTGCTGGGAGGAACCTTCGCCCTCTCCCTCATCAAAGTCCGTAACAGCGACACCCTCGGGTTGGGCGACCTGATAAACACCGACAAAGCCCTTTCCGTCATCATGGCGATATTCGTATCCGTGGCAATCGCCTTTTTTTTCGGTATGCTCGTCCAATGGCTGGCCCGTGTCATCTTCACGTTCAACTACACGAAAAAGATGAAATACAGCATTGCACTGTTCGGAGGCGTGGCCGCCACCTCCATAATCTATTTCATGCTCATCAAAGGACTGAAAGACAGTTCCTTCATGACCCCCGAAAACAAGCAATGGATACAGGACAACACTTGGATGCTTATCAGTGTGTTCTTCGTATTCTTCACCATACTAATGCAGATCCTTCACTGGCTGAAAATCAATGTCTTCAAAGTAGTAGTACTCATGGGTACTTTCGCCCTCGCCCTCGCCTTTGCCGGCAATGACCTTGTGAACTTCATCGGCGTTCCCCTCGCAGGTTTCTCGTCCTTCATGGATTTCACGGCCAACGGCAACGGCAATCCGGACGGATTTCTGATGACCTCACTGCTCGGCCCCGCCAAAACTCCGTGGTACTTCCTCATCGGCGCCGGCGCTATCATGGTCTACGCCCTTTGCACCTCCAAGAAGGCACACGCGGTAATCAAAACTTCCGTCGACCTCTCCCGTCAGGACGAAGGCGAAGAAACCTTCGGAAGCACCCCGATAGCCCGTACAATCGTCCGTTTCAGCATGACACTTGCCAACGGCATCTCACGCATCACCCCGGACAGCACCAAGAAATGGCTGGACACCCGCTTCCGCAAAGACGAAGCGATCATCGCCGACGGAGGTGCTTTCGACCTCGTCCGCGCCTCCGTGAACCTTGTCCTTGCCGGCCTGCTCATCGCACTGGGAACTTCGCTGAAACTCCCGTTGTCCACCACTTACGTCACTTTCATGGTAGCCATGGGTACTTCGCTCGCCGACCGTGCCTGGGGACGTGACTCAGCCGTTTACCGTATCACAGGCGTACTGAGCGTCATCGGCGGTTGGTTTATCACTGCCGGAGCTGCCTTCACGATCTGTTTCTTCGTCGCCCTCGTGCTGCATTTCGGTGGAAATATTTCAATCATTGCCCTCATCGCTCTGGCAGCATTCATCCTGATACGCAGCCAGGTGATGTATAAGAAACGCAAAGCAAAAGAACAAGGCAACGAAACTCTCAAACAACTGATGCAAACATCGGACAGCGAAGAAGCGTTGCAACTGATGCGCAAACATACCCGCGAAGAGCTTTGTAAAGTTCTCGAATACGCAGAGACGAACTTCGAGTTGACCGTCACCTCGTTTATCCACGAAAACTTGCGGGGACTGCGCCGTGCCATGGGTTCCACAAAGTTCGAGAAACAACTTGTCAAGCAGATGAAGCGCACGGGAACGGTAGCCATGTGCCGCCTCGACAACAACACCGTGCTCGAAAAAGGGCTGTACTACTATCAGGGCAACGACTTTGCCAGCGAACTGGTGTATAGCATTTCCCGCCTTTGCGAACCGTGTCTGGAGCATATCGACAATAACTTCAACCCGCTGGACGCTATCCAAAAAGGAGAATTCAGCGATGTGTCCGAGGACATTACTTACCTGATTCAGCAATGTCGCAAGAAAATGGAGAATAATGAATACAACGATATGGAAGAAGAAGTCCGCCGTGCCAACGACCTCAACGGACAGCTTTCGTTGCTGAAACGCAAGGAGTTGCAGCGCATCCAAAGTCAGGCGGGCAGTATCCGGGTCAGCATGGTTTATCTGACAATGGTTCAGGAGGCACAGAACGTGGTGACTTATACAATCAACCTGATGAAAGTAAGCCGGAAATTCCAAGTGGAAACGGAAATGCCGTAAAAGTCAGACGGAAATGTTACAGAAGTCTCAGACAGAGATGTTACGATGAAATATATAAAAACACACAAAAGAGGGTTTATTCAAAGTGCAGAATTACTAAGTCATTTTTAGGTTGGGGAACCATAGATGTACAATGAGAGATAAACCCAAAAACAGGCAGAGGGTGACTAAACAGTCGGAAGTTTTCAGATACTCTTGACTTTTAGTCACCCTCTTTTTTTGTCCGTTCCACCTGCCCGCTTTCGCTTGGTGGAACTACGTGCGGGTGGCACGTTTTCGTTTTACGTCATACTTTTCTTTCTTTTTTCCTGCCGGTCTCTCTTTTTTTCTGCCGGCTGCTAGTCCTTCTCCGTCTTTCCGTTTCTCCGGCGACGGAAGCGCAGAAGCGCTTCGAGAATATCAAGCAGTTTTTCAAGAAATAGTTTCATCTTTTTCTTTTTTTAAGGTTAATAATTCGTTTAGACAGACGGGTCCGGCGTTACGCCACCGCCACCGGGTGTGTTTCCGCCACCGGGTTTGTCATCGCCGCCCGGATTTTCCGTATCACCGTCGGCAATCAGACCGGCTGCTACGTCTTTGACGTGTACAAATTCCACTCCGGCAGTCAGTGCGCGGGTCGTGTTTCCGGCAGACCGGGTGTACTCCGGCGTGAACTGACAGCGCAGCGAAACGATTTGCGAGCTGCTGACTTTGCTTTCCTGTTCCACGCCTTTTCCGCAGGCTTTGGCAACCATAGTGAATGTTCCCAATCCTTCGAGACGCACTGTGCGGCTATTGAGCAACTGTTCGCGCATCACGGACATCAGATTCCGAATCACGTTGTGCACGTCGCCCGCCGTCAACGAAGCCTTTTCGGCAATCAATTCCGCCATTTTCTGCGTGTTGACCGTTCTCCCGATTTTCACCAGGCGGGGATAAAAGAGTTTCTGTCCTTCTTTGTTGGCAAGCGTTGCCTGGTAAGGTTTGTAAATTAATGGCATACTACTGTTTTCCTTTCTTTTTAATGATTAATGGATCAATTGTCTCTGTAACCGATTACGCCGACAAAAGTAAACGGGCCAAAGAAAGTCGGGAGACACGATGTGACAAGTCGTGACGGGAGAGAGCAAGTTCAAACCGTTTCGCACAAATACTGCCTGTAAGTACTTCTGTACAAAGAAGTACCAGACAACAAAAAATCACGTACCTTTATAACCGAAACGAACAATCCAATAAAAAAGCAGTAACAATGAAAACAACTACCACAGAAACTTCAATTCCGGAAGAGAAAACAACCTCCGCCCGCATACAAGCATACAGTAAAAGTCAACTGGCCGCCCTCTACCTGCCCCACATCCAGCCTGCCTCTGCCCGCCGGACGCTCCGCAGCTGGATTGCCAAAAACACGGAACTGCAAGCGGCACTCGCCCGTTCGGGATATACCGGAAAAGCAATCCTGTTGACTCCTGCACAAGTCGGGCTGTTCTTTCGATTTTTGGGAGAGCCTTAGAAAGCTCTCCGGTACCGGACGAACCCACATCGAGATTGATATACTCATATTCGGGACACATAAGGCAACGTGAACCAGAAAGTGCTGCCCTCGGCAAGCGTCCTGCGCAGCCATATCACGTACCATTTTTAACCAAAAACAATATTCCCAACCCGGATAGAACGGCTGTTCATCTCCGGGTCGGGAATATCTTCATTTCACAATGTACGGATTTGCGAACGAGTAAACCGGTAGAAACAAGCGCTTTCCCGGCAGAAGATTATACCAAGTTCTCACAGTACTTATCTTATTTGAACTCATCATCAATATTTCTGCGTTCATTGTCGCCCACAGGTTCCTTCTCTCCCTTTTTAAATACCGTCACATCCTTTTTGAACTTAATTTCGATAAAAAACTTTCTATTCCCTTCGAGATAGAAATGTACCTTTGCGGCGTTTCCGACCAGATAAAGCAGCATCGTTCCCAAGAGAACGACCAAATGGTTGGCGTTGACACACTCATTGGAAAGACACTTGACCAGTTTGAAAATCGACGACCAGCTAGCCGCCGTTTTCTGCGTTCTGAACGAGAATATACGTCTGACCGTTGATATGGAGGTGTCTGTTTGTTTGGCAAAATAAACCTCTTTGTAATTGTTCTCATAAGAACAAATTTTCACCTCGTCGATTACTTTTCCTTTTTCCTGCCAGTCTTCTTCGTCGAAATCACTAGATCTTCTCCGATTCCTCTCATGCTTGTTTGTACCCGTTTCCACTTTACTTTTAGCTGCGTTTTCAACTACATTTTCAACACTTGTTTTAGCTCCATTGTCCACAGTATCAACTGTTTCACTAGATAATTGTTTTGTCATCATAATTAATATTTCGTAAATAATGCCGACAAATATCGGATATTATTTTTAACATTATGCGTCACGCGTGACACTTTCTTACTTTATCTCCTAAAATAACTCAAACATGAACCCTTTATGTGTTACCCTTCCTCTACCTTTACCGACGAAATCAATGAAAAATAATTGAATATAATGACCGAAATTAAAAAAAATCATTCCCTCCGGCGGATACGACTCATGAAGCGGGCCGCCGTTATTCGTCAAAACAATGGCATGGACAAACGCGAGGCACTTGTCGTTGCGCATCAGATAGACGTTTTAATTCGCAAAATGTACTTAGCTAGCGTCAGTTTTTATTATACCAAGCAGGACGGAAGCATCCGTCACGCCGTAGGAACGCTCACCGGATACGAACATTGTTTCCACCGCCCGTATACGCCACGGCCGGAAAACACGTTCGTCGTCTACTACGACCTCGAAGCCAAAGGCTGGCGGACATTCCACGCCGAAAATTTCCTCCGTGCCGAATGAGGACGCCCGAAGAACGCAAAGAGTGGGAAAGGCTCTGCCGACAATACAACGTAGATTCGCTCTACGAGGCGATCGAAGGCTGCCGGGAGGAACTGGAATTCCTCGTCCACTGCGCCGAACGCCTCGAACCGCTGCCGGACGATGACACGCCGGCACTCCGCCCCCGCCGCGCAACGATTGCAGACCACGCCGTTTAACACATACAGTCTGCGCCGTTTCTGTGTGCACGAAACGCCGTTTTATGAAGACAGGAAACGCCGTTTCTCTTTCCGCATCCGGCGGAGGAGGACTATTTTTAACAAAGCATAATTTTATTAACATTATAAACAACATCAAGTATGGAAAACTGGAGATTTATCAAAGAAAACAATGATTATATGGTGTCGGACCACGGGCGGATCATGAGCCTGAAGAAACCTCAAAAAAAGATATTGAGCAGCAGTCTCCTCCACAATGGTTATGAGGCTATATACATCTATCAGAAAGGGATTCATGCCGCGCGCTATGTGCACCGACTGGTAGCGGAAACGTTTATCCCCAACCCGAAAAAACTCCCGCAAGTGAACCACCTCGACGGAAATACGCTCAACAATCATGTGTCCAACCTCGAATGGTGCGACGCCTACGACAACTTGATGCACGCTATCCGCACCGGGCTTCGTCCCGTTAACGTGCCGCGCTCCATTCCCTGCGCCGTGACGGACGAAAGCGGGACGATCCTCCACCCGTACCCTTCCATGAGGTCAATGGTGAAAGAGGAAAAACTGAACAGCGCACAATACAGCTGGTTGCAACTGAAACTCACGCATCCCGAACGGGTACGGCTGCATACGATGCGGCGGTGGCACCTGCCTTATCTGCCCATTCCTCCCGACTGCACCCCCGTCCGCCACTCCGTCACCCGGCAATATTACCGGCTCCTGTCCGCCGAAGAGGCCGCCGCGCTGGGGTTCAGCTACCGGAGCGTCCGAAGGGAGAAAGGCATTCACTTAATTATCAGCAATTTAAAATAAACAAAAGAAAGGAGATTTTCAAGATGAAAGACGCTATTATCATTCACTGTTCCGCCACCCGTGCGGAACAGGACATCACCGCCGCCGACATCGAAAGCTGGCACCGTGCCCGCGGATTCTGGACGATCGGTTACCACTATGTCATCCGCCTCGACGGAACAATCGAACCCGGAAGAGACGTCACCCTCGACGGCGCACATTGCATGGGGTGGAACAAACGGGCAATCGGCATCTGCTATGTCGGCGGACTGGACAAGGACGGTCGCCCCGCCGATACACGCACCGACGCGCAACGCACCGCACTCATCCGACTGGTGAAGGCGCTACGGCTTGTCTTCCCCGGTGTGAAGCAGGTGCTCGGACACCGTGACACCAGCCCCGACCTCAACGGCGACGGCGTTATCTCGCCCAACGAGTACATGAAAGCCTGTCCGTGCTTCGATGTTCAGAAAGAGGGATTCTGAACTGAGTCGTACACATCGGTGTCCTCTGCGATGAAATTCAGGGTGCCGCACCCACGAAACCCGAACTAATCATTAATTTTTAATTCAATCCAAATGGCCCGTATTTCCAAATCCGGTTTAGATTATTTTCCACTCGACGTCAATTTCCTGCAAGACAGAAAGGTGCGACGTATCTCCAGCCGTCACCACGCAGCAGGGATTGCCGCGCTCACTTCACTGTTCTGCCTCATCTACAAAGAAAAAGGGTATTATGTCCCGTGGAATCAGGACACATTGTTCGACGTTGCACAGGAAGCCTGTTGCGAGGAGGCGGAAATGCAGGCCATTATCGACGACTGTCTGGCGGTGGGATTATTCGACCCTCATATATATAAGGTGTATAGCGTACTCACTTCACAAGTTATTCAGGAACAATATCACAAAATTATCACCGACAGCCGGAGAAAATACAAATTACCGTTGGAACATTTCTGGCTAATCACGGACGGAGAAACGGAACAACAAAAGGACGAATACGGAAAGGAAAACAGCATAGCAAAAAGTGAAAACGAAAATAGAAACGAAAATAGAAACGGAAACCGAGCGGGAACCGGAAACGGAACTGTCAGTGATACAGCAGTAAATGATATCTATGCTACAAAAACAGGAATTAATGCAGCAAAATCTCCCGAAATTGCTACAACAATCCCACAAACAAAAGAGGAAACAGACACCAAAGGTAAACAGGAAACGGAGAAGGAAAGAGATAGGGGAACTGAAACCAAAGCGGAAAGAGATAGAGATAGAGAGAAAGAGATAGAAAAAGACAAAGAGACAGAGAATAGGCGGAAAGCCGGAAAAGAGACAGAGAATGAAATGCCGCCCGTGCCGTCAAACGGCGTTTTTCAGGCTCCGCCTGTCGTTGTAAGTGGTTTGTCTTTTGGAAATTTCGGAAATTCTTCTGAAATAAAAGAATGTTATTCTGAAGAAAAGAGAACTTATCCTGAAGAAAAGGGAACTTATCCTGAAGTAATAGAGAATCCTTCCGGAGAAAAAGGGAATCCCCAAAGAGATAACGGAAGAAACAGCATTCCCCCCCAAGGAGTAACCGCCGGAGGCAGCTCCGAAACTCTCCTGCACATGAACCTTCAAACAATCGGCATCCGGAAAGAACAGACCGTGAACGCAATCACCGCCCTCGCCCGACGCAAAGAACTGGGCGGACCGGGAGGCACTTTATGGAAGATTCTCAGCAACGAATACCGCCCCACCCTGCTCAAAAAAAACGAACCGGGAGATTACATCCTCTGGGCCCTTAATCATCCGACGGAATTTGAGAACACCTACAACGGGACATTGAAGAAACTGGTGAGAGGAAGGTGACGCGGGTGCAACCGCAATCACCTCAACGTTCCGAAGCCCCCTGTGCTATGAAAAAATCGGTTCTTCTTCAAATTTGGTGGTTATTTAGCCAGTCGGTGGTATCTCCATTCCCCTCCTTCGGGGAAGGAGGGGTGGCTGAAAGCCGGGGTGGTAGGTGGATACACAATGCTGATAATAACCGACTTACGCATTCACCTACCACCTCCCCCTACGGGGACTCCTCCTTCCCGAAGGAGGAGAATGGAGAATACTATCAAATTATTGTTGAATACTATCGACTATCAAATTATTATTTTCTCAATTAATTTTACCACCAAATTTGAAGAAGAATCAAAAAATCCCATAGTTGCCCCCTGTATGAAAAAAGAACTCTAATAATCCACCCCTATAATGAAACAAAACTCTAACAATAAACGGGAACGAAAAAAAATAAACGGGAAGAACAAAAAATAGACCGACCGTAAAGTCCGCCTATTTCATTTTTCAAGTGCGCCTTGTGATACCCTATTTCTACTAAACGGTACCGGTCCCGCAGTTCTACCCTATTTATTCTTTTTAAGTATCTATTCTACCATTGCAAGTCGGGTAAGTATTTACTTAGGGTGGTACGGAGAATACTCAAAGTGATCGGTTTCACCAACACTTCGGTAGCTCCCGCCTTCATCGCGTTTTCCTTGTCGGAGCTGAAAGCATAAGCTGTCTGCATGATAATGGGGATTTCCGTATTCGACTCACGAATAATCTTCGTAGCCTCCAGCCCGTTCATCAACGGCATTTTGATATCCATTAGTATGGCACTCGCTCTATGTTGGTGTTCTTGAAACAACTGCACCATTTCTTCGCCGTTCTTCGCCCATTCGATATCACATTTTTTACCTATGATAGCTTTAATCAATTTAAAGTTGCTGTCGTCGTCCTCAGCCACTAAAATGAGGGGTCTCAGTACACTCGTTTGTTCACTTTCCATATTGTTATTATATTGCTTTTTTTATTTGTCATTTTTGGTTAATATCTCTTTTCAGCCCGCAAGGTATAAAAAATATTCATATATTTCGCTATCTTTGCGCCTCAAAATAAAAGAATAATATGATTTCTGTTGACGGACTGGCCGTGGAATTTGGCGGCACGACCTTATTTAGTGATATTTCTTTCGTTATTAATGAAAAAGACCGTATCGCCCTTATGGGAAAAAACGGTGCGGGTAAGAGTACGCTGCTCAAAATTCTGGCAGGTGTACGGCAACCGACGCGCGGCAAGGTTTCCGCACCCAAAGACTGCGTTGTGGCCTACCTGCCCCAACATTTGATGACGGAAGACGGACGGACAGTGTTTGACGAAACAGCGCAGGCCTTTGCTCACCTGCACGAAATGGAGGCGCAGATCGACCGTCTGAATAAAGAGCTGGAAACGCGGACGGACTACGAAAGCGACAGTTATATGGCTCTCATTGAGGAGGTTTCCGCCTTAAGCGAGAAGTTCTATTCGATCGATGCCACCAACTACGAGGAAGATGTGGAAAAGTCGCTGCTCGGCCTCGGGTTCACCCGCGAGGATTTCCAACGGCAGACGAGCGATTTCAGCGGCGGCTGGCGGATGCGCATCGAGCTGGCAAAGCTGCTGTTGCAGAAACCGGACGTGCTCCTGCTCGACGAGCCGACGAACCACCTCGACATCGAATCTATCCAATGGCTCGAAGATTTTCTGATCAACAACGGCAAAGCGGTGATTGTCATCAGCCACGACCGCAAGTTTGTGGACAACATCACCACCCGCACTATTGAAGTGACAATGGGACGTATCTACGATTATAAAGTGAATTACTCCCAATATCTGACCTTGCGCAAAGAACGTCGCGAACAGCAACAGAAGGCTTATGACGAGCAGCAGAAATTTATCGCTGAGACGAAAGAGTTCATCGAACGCTTCAAAGGAACGTATTCGAAGACGTTGCAAGTGCAAAGCCGTGTCAAGATGCTGGAAAAGCTGGAACTGCTGGAGGTAGATGAGGAAGATACTTCCGCTTTGCGGTTGAAATTTCCGCCTTCGCCCCGTTCGGGAAGTTATCCGGTGATTATGGAAGGTGTCGGCAAAACGTATGGCAATCACGTGGTGTTCCGCAACGCAAACCTGACGGTGGAACGCGGGGACAAGGTTGCCTTTGTCGGGAAGAACGGCGAGGGTAAATCTACGCTCGTGAAGTGTATCATGAAGGAAATCGAACACGAGGGGACACTGACGCTGGGGCATAACGTACAAATAGGATATTTTGCACAAAACCAGGCTTCGCTCATGGACGAAAACCTGACGGTTTTCCAGACGATTGACGATGTGGCGAAAGGTGAGATCCGGAACAAAATCCGTGATTTACTGGGTGCGTTTATGTTTGGCGGACCGGAAGAATCAATGAAGAAGGTGAAAGTGCTTTCGGGCGGGGAACGGACACGTCTGGCAATGATTAAATTGTTGCTGGAACCGGTCAATCTCCTCATTCTCGATGAACCCACGAATCACCTCGACATGAAAACCAAAGATATTCTGAAACAGGCGCTACTCGACTTCGACGGCACTCTGATCGTTGTCTCCCACGACCGTGACTTCCTCGACGGACTGGTTTCAAAGGTGTATGAGTTTGGCAATCAGAAAGTGACGGAACATCTTTGCGGCATCTACGAGTTCCTTGAAAAAAAGAAAATGGATTCGCTGCAAGAACTGGAAAAGAAATAAAATTGCCGGTAGTATCCCTTTATTGCCGATAGTATCTCTTTCTCTTTCTTCCCGAAGGAGGAGGGTTCTTCTTCAAATTTGGTGGCAATTTAACCAGTCGGTAGTATTTCCATTCCCCTCCTTCGGGGAGGTTGTGTAAAAAGTAAGAATCAAGTGTTCTTTGACATATTGTATAAAAAGGA
>OAZW01001165.1_pt1 | contig 10884 bp, 9 predicted proteins | sample 1495231 | NCBI WGS metagenome assembly OAZW01 (sample SAMEA2580062, study PRJEB22360) | human gut metagenome | reverse complement strand
GGGCGTCCGCATCGTTAATGACCGCCATTCCGCGCCCGCCAAGCACGAACGAGGGGCGCACCAGGACCGGGTATCCAACCGCCTGCGCCACACCCAAAGCCTGCGCCGGCGTGTGCGCAATATCGTGGGCAGGTGCGGGCAGCTCCACCTCGCTGAGAATATGACCAAAGGCTTCGCGATCCTCCGCCAGCGCAATCGACGAGGGCGTAGTTCCCAGAATCGGCACACCTGCCGCTTCCAAGTCGGAGGCCAGTGACAGTGGCGTTTGTCCACCCAGCTGGACCAACACACCCTTAACGGGACCAGCCTCGCATTCTGCCCGGTAGATTTCAATGACGTCTTCCAGGGTCAGCGGCTCGAAATAGAGACGATCTGAGATGTCATAATCGGTCGACACAGTCTCTGGGTTGCAGTTGACCATAATCGTGTCGTAGGTATCCTGCAGTGCGAATGCTGCGTGCACACACGAGTAATCGAACTCAAGACCCTGACCAATTCGGTTCGGCCCAGCACCCAGAATCATCACTGCTTCGCGACTGCGTGGAGTAACTTCCGTTTCCTCATCGTAGGAGGAGTAATGGTACGGGGTGCGTGCCGCGAATTCGGCTGCGCACGTGTCGACTGTCTTGAACACCGGGTGGATGTTGAAGGCGTGGCGAACCTGGCGCACAGTATCTTCGGTCAGGCTACGCAATACCGCGATCTGTCGATCCGAAAAGCCGTGCCGCTTGGCCGCGGTGAGCACGTCCGGAGTCAGCGCCGGCGCGTTCCTGACGCTGCGGGCGACCTCGTTGATCAGCATGATCTGGTCGATGAACCACGGGTCAATGCCGGTTGCTTCGCATACCTGTTCCAGGGTTGCACCCCCGCGCAGAGCTTGTTGGACCTGAACGAATCGGTGCTCGGTCGGGGTGGCGATGCGGGTGAGCAGGTCCTCGACATCCGCCGGTGTCGGATCGGCGCCGTCCCAGTGGAACTGCACGCCCGTCTTGTCGAGGGACCGTAGCGCCTTATTGAGGGCTTCGGTGAAGTTGCGCCCAATCGCCATTGCTTCGCCCACGGCCTTCATGGATGTCGTCAGCGTCTCATCGGCTTCAGGGAACTTCTCGAAAGTGAATCGTGGAACCTTCACCACCACGTAGTCCAACGTCGGTTCAAACGAGGCCGGCGTGGAGCCTGTAATGTCGTTGCGAATCTCATCGAGGGTGAAGCCAGTGGCCAAACGTGCCGCGATCTTCGCGATCGGGAAACCGGTTGCCTTGGAGGCCAGAGCTGAAGAGCGTGAGACGCGCGGATTCATCTCGATGACGATGATGCGCCCGCTCTGCGGGTGCACAGCGAACTGAATGTTGCAGCCACCCGTATCCACGCCGACTTCACGGATCACGGCGATCGCAATATCGCGCAGCCGCTGGAGTTCACGGTCGGTCAGAGTCAGAGCCGGAGCAACCGTGATCGAATCGCCGGTATGCACGCCCACAGGGTCAACATTTTCAATCGAACAGACAACCACCACGTTATCGGCGGCGTCGCGCATCAGTTCCAGCTCGTATTCTTTCCATCCCAGGATGGACTCTTCCAGCAGAACTTCGGTGGTCATGGACGCTTCGAGGCCTGCGCCAGCGATGCGGTCAAGGTCGTCGGGTGTGAACGCAATACCCGAACCCAGACCGCCCATGGTGAACGAGGGACGCACTACCAGCGGATAGCCGAGCTCTTCGGCAGCAGCATGGCAATCTTCCAGCGTGTGCGCAATGGTTGAGCGTGCAACTTCAGCTCCGCAGCGCGCCACGATTTCCTTGAACGTCTCACGGTTTTCACCAGCCTGGATCGCCTCGATGGAGGCGCCGATCAGTTCAACGCCGTAATGCTCGAGTACGCCTCTTTCTGCCAGTTCAACGGCGAGGTTGAGGGCGGTCTGGCCACCCAGGGTGGGCAGTAACGCATCGGGACGTTCCTTTTCAATGATGGAGGTGACCACTTCGCAGGTCAACGGTTCCACATATGTCGCATCCGCCATCGCCGGATCGGTCATGATGGTTGCGGGGTTCGAGTTAACGAGGATGACCCGCAGGCCCTCTTCTTTCAGGACACGGCAGGCCTGCGTCCCGGAGTAGTCAAATTCACATGCCTGACCGATGACGATCGGGCCTGAACCAATGACGAGGACGGATTTCAGATCAGTGCGCTGAGGCATCGGAACCATCCTCCTTATCGTGGCTCAGCATGGAAAGAAAGTGGTCGAAGAGGTGTTCACCATCGTGGGGGCCGGCCGCCGCCTCGGGGTGGAACTGGACGGAGAATGCTGGAATGTCGAGGGCGCGTAAGCCTTCCACCACTCGATCATTGAGGTCAATGTGGCTGACCTCAACCCGTCCGTACCGTCCCTTGTCGAAGGGAGCAACTACCGGTTCACCGACTGGCACATCCACGGCGAAACCGTGGTTGTGGGAGGTAATCTCCACTCGTCCGCTGCGCTCATCGCGCACTGGCTGGTTGACCCCCCGGTGGCCAAATTCCAGCTTGTAAGTGCCAAATCCCAGAGCTCGGCCGAAAAGCTGATGGCCAAAGCAGATGCCAAAGAAGGGAATCCCCTGGTCCAAGATGGCGCGGAGCACACCAATCTGGTGCTCGGCGGTTGAGGGGTCACCCGGACCGTTGGAGAAGAATACGCCGTCAGGTTCGAGTTCGAGGATCTCACCGGCGGTGATGTCCTGGGGCACGACGTAGACGTCAACACCCCGTGCCGCGAGCTGCTCGGGTGTACGTGATTTGATGCCCAGATCCACTGCCACGACGCGTTTGTGATTGTCGGCTCCGTCTTCTGCTGCCGGCACCACGTACGTGTGCGACGTTGACACCGCCTGTGAAAGCGATGAACCGGCCATGTGAGGCTGGTCCTGCACGATGCGTACCAGTGACTCACACACATACTCGCTCATGTACTCGGCACCTGCAGGCAGCGCGGTGCCGGAGAAGATCCCCCCGCGCATCGCACCGTGAGAGCGGATGTGGCGTGTAATGGCTCGCGTGTCGACATCTGCGATTCCGACGATGTCCTGGCGGATCAGTTCTTCTTCCAACTCTCCTGAGGCACGCCAGTTGGACGCGCGACGGGCCGGGTCACGCACCACGAATCCGGCGACCCAGATCTGTGAGGATTCGGAGTCCTCCGAATTGACGCCGGTATTGCCGATATGTGGGCTGGTCATGACGACAATCTGCTGATGATAGGACGGATCCGTCAATGTTTCCTGGTACCCCGTCATTGACGTGGCGAAGACGACTTCACCCAATGTGCGGCCACGCGCTCCCCACGCACGTCCACGGAAAATGCGCCCATCTTCGAGGACGAGCAAGGCCAGATCATCGTGTGTGGTCATTGTGCGGTCCCTTCTGCCGCCAAAGCACCGTCACGGACGGTGACCTTCCCGTTGAAGATCGTATGAATGATCCGACCTGTGACATCCATTCCGTCATACGGCGTGTTGACGGAGCGTGAATGCAAGTCAGAGCGGTTGACGCGCACACGCACGGTCGGATCGACCAGCGTGATATTCGCGGGGTTACCGACGGTGAGAGACAGCCCCTGATGGTCAACCAAGCCGATGCGCGCCGGGGTGCGTGACAGGACGCGGGCCACGTCGTGCCAGTCTATCAGTCCGGGCTTCACCATCGTTTCGATAATGATGGGCAGCGCCGTTTCCAGTCCAAGCATGCCGAATGCGCCGGCTTGCCATTCGCAGTCTTTTTCTTCCATATTGTGCGGCGCATGATCCGTTGCGACGATGTCAATCGTGCCGTCAGCCAGGCCTTCACGCACCGCGTCCACATCTTCTCGTGAACGCAGCGGCGGGTTTACTTTATAGATCGGATCGTAGGTGGCAGCCAGGTCCTCCGTCAGGAACAGGTGGTGCGGGGTCGCTTCGGCTGTCACATTGACACCCATGCGCTTACCCCAGCGGATCAGTTCCACCGATCCTTTGGTCGACACGTGACACACATGCAGGCGAGATCCCACGTGCTGAGCCAGCAGAATATCGCGCGCAATCACGGACTCTTCTGCCACTGCAGGCCAGCCGGTCATGCCCAGCTCACCGGACAGTTCTGACTCATTCATCTGGGAGCCCTCGGTCAGTCCAGGATCCTGCGCGTGCTGGGCGACTACTCCCCCAAAGGACTTGACGTATTCGAGAGCGCGGCGCATGAGCACCGGGTCCGACACGCACTTGCCGTCATCTGAAAAGACACGAGTCTGAGCGCGCGAGTTCGCCATCGCGCCCAGTGCGGCCATGTGTTTGCCTTCAAGACCTTTCGTGACGGCGCCGACGGGGCGTACCTCGGTCAATCCGATTTCCTGGCCCATCCACCAGATCTGTTCAACTGCCGATGCTGTGTCGGCTACGGGTAACGTGTTCGCCATGGCGTGCACGCAGGTGAAGCCGCCGCAGCGCGGGAGGCTGATTCGACGGTTTCGGCGTCTTGTTTGCCTGGCTGACGCAGGTGCGTGTGGAGGTCTACCAGTCCGGGCAGTGCAATGAGCCCGTCTGCATCCAGCGTGTGTGCGTGGGCGCCATCGACGCGAGCCTGGTCGCCCTCGGCAATGATGACTCCGTCTTCGATGAGCAGGTCGGTCTGACCGTCTCCTTCGATGTTGAGTCCGGTGATGAGCAGTTGAGTGGGGTGATCAGTCACGGTGGGTTCCTTCCGGGGCAAGCAGCATGTACAGAGCCGCCATACGGACGCTCACGCCATTGGCAACTTGTTCAACAACAACGGATCGCGGCGAATCGGCCGCTTCTGCGCAGATTTCGAGGCCGCGGTTCATGGGGCCGGGGTGCATGATGATGCAGTGGTCGCTCAGACGCGCATAGCGGTGCACGTCCAGGCCGTAGGCATCGTGATATTCACCCGGTGACGGGAAGAATCCTCCACCGGCACCGCTCATGCGTTCACGCTGGACGCGCAACATCATGAGCGCATCGGGAGCCTCGTCGATCGCATGATCAAGATCGTAGTCAATGTCGCAGGCCCACTGCTCCACACCCATCGGCAGCAATGTGGGCGGTGCCACCAGGGTCACGTGCGCACCCAGCAGGCTCAGCAGGTCAACGTTGGAACGCGCCACACGCGAATGCAGAACATCGCCCACGATTGTCACGCGTGCGCCCGCCAGATCCGTGCCCGCAGGAACAGGGTTGACGGACGGGTCGCTCACGTCACGCTTGAAGTGGCGACGCAGCGTCATCGCATCGAGCAGCGCCTGGGTGGGATGCTGGTGAGTGCCATCGCCTGCGTTGATGACGGGCAGGTCGATCCAGCCCGCGTGAGCGAGGCGGTGAGCCGCGCCCGATGAGGGGTGCCGGATCACGACGGCATCTGCGCCCATTGCCTGCAGCGTCAAGGCCGTATCTTTGAGGGTTTCACCTTTGGCGACCGATGATCCTTTGGACTGGAAGGTGATGACATCGGCGGACAGGCGTTTCGCAGCCGTCTCAAACGACCAGCGTGTGCGCGTGGAGTCTTCGAAGAACAGGTCAACGACGGTGCGTCCCAACAGTGTCGGCAATTTCTTGACTCGCTGGGACTGCGTGGCCGCCATTGCTTCGGCAGTGTCGAGGATGTCGATGGCATCTTCGCGGGTCAGGTCGCGAATACTGAGCAGGTGCGAGAAAGTCATCAGTTGTGTCCTCCCAGAATGACGGCGTCTTTCCCATCGGTTTCAGTCAGGAGAATCTTGACTGTTTCCTCACGCGAGGTCGGCAGGTTCTTGCCGACAAAGTCGGGGCGGATTGGCAGCTCACGGTGTCCGCGATCGACGAGGATGGCCAGTTGTACAGAATCTGCACGTCCCAGTGATCCAAGGGCATCCAGCGCCGCTTTGATCGTGCGTCCGGTATACAGCACGTCATCGACGAGGACAACCACGCGCGCATCGATCCCGCCGGCAGGGATACTGCTCGGGTGGGGTGTGCGGATGGGATGACGATGGAGGTCATCGCGGAACATGGTGGTGTCAATGATCGCCAGATCGGCTTGCTCGCCAGAGACTTCCTTGATCCGTTCAATGAGGCGGCGGGCGAGGTATTCACCGCGTGTAGGAATTCCCGCAATGACAAGGCCACGTGCACCCTTGTTGCGTTCGATGATCTCGTAGGCGATTCGGGTCAGGGAACGAGCGATGTCATCACCTCCCAGGACTTCTTTGCCCCGGGCATCTCGCTCGGTTGATTGTGGATATGACTGGCCCACAGTGGACCTCCCTTCCCCGCCTCACAGGACGGACCTTAAAGGTTGATCGTTCCGGTTTTTAGAGTAGCGCACTCGCGCGTCTGTCGGCGGGCGCGCCGAGGTGACATTACATACGTGAAGGCCGCTTCCGTTTAGTGGAAGCGGCCTCCAGGCTCAGTAGTCCGACAAGAGCTCGTCAAGCTCATCCATATTCATATTTTCAACATCCGCAAGGCTTGGATGCTGCTTTTCAACATCAGCAAAGCTCGGATTCTGCGTGTCAGCTTCGCTGCCGCTGTCCGGGTCAGGCTCGTCAGGACGTGCAGGCTCGTCCATCACACGCTCACGCGTCCACGATGGCGTCTCGAGGTCACGCCGAATCGCATCGAGCACGGCATTGACAAAAGCAGGCGAATCATCAGTCGAAATGGACTTCACGATCGACACCGCCTCGTCAATGACAACCAGCGGAGGAACGTCGTCCTCGTTCACAAGCAGTTCCCACACTGCAACGCGCAGCACGGCCAGGTCAACGGCCGGCATCCGATCCAGACCGTGCACTTTTGCGTGTTGACGCAGCAATGTATCGATGTCGTGCAGGCGCTCTGCCACGCCCTCGATAATCTGCAGAGAGTATTCCGGCAGCGGTGTCTGCGCTGCGGTAACGACACGCCGCTCACGCAGAAGGTCGCGCAGAACTTCCGGGTTGCGACCCATACCGCGTTGGTCGGCCTCGTAAATGACGTCGGCTGCGCGCTTGCGGGCCTTGGTGCGGGCAGTGAAAGCGAAAGCGGACACGATCAGTCAGTGACTCGTCCGGAGTATGTGCCGGTACGGGTGTCAACCTTGATGCGGCTTCCTTCCTCCATGTACAGAGGAACCTGGATTTCATAGCCGGTTTCGAGCGTCGCTGGCTTGGTGCCTGCCGAGGAGCGGTCACCCTGAAGGCCGGGCTCGGTGTGCGTAATAGTCAGTGTCACAGTTGCCGGCAGGTCAATGAAGAGAACCTGGCCGTCGTGCTGGGAGACGATGACATCCTGGTTCTCCACCATGTAGTTCACGGCGTCGCCCACAGTTTCGCGCGGCACCATGATCTGCTCGTAGGTTTCCTGATCCATGAAGACGTAGTCATCGCCATCTTGGTACAGGTAGGTCATGTCGCGGCGATCCACAGTGGCTGTTTCGATCTTGACGCCTGCGTTGAACGTCTTGTCGACGGTCTTGCCGGACATCACGTTGCGGATCTTCGTGCGAACGAATGCAGGGCCTTTACCGGGCTTGACGTGCTGGAATTCGACAACCTGCCACAGCTGGCCGTCAATCACCATCACCAGGCCGTTCTTCAGATCATTTGTAGTAGCCACGTGCATTCCTTCACTCTCGACAAAACCTAATCGCCCGCTATCTTACAACGATTGAGCAATATTCCTCACCACGTCAGCGGGACTGACCCCAACCGTGTTCACACTCACGTCAACCAGTGGCGCATATGATTCCCGCAGTTCTTTCATCATCTGCGTCATCATCGCGCGCGGAGCGCCCAGGGCGACTGACCGAGGGGCACCCATATTCTCTCGGCGTGCGATCTCTGCAGGGGTGGCAGCCAGCTCCACTACGGTTGTGCCGTTGCTGCGTGCTTTGAGCAGTGCGGCACGCACCCCTTCATCTGTCGGCAACGATGCGCTGAGGGTGACGATCTGACCACGTGCCTGGCCGTCTGGGCTGAGCAGACGAAGAGCTGTGCGCCGCTGCGCGTCTTCCAGGCGCGGATCGCGGCTCACAATCAGCTGGTGGATGGATAAATCCAGGTCACGTGAGACCACGTCGTCTGTCTCCATGAGACGCAATCCCAGACGGTCAGCCAAGAGCCGTCCCACCGTCGTCTTACCCGATCCTGTCACTCCAATAAGGACGACACTCGGTCCACTCTCAGTCAGCATGAATGCCTACCTTGCTCGCTGGAATGCGCAGCTGCTCAGGATCAACCACCTGCACAACCGGATGGCCACTACCGTCCAAAAGGACGAACCTGAGTTCGCCGTTGCGCACTTTCTTATCCAGCTTCATGATCTGGACAAGGTCGTCGAGGCGCGCACCGCTGTAGGACACAGGCAAGTCAAACGCGCTGAACAGGTCGCGGTGGAGCTGGACATCCTCGTCAGTGAGCATGCCGCGGGCGTGGGCGAGTTCGGCGGCAAAGATGCAGCCGACGGCCACAGCGTCACCATGTCGCCACGTGAAGTTTTCCTGCCGCTCAATGGCATGCGCGAGGGTGTGGCCATAGTTAAGAATTTCGCGCATACCGGATTCCTTGAGGTCGGAACTGACAACACGCACCTTGACGGCAACGGAACGCTCCACCAGTTCTCGCAGGTAGAGTCCGTGCGGATCGATCAGCACAGCAGTGTCTTCGATGTGGTCACGAATCAGGTCAATGATCGCGCGGTCTGCGATGAAACCGCACTTGATGACCTCGCCCATCGCTGAGCGCATCTGCTGGCTCGGCAGCGTGTCCAGCAGCGCGACGTCCTCGATCACAACGCGCGGCGTGTGAAATGATCCCACGAGGTTCTTGCCGGCCGGCGTATTGATACCGGTCTTGCCTCCCACCGCTGCATCGACCATGCCCAGGAGCGTCGTCGGGATCTGGATCACGTCCACTCCGCGCAGCCAGGTGGCGGCGATGAAACCTGCCAGGTCAGTGGTTGCTCCCCCGCCAATCCCAATCACGGTGTCTCGTCTGCCAATGTGAGCTTCAGCTGCTGCCTGCCACCCAGCTTCCGCGACCGCAAAGGTTTTTCCGCTTTCGCCATCTGGATGTTCCATGACGGCCACCTCAACACCTTGGCGCGTCAGGTTGTCAGCGATCTGGTCGACGTACTCGGCCACTGCCGGTGGGTGCACAATGAGGGTGCGTGACCCGCCGGGAACGTAGTGGGTCAACACCTGTGGCACAAGCGAGTGTCCGATCAGGACGTCATAGGGAGCAGGTCCGTCCACTGTCAGTGTCGTCACGTCACTGAACGTCATCATGATGTCCTCCACAACACGCTCCACTGGACCTGAATCCGAGGTCACACGTATGGTCGCCACTTCATCGTAGTAGCCTGCGCGTTCACTGCGTAGTCTGCGTAAAGCAGCATCGGCATCACCTGCCAGGAGCGGACGATGATTCTTGCCCGAGGTCCGGCGCACCAGTTCATCGTGGTCCGCGTCGATAAAAACAACGGTCTGACCTTTCAGCAGTTGCCGCACCTGAGGCGAGGTCACAGCTCCCCCGCCCAGTGAGATCACCGAACGGTGGTTCAAGACCAATTCGATCGCCTGACGTTCATATTCACGGAAAGCTGCTTCGCCCTCGTCCCTGAAGATATCAGTGACGGGACGACCCTGGGTGCGCACAACAATCTCATCAGTATCTTCGCACGGCACTGCGAGGCGTTCAGACAACAGCCGTGCGACGCGGGTCTTGCCTGCCCCCGGCAGTCCGACCAGGAAAATCGGCAGATGTGCGGGGATCGCGCTCATGCGCGCGTCTCGATAGCGGCCATGTAGGCTCGCAGATTGCGCCTGCATTCTTCCAGTGAATTCCCGCCCGCATGTGATTGAAGCGCCCGAGCCATGACGAGGGCGACCATCGCCTGCGCGATGACTGCTCCGGGGACAACCTGACACGTGTCGGAGCGCTGATGCAGTGCCTGCGCATCCTCACCGGTTGCCATATCCACGGTTCGCAACGAGTGCGGCACCGTGGAAATCGGTTTGAAGCCTGCGCGCACAATAATTGGCTGCCCGTTGCTGGTCCCGCCCTCAATGCCGCCCGCATGGTTGGAAGTTCGGGTCAGGTGGCCGTCGTCGGCATGAACTATTTCATCATGTGCGGTTGACCCAGGCATGCGTGCCTGCAGGAAGCCGTCACCGATTTCGACGGCCTTGACGGACTGGATGGACATGAGCGCACCGGCAAGCTGGGTATCCAGGCGTTGGTCAGCACTGACATGCGTGCCGATTCCGATCGGAACGTTGTAGGCGATGACTTCAGCAATACCACCGATCGTGTCACCGTTGCCTTGAGCCTTATCAATCGCCTCCGTGAATTCCTGTTCAGCCTGCGGATCCAGGGTACGTACGGGCGACTTATCAAGGGCCTGGGTTTCGCGCGGAGTCGGAAGCGTGGTGGAGCCAACATAGCGGTCTCCGACAGCAACGACGTGGCTGACCAGTTCAATTCCGGCAACCTGGCGCAAATATTCCTCGGCAATAGCTCCCAAAGCGACCCGAGCGGCAGGTTCCGCCCGCGCAGAGGCGCGCGCGGGGAACAAGACGTCGAGGATATTCCGGGCATCCTCGTGGCCGTACGACAGCATTCCTGGCAGATCAGCGTGTCCTGGACGAGGCTGAGTCAGGCGTTTATTGCGGGCAACTTCGCGCTCATCGCCGGTTCCGGCATTGACGAGCAATGCGTCGGGATCCACCGGATCCGCACTCATGACGGTTTCCCACTTGGGCCATTCTGTGTTCTCGATGGTCACGGCGATCGGAGATCCGAGGGTGGTGCCGTGACGAATACCGGACAGAATGTGCACGACGTCTTGTTCGAAGCGTTGACGTGCGCCTCGTCCGTATCCAAGGCGGCGGCGAGCCAATGCCTGC
>OAZW01001155.1_pt1 | contig 11041 bp, 9 predicted proteins | sample 1495231 | NCBI WGS metagenome assembly OAZW01 (sample SAMEA2580062, study PRJEB22360) | human gut metagenome | reverse complement strand
GGCCGGAAAAGGAACAGGGCCGCAGCAGGAACGATACGGCCGCGCCGCCCACAGTCTGCCGGTCCGGCGCGCCGTACATAGAGGGGGAGTCCCACAGTGTCCGTTTTTCCGACGGCAGGCGTTCCCGTACGGCATCCGCCAGCACACGGTCCAGCGTTTCCTTGCCTTGAACGGTGTGGGCATCCAGATACCCCGCTGCCTGCTTCACAAGCGGCAGCAGGCTGTCAAAGCTCATTTGCAGGTGCTCCAGCGCCAGAGCGATGCCGCGGGTATAGATCCACGGCGCTTCCCCCTTAAGCGCGGCGAGCGGGGAGAGAAAAATTCCGCTTTCCGCAGTGGGAAACACAACGGGCACGCCCCGGTAGCTCCAGGCCTGCAGCAGGGTTTTCCGGCGGTACAGCGCGTCGTGCAGCTCCGGCAGAGTGCAGCCTTCCACGCGGTTGAACAGAGCTGTTTCCCACGCACCGGGTGGCGAGTTCTGTACTCCGCAGGCCCCGGCGGCGGTTTCAATTTGCCCGGATGGGAGCATTTTGTCCAGATGATGTGCCCGGAGCCGAAAGCTCCGCACAGCTTGCGCACGGATGTCCACAGAATACGCCCCGCTTTCCTTTTTTGAATCGTCTTGTCATCATTATACCATGACGCCGCGAAGCGGCCTCAACAAAACCGCATTGAGCGCGGCGCTTTCGCCCAAAGGGCGAAATGCGACCGGATGGGAGCAAGCCGCCCCGCGCGAGGATGTGCCTTTGAGCGCGGCGTTTTCGCTCAAAGGGCGAAGTGCGTGCGGGCTGCGGGCCTGGCCAGCCCGGTTGGCACAGCAAATGCCTGCCGGGGAAAAAATCTGGCCCGGTCTGTTTGAAAAGCGAAAGCCGCTTTTGCCGCAGACCGGGCGGGGAAAGACTGTGTCACGCCTGCCCGGGAGCAGGCAATTCCTCCGGCGGCACGCTGTGCACGACGGGGGAGCAGACGCGGTGGATGAGATAATGCAGATAGTCGATATCCTTGAACAAATCCAGCCCCTGAGACTGGGATTTCATTGTGCCCTGCAGTGAGCGCATTGCCACAAGCAGGCCCGGCGCTTCGTCAAATTTCACCGTCAGCCCGCCGTCCGGCCGGAACACGAATTTCAGCAGACGGGAGCTGGAGCTTTCCAGAAAACAAAGCGTCACTTTCAAAACGGGTTCGTCGTCCTCGTTGGCGGTAAAGCGCCCCGTCACGCCCACGGCGAAGCGGTTGCCACCCAAGTCCAGCTCGTATTCCAGCGCGTTTTCAAAGCCCACGGGAATGCAGTACTCCACGCCGCCTTCGGTCCAGAGCAGCGAAAGCGTGTTGTCCCCCACACGGAAAGCTGCTTTTTCCGAGCCTTTGGTATACCAGTCCTCCATGCAGCCCAGAATGGCGGGCAGCAGGCCGGCCCGGTTTTCCTCCAGCCGGTATGTTTGGGCGAGAGCGGGGCGCACGCTGTCCGGGATAGGAGAGGGAGCAGACGGCGCGGCAGGGGGGAACAGTGCGTTACGGACACGCGCGTACCAGGGATGCCTGACGGGAACAGGCGGTTCCGGCACAGCCTCGCCGGAGCGCAGAAGAGCGGCCGTAAAGGCAAGGCGCGCGTCTGCGGAGGGGTCGGCCGGCAGGGGCGCGGGAGCACGGGCCACGGCCTTCAGAAATTCTCTCACAGCGGTGTAGCTGCGGCTGCGGGTAAATAAATTGCCCGCGCCTGCGTTCACGGCCAGCACCAGGTCCAGGTCCGGCGCAACGACGACATACTGGCCGAACATGCCGTTGAACATATAAGTGTGGTCGGCGCTGTGCGGCCAGAGCTGATAGCCGTATTCTTCGCCGTTCTCATGCACGGTGTCGGGTTTGACGGCGGCTTCCACCCAAGCGGCGCTCAAAAGGCGCTGTTCCTTTCCGTCGGCACCCGTCCATTTGCCCTTTTGCAGATAGAGTTGGCCCAGCTTGGCGATGTCCTCCAGATAAACGTACATGCCCCAGCCGCCTTTTTCGATGCCCTGGGGGCAGGTCTCCCACGCTACATCGCCGAAGCCCAGCGGCTCGAACAGGCGCGGGCGCAGATAGGCCGAAAGACCCAGCCCTGTTTTGCGCTTGACGATGGCGGAAAGCATGTAGCTGTTCATGCTGTTGTAATCGAATGCGGAGCCGGGCTCGAACAGAACATCTGCGTCCAGAAAGCCTTTGACCCAGTCGCCTTCCAGAACCGCGCCGGCCTCCTTGAAAGCGACGCCGCTTGTCATGGTGACGAGGTGCCGCACTGTGACGGCGCGCATGCGGCGGCTGGTGAGCAGGCCGCACTTTTCAGGAAAGATCTCGCATACATGCTCATCCAGTGAAAGGCGGCCTTCATCTGCCAGCATGCCTATGGCGGTGCCCGTCACGCTTTTGCACATGCTGTGCGTCACATGCCAATACCGGCTTGAATAGGGCGCGTACCATCCCTCGCTCACCACACGGCCGTGGCGCAGTACGATGCAGGCATGGGTGCCGCACTCGGCGCCGGACAGGCTGCGGTACAGCGTATCCAGCGCGGCAGCAGGCACACCCTCGTCCCGCGGCGCGCTGCGCGGCAGGAGTGTGGGCAGCCTGCCCGTGCGGGGCGGCTTTTGCGGCCGCACGGGGAACGGCAGGATGTTGTCCGTATCGTTCAGCAGATATTTGCGGGCGTAATTCAGCATTTTGATGTTGCTGCGCAGTTCCATGAATGGTTCTCCCTCAGCCCGGGCGCGCGCGGAGCGGCCTGCCGGGCGGTCTGTCTGTAAATATTTTCCGACAACTAAAGTATAGCATCTTTGCACAGTTTTTCTATAAACAGTTTGTAAAGAATGTCGTGAGCCTGTGTCTGCGCCCGCTTCCCGAACGGCGGCCGGAAGCGCGGCCGTGCCCGCGAACGGGGGATGCAGCATACCGGCCCTCCTCCGGGAGCGTTCTCCCGTTTCTTTTGAGGATTGGCGTGCAGGGCGCGGTGTAATCCGCCGTTCGGAGGAGGCGGCAAAAAAGCATGCGGCCAGGGGAAAAGCAAACGCCCGGAACCGCCGGAAAAGACGGTCCCGGGCGCGGAAGGGTCATTCCACCGTCACGCTCTTGGCCAGATTGCGGGGTTTATCCACGTCGCAGCCGCGCAGCACGCTCATGTAATAGGCAAACAGCTGCAGCGGTACGATCAGCAGCAGCGGCATGAACACGCCCTCAAATTCGGGCAGGCGCACCACATGATCCGCTGCGTCGGCAGGGACCTTTGCGTCCTGTTTGCAAAGCAGGATCACCCGGCCGCCGCGTGTCTTTACCTCCTTGACGTTGCTGATGGTTTTTTCATATACGCTGTCCTGTGTGGCAAGCGCCACTACGGGCGTGCCCTCCACGATTAGAGAGATGGTGCCGTGCTTCAGCTCGCCGGCCGCGTAGGCCTCGCTGTGCACATAGCTGATCTCCTTCAGCTTGAGGCTGCCCTCCAGCGAGAGCGCATAGTCGAACCCGCGTCCCATGAAGAACAGATGATCGCTGTTCATGAACTGGCTGGCGAGGTATTTGATGTTGTCACAGTCCTTCAGAATGGGGCGCAGCAGCTCCGGAACGCGCTGCAGCTCGACCGTCAGGTGGCGCACGATGCATTCGTCCTGTGCGCCGCGGGCCAGCGCCAGACGCAGCGCGAACAGATACAGCACGGCCATCTGCACGCTGTACGCCTTGGTGCTGGCGACGGCAATCTCCGGCCCGGCGTAGGTGTACAGAACCCAGTCGGCCGCGCGGGCGATGGAAGAACCAACCACGTTCACCACAGCAAGCGTTTTTGCGCCGCGCTCCCTGGCAAGCTTCAGTGCGGCCAGCGTATCCAGAGTCTCGCCGCTCTGGCTGATGATGACCACCAGATCGTTTTTGCCAAGGATGGGGTCCCGGTAGCGGAATTCACTGGCGATGTCTACATAAACGGGCACGCGGGCGATGCGCTCAATGGCGGTCTTGCCGACCATGCCGGCGTGCATGGCTGTGCCGCAGGCAACGATGTGGATATTCTCCACTCCTGCAAGGTATTCATCCGTCAGTCCGGGCACGCCCAGCGCGGGCAGGCCGTCCTGTACGCGCGGATTGACGGTGGCGCGCAGGGCCTCCGGCTGCTCGTGGATCTCTTTGAGCATAAAGTGAGGATAACCGCCTTTTTCGGCAGCGCCGATGTCCCAGTCGGCCGTGAGGTGCTGCTTTTGCACCGGATGGCCGAAAGCGTCGTATACGTCGATCTTATCCGCGCTCAGCACAGCGATCTCGCCCTCTTCCAGCACCGCATAATCGCGGGTATAGCGCAGCAGAGCGGGAATGTCGCTGGCGAGAAAGTTTTCTCCGGCGCCGTAACCGACGATCAGAGGGCTTTCCTTGCGCACGGAGAAGATCTGCCCGGGAAAATCTTTGAACAGGATGGCGAGCCCGTAGCTGCCGCGCACCTGCTCCAGCGTCCGCAGGATGGCGTCCAGCGGTTCGCCGTGATAGTTGTGGTCCAGCAGCTTTACCAGCACCTCGGTGTCTGTTTCGCTGCAGAATTCATAGCCTCGTTTCATAAGGTGCTCCTTGAGCTGGGCGTAGTTTTCAATGATGCCGTTGTGCACCAGGCTGACGCGCGCGGCGCAATGGGGATGGCTGTTTACGTCGCTGGGGGCGCCGTGCGTAGCCCAGCGTGTGTGCCCGATGCCGCAGTGCGAGGCCATGGGCGGCATGCCGTTCAGTTTTTCTGCCAGAACGGCCAGCCTGCCCTGTGCTTTGACGACCCGGATCTCATCGTTTACGCACAATGCGACTCCGGCTGAATCATAGCCCCGGTATTCCAGCTTGGAAAGTCCGTCCAGCAGTACGTCCGTGCTCTGGCGCGAGCCGATATATCCAACAATTCCACACATAAATTCTATCTCCCAACATTGTCATTTGAAAAATGGTACAATGCGAAAGACGCAAAAACACAAAACAATACCAAGGCCATGCCGCCGCGCAGAAAAGCGCCGCATGGCCTGCCGAAAGACACAACACGTCCGGGGCGTACCCGGCCGGCGCGCCCGCGTTTTTGCGTCTTTGCATTTATGTATTTTGTGCCGCGCCGCTTAAGCTGCGGCACAGCCGAAGAGACAGGCGTACCGCGGCGGCGCCCGGAGGCTGCCGCGGTCGGATAACGTCTGTCCGGGCGGCGTACTGCACCGCCCGCAAAAAAACGCCGCCCGCCGCGCGGGGACGCAAAATTTTATGTGTAAAATCCCGGTGTGCCATGCGTCTCTGTTTCGGCGTTGCCGCCGTGTTTTGCCCGCATGGTGTCGGCCGCCCGGAACCCCGGCCGTGGGAGCATCCGCCGAATCTTTCGATGCCGCCCGCTTCGGCACATTGCCGAAAACGGGTTATCTCCCATCCTCGTCACCCTTCGTGGCGTGGGCAAGCCCATGGGGAAGCAGCGCTTCCCGCTCCGCTGTTGCAAAAGGGCCCGGCGCTTCATAGCTGCATGGAATATCAAACCTCCCGGTGTTGTAAAGCCAGCGCCCCGCGGCTCAGTGCATTTTCATCAGCCTTGCCCGAAAGCGGGCGCAGTACAGGCCGATGATGCGGGCCACGGCGACGTCGTATATCACAAAGGTGACGTTGCCCATCAAGAGCAGCAGCCCCGTGAACGGGATGCCCATGCTCTCGAATTCCTCGACAACGGCGCCGATGGGAAACAAAAATAAAATGATGCCGTACATGCCGACGATGCATGCGTTGAACACGGCCAGCTTGACGGCCCACTGGGCCGCACGGGAGCGCATGCGCTCGATGCTGGCCTTAAGCAGGGGATAAAAGCCAAGAAAAAAGACGAAGATCAGGCTCATTTCCTTATCGGGAACGACAAAGAGCGAGAGCAGGCCGATGGCGGCGTACAGAACATAGCCTGTTTTTATGCCGAATTCAATGGCCACGGGCACGATGAGAATGCCCGCAAGCGCGGGCGCGACGTAGGTGGCCAGCGGCAGGATGCCGCCCATCAGCATCAGGACGGCGGCCAGCGAGCCGAACACGCCGGAAAGCGCGAACTTACGGCTTTCACTGCTGCGTTTCTGCATGGTGTCAGCAGCCTCCCCGGCCGCAGCCGCAGCACATGTCCATGCACATCATGGCCGTGCACATGTCGCAGCAGGAGCAGCCCACGGCCTGAGCGCCCGCCATACCGTTGTTCCCATAAGGGTTGCCGGGCATCGCGCCGCCGGCGCTGTTCTGCAAATTGCGCAGCGCGGCCTCATATTCCCGGTTGCCCGGAGCAAGGCGGCACGCCGTCTGGAAATAGCGCAGCGCGTCGGCTACCCATCCCTTATAATAATATGCGCTGCCCACAAGGAAGTTCCATTCCGCGTCGTTGGCACCGCCCTGGATCGCGTTCAATTCCGCAAGGGCCTGCTCCACCGCGCCGCTGTTGATCATCTGGCGGATGGCTCGGTAGCGTCCGTTGGCCGCCGCGCCTGTGTCCGGCTCCGGCTCGCCTACGTTTGGAGCGCGCCTGCTGTTTTCTGTGAAAAACTCCTGCATCATAGCTGTAGCTTTCTTCTTGTCCGCGTCGAAAGCCTCGTTCAGTTCGGTCATTTTGGCCTCGGCCTCCTCGCGCAGGGGGCCGGCCTCATAATTGTCCGGGTTGTACTTCTGCGCCAGAGCCCGGTATGCGGTTTTGATCTCTTCTTCTGTCGCGCCCTCGGTAAGGCCCAGAACTTTGTATGCGTCCATTTGAATTCCTTTCTGTTGTCAGATGTCAGGCTGTATGTTTCCGCCGCACGGAGCGGAGATGCATCACGTTCCGCGCACAGCTTTATGCGCCGTGCCTGGGCTGCGTGCGCTTTTGCCCGGCCAGTGCGATGCTCTGCGGCAGGCCGAGAAAGACGATGTTGTCCAGGATCGCCTTGCAGGGCCCCGGCTCCAGCAGGTTGTAGGCCAGAGCCGCCTCGCCCGCGCACATGCGGCACAGGCGCTGTGCCTCGGCCACTGCCTCCGCCTTGGAAAGGCCCTGCAGCGCAAACACATTGTACGCGCCGTTCCGGGTGTCCTTTTCGTAATCCTCGGCCGCGTCCAGGTAATAGATGATCTTCCCCACAAACAGGCCCATGCGCTCCAGCGCACGGCTGCCCGGCGCGGCCAGGCGGAACAGCGCGGCCGTCATGCGGGCCGTGGGGTCCGCCGCTTCATCGGCGCTTTTGCTGGCGCGGCGCTCCAGTGCCTGCTGGGCGGCCGTCTGTTCGCGCAGCGTCTCGTCCAGCGCGGGCCTGCGGACCGCCGCCTTTTTGCGCATGCGGCTCAAAAAGGGCCACAGGACCAGAGCGGGCAGACGCTTGAAAAAACGTTCGTCCGCAAGGTCGTCCGCCAGCTTGTAATACACCGTCAGCACCAGCGCGTCCGCAGCCAGGGCAAGGCCCGCGGTGCTTTGGCACATCGGCCGTTTTTCCACCGGGTTGGCCATGCAGCGCTCCGGGCACATACGCGCCTGCGTGCCCGCCATACCGTCCGCCAGCAGAGCCGGCAGGACAAGGTCGTAATTCAGCAGAAAACGGGACAAAAAGCCATATTCACGCTTCAGCTCCTTGCACAGGCCGCAGTAATAGGCGCGGTAGGCGTGCCACTCGCGCACCTTCAGCTCTGCTGTCAGGGGCAAAACATAGCCGAACATGTGCGCACGCCCTTTCCGCTGCAAGATACGAAACACATTCAGTATACAATATCTTGTGCCTTTTTACAATTCTCACGACAGATTTTCAGGCTTTTTGCTGTTAAAATTTGCATTTTTTTCATATTCCGGCCGTATTTTGTCCACAGCAGGCGGGGCGACGGCGGCGGTCACGGCTTTTTTTCCAGATGGTCCACGGTATCGAAGCGGTAGCCTGCATTTTTGAACCAGCGGATAACGTCCGGCAGCGCGGCGGCCGTGTTCTTCGTGGCGTTGGTGTCGTGCATCAGCACCACGCAGGTGTTTTTGTCGCCGACCTCGCGGATGATGTTGTTGTAAATGGTAGAGGCCGAGGGGTGGCCGCCGAGGGAATCCTCCGCGCACACGTTCCAGTCGACATAGGTGAAGCCGCGGCTTTCCGCATCGGCTTTCAGCTTTTTCATGATATCACTGCCGCCGTAGCGGTGGCTGACGGTGTTGGTGCTGCCGCCGGGAAAGCGCAGCCATTTGATTTCATGGTCCGCGGGCACATATGGAAGCAGCTTTTCGCGCAGCTTCTGCAGATCATCCCAATAGGCGTCCGGGCTTTTATAGATGCTTTTGTAATCGTGGCTGCAGGTGTGCAGTGCGATGAGATGCCCTTCCTGGACGGTGCGCTCCAGCAGGGGCAGGTATTCCTCGTTGTTGTCTGCCGCCATGACAAAAAAAGTAGCGGGCACGCCCTCGGCCTTCAGCGTGTCCAGCACGCTTTCCGTAGTGGCGGAGGGGCCGTCGTCGAATGTCAGATAGACCACCTTGTCCGCGGCCGCGCCGCTCTGCGCGTCCGTGCTGCCGGAGACGGAAGCCTGCACGGCCATGACGGCCCGCGTGTCCGCAAGGTCCTCCTGTGTACAGCCTACAGGCGCGCCGCCCGGCAGCAGGTGCATGCCCAGCCCCGCCGCCGCGCACAGGCACAGCCCCAGCACGGCGCCGCGCCGCGCCCGTTTTGAAATGCGTACTTGCTTCAGCTTGTCAAACAAATCCATCGCCGCCTTCGTTGTTGCTTTATAGAGGAATTCCTCGTATACTATACTTTATGAAAGCGCCCCCGCGGATATCACACAACCCGGGAGGCAAGGCAAAGGAGACAAGCGAATGACCGAATATATTACACTGGCGCTGGCGGGTATCGCGGCTGTTTTGTCGCTGGTCTGCGTACTTATCAGGCCGAAACAGGGGGCGACACTGCGCGACCTGCAGAACCTTTCACAGGAGCTGCAGGAAGAGATGCGCGCGCTGCGCACGGAGGTGGGCGGCACCATCCACGGAACGCTGCAGTCCACGGCGGAGCTTCAGGCAAACGCACAAAGGCAGGTGGCGGAGGCGCAGAACACCCGCCTGCGGGAGCTGAGCGAACAGCTTGCCGTGCGCCAGACTGCGCTGCAAAAAGCCGTGACGGACCAGCTGCAGTTCATTGAGCAGCGCATGAAAACGGGCGCGCTGGAGAGCGAGCAGAAGCTGGAGAACATCCGCACCACGATGGAAACGCGCATTGCGGCCATGCAGGCGGACAACGGCAAGCGCCTGGACGAGATGCGCCACACTGTGGACGAGAAGCTGCAGAAAACGCTGGACGAAAAGCTGCAGCAGTCCTTCAGCCGTGTGAGCGAGCAGTTGGAGAGCGTATACAAGGGCTTGGGCGAGATGCAGACGCTGGCAACAGGCGTGGGCGACCTGAAAAAGGTTTTGAGCAATGTGAAAACGCGCGGCATTTTGGGAGAGATCCAGCTGGGCGCGATTCTGGAGCAGATCCTTGCGCCGGAGCAGTACGCAGAGAACGTGGCTACCGTGAAGGGCAGCAGCGAGCGCGTGGAATACGCCGTGAGGCTGCCGGGCGACGGCACCTCCTGTGTGTATCTGCCCATCGACGCAAAATTTCCCATCGACGCATACAACGGCCTGCTGGACGCCTACGACACCGCCGATGCGGCGCAGGTGGAGGCGGCTGCCAAGGTTCTGGAGCAGCGCATCCGCCAGTTTGCGAAGGACATCCATACCAAGTACATCCATGTGCCTGAAACGACGGATTTCGGCATTATGTTCCTGCCCATCGAGGGCCTTTACGCCGAGGTGGTGCGGCGGGGCATGGTGGAGCGCCTGCAGGCGGAGTTCAAGGTCGTCATCGCCGGGCCGACGACCATGGCTGCGCTGCTGAACAGCCTGCAGATGGGTTTCAAGACGCTGGCCATCCAAAAGCGGTCCAGTGAAGTGTGGGATGTGCTGAGCAGTGTGAAATCCGAGTTTGAAACGTTCGGCACGGCGCTGGAGCAGGCACAGACGCGCATCAATCAGGCGGGCAACGCGCTGGAGAGCCTGGTGGGCGTGCGCACACGTCAGATCCAGCGAAAGCTGCGCAGCGTCACCACGCTGCCGGAAGCGGGCGCCGCCGGAGAAGCGTTGGAGGAATGAGCGGAGCGGGCCGGGCGGCGGGGCGCCCCGACCGGTTTTTTGCCGCGGCGCTGCGTTTTGCCCGCACCACAGGGCATACTGGTATTGATGTTTCAGCGGCTGGACGAAGCGCGCCGCGAAAGAAAGGGGCGAATACCATGTGCGGACGGTATCAGTTTTCCTGGGAGGAGAGCCGGATGCTGGCACGCATCCGGGAGGCGGTGCGGAAGGCGGGTGCGCAGGCGCCGCGGAATGAGGTGTTCCCCTCGGACGGCGCGCCGGTGCTTGTTTTGCGGGAGGGGAAGGTCGTTCCCGCGGTGATGGGTTGGGGCTTTCCCGGTATGCAGGGGGGAAGGAATGTCATCAACGCCCGGGCCGAGACGGCCGAGGAACGGCCCATGTTTCGTGACGGCGTGGCCGCCCGGCGGTGTGTGGTGCCGGCCACCGGCTTTTATGAATGGGACGCGGATAAACGCAGATATCTTTTCCGTATGCCCGCCCGGACGGAGCTGTATATGGCGGCGCTGTACGGCGTGTTCGGGGGAGAGGCGCGGTACTGCATCCTGACGACGCAGGCCAATGCCAGCGTGGCCCCGGTGCACCACCGTATGCCGCTGGTGCTGCGCGCGCAGGAGGTGCGCCCCTGGCTGGAGGATGAACAAACCGCGCGCCGCCTGCTGCACGAAACGCCGCCGGAGCGGGAGCGGCGGGAGACGGACGGCCAGCTGCGGCTGTGGTAAAAAAACGCGCCCCGGAAAGCCTCCAGGGCGCGTTTTGTATGCTGGAAAATGGGCGCGCCGGCGCCGCGTTTATTTGGAGCCTGAGCCGTTCGTTTGAGCCGTGCCGGAGAAATCCTTGGGGCTGATGCCGTATTCGGCCTTGAAAGCGCGGTAAAAATTGGAGTAATCCCCGAAGCCGCAGTGCTGGTAGACGTCGGTGGGCGGCAGG
>OAZW01001148.1_pt1 | contig 11187 bp, 8 predicted proteins | sample 1495231 | NCBI WGS metagenome assembly OAZW01 (sample SAMEA2580062, study PRJEB22360) | human gut metagenome | reverse complement strand
CCGCCCACAGAGCCGCCCGCCAGAAGCACGGCGGCAAGAGCGTTTTGGCGCAGCAGCGCGGTGCCGTCCGCCGCGCCCGCGGGCAGCCTGCCCCGCAGCGCCAGATACGCCAGCGCGTAGCAGGCCGCGGCTGTGCAGAAGCCCACCAGCATCAGGCCCGCGGCCTCGGCGCCGCCCGTGGCGTTTTGCTGGGACTTTTGTACCACCGCGCACAGTCCGTTGCACAGAAAGGTCAGCGCACACAGCGCCAGCCAGCGGGGCTCGGGCTTCTGTGCGCCGCCCGGCGCGACGTTCAGGCACCAGAACGCGGCCAGGAACAGCGCCACGGCTGCGGCAAGCGTGAAAGTGAGCGCTTCACCGAACAGCAGCACGCCCGCAAACGCGGGCACCAGCATGCTGGCGGAAAAATAAAACGTTGTGTAGGAGAGCGGCCCGCTGGCGATGGCCAGGTTGTAAAACAAGATCGTCAGTGCGAACAGCACGCCGAAGGCAATGCCGTGCCGCAGCGTCGCGGGGCTTACGGTGAACATGTCCGGCACAGCCAGACGGCCGGCGCCCATGGCCGCGGCCGCCAGAAGCGAAAACGCACAGTTCACCAGAAGCTTCTGGGGCAGATGTTCGGCGTGCTGAAGCTTCATGGAAAGCGTTTGCAGCACGAACAGGATGATCGTGCAGAGAAGGAATACAGCTGTCATGCAGCGGCCTCCAGTCGGATGATTTTTCCGGCGCTTATACTGCGCCGCCGTCAGCCCTCGTCGGGCTGCGCCAGAATGTCCCGCCACAGCGCGGAATATTCGTCCCGCGTGCGGCACGGTGCGTCCGCCAGTACGCTGCGGCCCTTTGCCGCGCCGCCGGCCAGCAGGTCGATGACCGTCGCGGCCATCAGCTTGGCGGGCGCCAGATAGGCGAGCGCTTCATCGGCGACGGCAAAGTCCCTGCTGTGCGCCGCGCCGGAAAAGCCGCTCACCGTCGGCTGGATAACGGGCAGCAGGTAGGACACGTCGCCCATATCCGTGCTGCCGCAGAAGGGCAGACCGCGTTCCACGGCAAGCCCGGGCGCGCAAACCGGGACGTTGGCCGCGAACAGTTCGGAAAGCGCCGCGTTCTGCGCCAGCGGCAGATAACCCGGCATATCGTCGATCTCCACCCGCGCGCCCACGGCGTAAGCGGCGCCCCGGGCCGCACGGTTCACTTTGGCGTTGGCGGTGCGCATGGCCTGCACGCTGGCGGCACGCACGTAGCTCTCCATGCGCACATCTGCGGGCACGGTGTTCACCAGGTCCCCGCCCTTTGTAATGATAGGATGCACACGCACATGGTCCTCGTCGCGGAAGGTCTCACGGTTGGCATGGATGGCCGCGATGGCAAGGGATGCCGCGTTCAGCGCGTTGACGCCTTCCCAGGGCGCGCCGCCCGCGTGTGCCTCTTTGCCGAGAAACCGCAGCTCCTTGCCGATAAAGCCGCCCGCCGCGCCCGCAACCACCGCGCGAGGCTGCGGGGCGTCTGTTTCGCTGTGCACCATCATGGCCAGGTCGATATCGTCAAAAGCGCCTTCCGCTATGAGCTGCTGCTTACCGCCGAGATACTGTACTTCGCCCGCGCGCCTCAGCCCGGCCCGCCAGCCGATCTCAACGTATTCCTCCGCGGGCGCCGCCAGCAGGCATACGCTGCCCGCAAGGCTGTCCGCCACGGCCCGCAGGCCCACAGCGCAGCCCAGCATGGAGGCAAGCTGGGCGTTGTGCCCGCAGGCGTGGGCCGCGCCTGTGGCTTTGTCCGCAAACGGATGGCCGGGGCTGAGCACCGCGTCCAGCTCCCCGATAACGGCCACCCGCGGCCCCGCGCCGCGCCAAAGCCAGCCTTTCACGCCTGTGCGCGCGGGCCGCGTAACGTCCGTCAGACCCAGCGAGGCAAAGGCCTCCAGCACCTTTCCGGCCGTGCGCGTTTCCTTATAGCCCAGCTCCGGATGGGCAAGGATATCCCGCCCGAAAGCGGTGAGGCGCTGTGCCTGTGCGTCGATGGCGGCGCACGCCGCGCGCTTGAGCGCGTCTGTCATTGTGTTCATAGTCCGCTCACGCTTTCCATGTTTCAAGATTCTGCGCAACGAACGCGTCGTCGTTGAGATGAGGGTACATCTCATACACGCGGCTTATCTCCTGCTCCTGTCCCTCGCTGAGGGTCTCGTCCGGGTCCAGGCACCACGTGCCCGCCATCAGGCCCTGACGCCGCAGCACCTCGTGGACCCCCGGGATGCATCCGGCAAAGTTGTGCGCCACGTCGAAGAACACGCCGTTGCAGTCTGTGACCGCCGCGCCCCGCGCCAGAAGCTCCGCCGGGATGTCGCGGCCGTCCCGGTATTCCCGCAGCTCTTCGTACAGCTTCACAACGCTGTGCGTCCACACCGACCAGTGCCCCAGCAGGCCCCCCACGAACCGCAGCTCCACCTCTTTGCCGTCCACCGGGAACCGGTACGGCGTCAAAAGGTCCGCCACGATGTTGTCGTCGTTGCCCGTGTACAGCGCAATTTCCTCCCGCCGCGCGCTGTACGCCACGCCCCGCACCAGGTCGATGCTCTGGTACCGGTTGAACGAAGCGCATTTGATGGCCACCACGCCCGGCGTGTCCGCCACGGCCTTCCAGTATTCATACGACAGCCGCCGCCCGCCGCAGGCCGTCTGCAAGTAAAACCCGGTCACGGGCATCTCTGCCGCCACCGCATGGGTGCGCTCCACCAGCTCCTCCTCCGTCCGGTGCGCCAGCCCGCCCGGGCTCAGCAATACCGCGTCGAACCCCAGCGCCTTTGCCGTGCGCGCCTCCGCGCACGCCTGCTCCGCTTCACCGCACGCGCCCGCCACGCGCACCAGCGTTTTCCCCGTGCGCGCCTCGTATGCGTCCATCTCCTCTTTCGTCACACGCAGGACCGGCTCGAACAGGCCCACCTCCGGTTTGCGGATCTCGAACTGCGTGGTGTGCACCGCCACTGCCAGCCCGCCCACCCCAGCGTCCAGATAATACCGGATCAGCGTGCGCTGGCCCGCCTCGTTGAATTTCCGGTTTTCGTCCAGAACCAGCGGGATGGCCGGGATGACCGTGCCTCCGTGCAGGATCTTCAGCGCTTCTTCATGCCGTCCCATACTCAATAGCTCCCTTTCCTCTCTTCAAAGTGCGTGGGCTTGCCCAATGCGCGCCCTCCGTCCAAAATCCACTGTGCCTGCCATTCGATCAGCGTTTCCAGCGGCACCGTGGGATAGCCGAACAGCCGGAACATCTTTCCCGCGTTGTTCAGATACGCCGTGTCCGACGCCTCCCCTGTGAATATGGGCTCTCTGCCCAGCAGCGCGCCCAGCTTTTTCGCCGTCTCCTGTACGCCCGCGGTCTCCGGCCCCGTCACGTTCAGCGTGAACACCTCCGCCGAGGCATGCCCCAGCAGACGCAGCGCCGCCTCGTTGGCGTCCCCCTGCCAGATGCAGTTGAAGCTGGGCGTGGTGATGCTGATGGGTTTTCCCTCCAGGATGTTGTGGGCCATATCGTACAGCACGCCGTACCGCAGGTCCACCGCGTAGTTCAAACGGTACACCGCCACCCGCGTGCCGTAGGTCTTTGCCGCGTACTCGAACATCCGCTCGCGCCCCTGGCAGGACATGCAGTACTCGCCCACCGGCTCCGTCCGCGTCTCCTCCGTGGCACCCCCGCTGTGCACACCCACCTTCGGGTACAGGTTCCCGCTGGAGAACACCACGATGCGGCTGTTTTGGTACCACTCGGCTACCCGGCTGGGCAGCCAGGTGTTCATCGCCCAGGTGGCGTATTCATTGCCGTCCGTGCCGAACTTTTTGCCCGCCATGTAGATGACGTTCTCCGCGTCCGGCAGGCTGTCCAGCGCGCCGGGCGCCAGCAGGTCCGCGCTGATCATCTCCACCCCGTTCTCCCGCAGCAGTTCCACCACCAGCGGGTCGCTGAAGCGCGACACCGCGATGACTCGCTTTTCCACTCCCGCCGCCCGCAGCGCGTTCTTTGCCAGAACGCACAGCGTCGGCCCCATTTTTCCGCCCGCGCCCAGCACCAGGATGTCTCCCTCCAACCTTCCCAGCTCCACGCTCAGCGCCTCGCTCGGCGTCGTCAGCATTTTGTTCAGTCTTTCTTCCGTCCACATTTCCGTCGTTCCCCTCTCTCTATTCAACAAACTGTCCGCGTGCCATAACGGCTTTCACGTTCAGCTGCTTGTCCATCAGCACGATGTCCGCGTCAAAGCCCGGCGCAAGGCTCCCCTTCCTGTCCGCCAGGCCGATCACTCTGGCCGGCGTGGCCGTGGCCATCGCCACCGCATCCCATAATGGCACCCCCGCCAGATGCACCATATTGCGCACAAGACGGTCCATTGTGGCGACGCTGCCTGCAAACGCCTGACGGTCCGGCAGCTTCATCACGCCGTCCTCCAAAACCGTTTCCATGCCGTTGGCCTGCCGCAGCACCGAGCCGTCCGGCAAATCGCTTCCTGCAGCGAACAGCGCATCTGTGATGAGCGATATCCGGTCTGCACCCTTGCATTTGACGATCAGCCGCAGCAGCTCCGGCGGCAGATGCTTACCGTCTGCGAAGACCTGAACGGGGAAACCATCCTCCAGCAGCCCCGCCTCCACCTCGCCACAATCCCCCCCCCCCCCCCCCCGCCGCCGAAGGGGTAGCCGTTTTTGCGGTGCACCATGGAACAGCCGGAATAAATATGGGTGATATCGGTAAAGCCGCACGCCAGCGCCCGGCGGCAGGTCTCGTAATCAGCGTCCGAATGAGCAATGCTCGCCACGACGCCGCGGGCCCGCAGCGCCTCGCCCAAGGCCATTGCGCCGGGCAGCTCGGGCGCTGCGCCCATGATACGCACGCCGCCGGGCCATTCGTCCAGCAGCCTGTCCCACAGCCCCGACGTGGGCAGGGACAGCGCGTCCGGGCTTTGAGCCCCGCTTTGCGCGGGCGAAAGGAACGGGCCTTCCAGATGGACACCCGCGATGGTGCATTCCGTTGTGGCGGCCTGTGCCTGCCGTACCGCGCGGATCATGCGCAGCGTCAGTTCCGGCGATGCGGCAAGCGTGGTGGGCAGCAGCGTGGTGGTGCCGTGACGGGCATGAGCCGCACAGCCGGCCCGGATCCGTTCGGGCGTGGCGTCCATGAATTCCACCCCGCCACCCCCGTGCAGATGGATGTCGATGAAGCCGGGCGCGGCGTATGCGCCCTTTGCGTCGACGCTCCTCACGCCCGGCTCTTCCGCAGGCAGCGTATCGTAAACAGCGGTAATCGCACCGTCCTCTGCGTCGATGGCGCTGTGGGGCACCAGCCCTGTGCGCGTTATGCGCGTAACATCATACAAACGGATACGCATTTTTTATTCCTCCTTAAGCAGTACATGCAGCGCCGCGGCATCCTGCAAAAATTGTTCCTCATTGTCCCCCATCACGAACTCCAGCGTGGCATACCGCTGTGTGCCGTCCTTTTGGGCCGCGGCAAAATAGGCGTGCCAGTCAGCTGTTCCCTCCGCCAGAGGGCGGCAGGCGCCTTCTCTGTCCCGATGATAAACGTGCAGATTTTCCACTCGGCCTTCCAGCGCGTGCAGCGCGTGCAGATTTTCTGCGGCCGTAAGGCCAACAGGCGGCTGCCAGAGCGTGCGCAGCCCCGGCGCTTCACCCAGCAGAGCCAGCGCTGAAGCCAGCGTATCCGTAAGCGTATCGGCATGGTACTCTGTCGCTACCACGCATCCGGCCTGCGCCGCCCGTTCCGCAGCGCGGGCAAGGCAGGCGGTCACGGCGCGCCGTTCTTCCTGCGTGCAGAGCGCGCTGCCCTGCCGCCCGGCCCAAACGCGGATCACACGGCATCCAAGTGAAAGCGCAGTTTCCAGCACGGGACCGAAATCCTCCTCTGCACCTGCCCGGTAATACGAGCCATAAGCGGATACGGTGAGCCCGTTTTCCCGCGTACAGTGCAGCGCCGCACGCGCCGCCTGGGCGTTTCCCGGCGGCACATGGATGTCCCCGCCCCACTCGATGGCGTCGAGCCCGGCGCGGCGGGCAAGCTCCGCCACCTCACAAACGGATTTCCGCCGAAATGTAACGGATGCAACGCTGGTTTTCATAAATCTGCTTCCTCCTCATTTTTAAAAATTCCTTGACAAAACAAAACCAGAATGAAAGAATAAATTATGACTTCGGACCCGCCGTCCCCACCTTGACACAGAAAGGAGCCCCTCCCTTGAAAAAATGGCGCAACTTGTCCTTGAACCTTAAATTGATGGCCTGCTTTCTCTCGGCTATCTTCGTGCTCTCTGCATTTCATCTCGGCTCCTACATGCGTCTGCTGAACACCATGACCCACGAAGCGGAAGCCAGCGCCAACGAACGGATGACAAGCGCTGTGACCCGGCTTGACGAGAGCCTTTCCCATATCCGCAACAGTTATTTCTCCCTGACCTATACCCCCGCCTTCCGCACGGCCAGCAGGTCCGGAGATCCATCGGAATACGAGCTGGTGGACCTGTATGACAAAGCTGAACTTTATCTGGGCAACAACGAAAATATTTCTGCGTTCGCCATCTTTTTCCGCAACAGCAGCAAGGTCGTTACATCCAGCGGAAACTATCTGGATACCGAGTTCTTTTCCCGTTATTATACAAGCACGCAGTATGACGCGAATTTCTGGCGTGAGGAAAAACTGGCCGCCTTTGCCCAGCGGTATTATCCCGCCGCCGCGTTTTCCCGCAACAGCCCTCTTTCAACCAGGCCCGGCAGCGATCTTCTGCCGGTTGCCTTCAAGCCGTACTGGAACAGCAACATCATGGTGCTGCTGTTTTTGGATATTGATGCGCTCTGCGCCGAAGCGGACCAGTATCTGACGGAAGATTTTTACCTTTTCAGCACGGATGGGCGGATGCTGTATTCCGCCCAGGAAGAGCCTGTGCTCACCGCGCTGCCAGAGCGGAAGGACGCGCTGTTTGAAGCGCCGGAAGGCGGTTATACGGCCCAGCGCCCTTCTTCTCATGGGGATTTCATCTATCTCAAACAGCTTCCTAAAAACACTGTGGTGGGCCAGATTACAAACAGCCTGTACTTTAGCCTGTTCACCGCGGCGGCGGCGCTGATTTTTGGCGCTGCCATCGCCGTCGTATCGGTGTGGCGCGTTCTCCATCCCGTGCAGGACATCCTGCAGCTTTTTTCCAGCGGCGATGCGCCGCCCTCCGGCAAGGTGGACGAGCTGCATTATATCCAGGCAAACGTGGAGACCATGTTGCGCCAGCGCGAACAGTATGTACAGCAGATATCCAAAAAGGACGCGGCGCTTTCAGGCTTCCTGCTCCAGTCCCAATTGAAAAATATTTATGTGGAGCTGGACGTGCCGGACCAGATATCCAGTGCCGAGGATCTCGTTTTCTATATTCTCTATTTCCGTATCCATTACCGCAACGGTGCGCTGGATATCATCACCGCCGAGCCGCCGGCCGTGTCGCATATGCTCCTGGAGAACCTGCGGCAGACCCTGTCGCTGCTGTTCGGCACGGCACTGATCTTCCAGCTGGAGCCCAACCAGTTCGTGGCCAAGGTCAGCCTGCCCGCTGCCCGGCAGGATATTAGCGATCAAATGCAGTATCTGCTGCAACGGCTGGACAATGAACGGGAATTTGCATTTTTTACTGTGGTCCAAAGCGGCGCGCTGGGTGCGGACGGCGATTTTACCGCCATCTATGACCAGGTGCTGGACGCGGCGCAATATGCTGTTGTGGAAGACCGCACCCAGCTTCTGCACCTGCCGCTGGGGCTGGATGTTGTGAACACGTTCTTTTTCCCTTCGGAGATGGAGCAGCAGCTCCGCGCCCTGGTATGCGACGGTCATTCGGACGAAGCCGCGGCGTTGGCCGAACGCATCATCGCGCAAAATCTTTCCGCAGGGATCCGCCGCATTCATATGATCCTGTTGGGCTCCGCCATCGCGAACGTTACGCTGCGAGCCTTGTCCGACCTGCACCTTGAGGGAGGCCTGCCCAACCTGAACAGCGGCAGCGTATACAATGAGCTGCCCCAATGCGACACTGCACAGGATTACCGTGAGCTGATGTCCGGCTTCGTGCGCAGCGCGGCTTTGTGCGCAGCCGCCCAGCCACGGGCCGAGGAACCGATTCTCGAAGGCGTTCAGGCATTTTTGGAAAAAAACTATCAGCGTGAATTTTCCATGGATGAGCTTGCAGAAGCGCTCCATCTTTCCAAAAGCTATCTGTCTACCTATTATAAAAGCAAGACCGGAGCGAACCTGAGCGACCGCATCCAGTTCTTCCGGATTCAGAAAGCGGTGGAGCTTCTGGCGGACCCCAAGCTGCGCATCGGCGATATCGGCGCGCTGGTGGGGATCAATAACGTCAACACTTTCCTGCGGCAATTCAAAAAATACACCGGTATGACGCCAAGGGAATACAGGCTCCGTAAGCTTTCCATGCAGTAAGCCGCACCGGGACGGCCCGTCACGACGGGCCGTCCCTTTTTATTATCCTGTCACGACACATCCGCTTTGTCCATCGTCAATCAATTGGGTTATCATCAAATAATTGGATTTTGTTTTTTTCGGTGCAGATGATAAAAATCGTTTTGATTGTAAATTGATTTTAGCACATTCTGCGGTTACGATAAAGACACCGGTGATGCATCACGTCAATTAAAACAAACTTTTTGAAAAGGAAGGATCGATACGATGAAAAAGCATTTGCATAAAGGCATTGCGCTTCTTTGTTCCGCCGCGATCGCCGCGGGGATGCTCGTTGGCTGTTCCTCCGGGTCCTCCAGCGCAGCGGCGCCCGGCTCCTCTTCTTCTGCCTCTGCTTCCGTTTCCAATTCCGAAAGCGGCCCTCTGTTTTCCGAGCCTGTCACGTTATCCATGCTGACACCCTCTCACGCGAGCTGGCCGTTCCAGGAAGACTGGTATGTTGTTGATTTGATCAAGGAATACACCAATGTCGATTTAAAAGTGACCGCTGTCGATACCAGCGGGTTTGACGAGAAGCTGAACCTCACCATGGCATCCGGGGAATTGCCCGATCTTATGTTCCTCATCGGGAACAAAGCGGTTCAGCAATACGGCTCACAGGGAGCATTCGTTAATATTCTGGATTATATTGACCAGATGCCGAATTTTAAAGCATGGTATGAAAAAAACACCGCGCATGCTTTAAATTATATGTCCGCAGACGGCGGATTGTATCAGTTCCCTCAGCAGGGCGTTACGGAAACCAATCGCCGTGGCTGGCTATATCGCGCGGATATTTTTGAAGAACTGGGTCTTGAAGCTCCCACCACACAGGATGAATTTTACGATGTGCTGGTAAAACTCAAAGAAGCTTATCCAAACAGTTATCCGCTTGCGTTCCGTTCCTTTACTGGCGGGATGGCACAACTGAATATGCTTGCACCTTCCTGGGGTACTTCTTTTATCGATGCAGACAGCAACACTTATCTTGGATATGACGAAGATTCTGGCGAATGGGTTTTCGGACCGACTTCTTCCGAATTCAAAGAAATGCTGGAATTTTACAATAAGCTTTACAAAGAGGGACTGCTGCTGCCCAACTTCCTGACAATCGACACCAAGGGCTGGCAAGATGTAATTGCCAACAGCGACTCTTTCATTACACTAGACTATCTCAGCCGTATTGACTTTTTCAATAACTCCATGCGCGAAAGCAATCCTGATTTCTCTATGGCATATCTGGCCCCAATAGGATTCGGCTCTAATGGGGTCAACAAATTGGCTTATTCTGCAACAGGCATGTACGGCTTTGTCGTATCCAGCCAAACCAAGCATTTGAATGAAGTGCTCGCTTACGTGGATTGGATGTACTCTGACGAAGCCGAAGACCTTCTTTCTTGGGGACGTCCTGGCGATTTGTATGAAGAAGCCTCCGACGGCACGCGCACATGGAAAGATTTCACCACAGCAGCTGAAATGAAACAGGCCACTGGTTTTGAAACATTCGGTTTCTATGAGCGGTATAATTTTGACGGCGAACTTGCAACTTTCACCGATGAATGCCGCGACGCAACATTGACGGCGCGCGAATATGACCTTCCGCAGAAGCCTGTCCTTGCTTATAATGAAGAAGAGCAGGCGATCGTCAACACGATCGGCGTAAACATTGAAACCTACGTGGCTGAACAGATTTCTAAGTTCATGCTGGGTGAGCGCAGTTTTGACGACTGGGATAATTATGTTGCTGAAGTTGAAGCCTTGGGTCTAGATCAATTGAAAGCTGTGCATGAATCCAGTTATGCCCGCATGCTTGCTGCACAGTAAGTCTGATGTAAAATTCATAAAACTTTTTCTGTAATATTATTCGTAAGGGCCATGCGCAGGCGGCGTCCGCCGTGGACCGCGCATGGCCCTCCATTTTGGAAAGCGAGGATCGCTATGTTCTCCGTTGGTATGATCGGCGCCGGCATCATCGGCGCAAGCCATCTGGCCGCTGTTGCGGGCCACCCCGACACGCGCCTGGCGGCCGTGGCGGATATCGCGCCCGGCCGCGCGCAGCAGGCGGCCGCACCCTACGGCGCGCACGCTTATGAAAGCTATGAAGAAATGCTGGAGCGGGAAAAGCTGGAGCTTGTGATCATTAATCTTCCCCACGGCCTGCATGAAGCATGTGTTTTGGCCTGTGCGGAAAAAGGAACCCATATCCTGCTGGAAAAACCCATGTCCATTTCCTACGCCTCCTGCCTCCGGATGAACGAGGCCTGTGAAAAGAACGGAGTTCTTTTGCAGGTGGGCCATGTGCAGCGCTATATTCCCCAGAACCGGGCCGCCCGCGCGCTGATTGAGAGCGGAAAGCTTGGCGCGCTTGCCATGATCAGCGATCTGCGCACCAACAACTATTTTCAGCCCGGCCGTCCGCGCTGGTTTTTGGAAAAAGCGATGGCCGGGGGCGGCATCTCCATAAATTATGCCGCCCATTCCCTGGATAAGATCTGTTACTTGACGCAAAGCGATATCGCATGGGCCACGGGAAGCTGCACCTATTTGCAGCCCGGCACCGACGTGGACGGCAGCGCGCAGATGCTGCTGCGCACCAGCAGCGGTATCAGCGCTTCCATTTCCCTGTGCGGCTATTCCGTGGTGCCCATCGACGAAACGATGCTGTTTTTTGCCAATGGCTCCCTGCGTCTTCACACC
>OAZW01001143.1_pt1 | contig 11244 bp, 8 predicted proteins | sample 1495231 | NCBI WGS metagenome assembly OAZW01 (sample SAMEA2580062, study PRJEB22360) | human gut metagenome | reverse complement strand
TGACAACTTCTATATATTAGCATCTAGAAAATCATCTGTCAACTGTTTTTTTATTTTTTTTGTAAAAAAATATATAGCAGCTTTTTTTGGCAACTGCTATATATTACTATTTTCTTTCTTATCTGTCAATGACTTTTTTAAATTTTTAATAAAGCTTTCTAGTTCCTTATTTGGGTTCAACTTATTAGCTTTTTCTAAGTATTCTAGTCCCTTTTCTTTTTCATTCATGTTGAGGTAGATTATTCCCATATTGTAATTCAATGGATATGAGTTTTCTATTTCTTCTAATCCAAGTTCTAATATTTCAATAGATCTTGTGAACTCTTGCCTTCCTGCATAGATCGTAGCAAGTAGATTTATATTTTCTTCTGTGGTTTTCTTTTCCACTGATAACTTTCCATACTCTTCGGCCTTATCCATGTCCCCCATGTTATAATAAGAAAGTGCGTAAGTGTAATAGAAGGATTCATCCTTATCAAAGTCTTCACTAATTCTTTCTAATTGGTTTAATGCCTTGTCATAGTCCCCATAGGATAGATAAGTTTTTGCTGAATCAAAACTAACATTGTTTCTTATTATTTCTAACTCTTTTCTCACTTGATCTTTGAGTTCTTCATCTCTTGACAGATTTATAAACTTTTCAAAGTACATGTTGGCCTTTATATATTTGGCAAGAGCTAGGTTGATATAAGCTAGCCTATAGTATGCCAACGAGTAGGTTTCATCTAAATTTAAGACCTTGTTGTACTTTTTAATTATAATATTTAATAGCTTCTCACTTTTCTCATATTCTTCTTCATGAATTTGATTGTAAAGTGCCTCTAAGATGTTTGCTTCTTTAAAAATTATGTCTGGGTCTTCCCCTGCCACTTCTTCATAAGCCTTTAAGAAGATATAGGAATCTAAGGGATCTTCTTCTTGACTTATATAAGCCTTGTGCATCGCATAGTTTTTTAAATCTATTTTTAATTTTTTTAAAATTTCCTTATAGTCCTTGGAATATTTAAATTCACTATCAATTCCAAGAAGGTAGACCATGGCTTCGACTATTTTTTCAAGATTAATCTCTTCTTCAAGTTCCTTTTCTTTTATTCCTTCTATAAGGTAGTCCAACTTTATGGGCAAGGTAAAACCCACTGGTAGATTAACATCTTCCAAGTGGTATTCTTCTTTTAAGTCTATAAAAACTAAATTTTTTAATTTTTTATTAATTTCTTCTTTAAAAAGATTTTCCATTAATTTTCCTCTATTTCTAATCTCATTTATCTTCTAATAATATTTTAAATACTAACAGATTAAATTTAGATTTTCAATTTTATCTCATCATGACTATCATGGAGTTAAGTCCATAGGTATTACCTTCTCTTCTTGCAGAATGAAGGTCCAAATTTTTGTAAGTTGACTCCTTGCAGATATCTATATTTTCTTCTCTAATTCCTGACTCTAGTAGAATTTCTTTATTAACATCTGTCATAGAAAGATGCCAAGTCCCTCCAATTTTTTTGAAGAACTTTTCTCTGTTCTCGAATTCTTTAAACTCTTCATAAACTTCTTCTCCAACTTCATAGTTCTCTATGTCAATGTTGGGACCGATGTAGGCGAGTATATTCCTTGGGTCTGATTTAAATTCTTTTTTCATTTTTTCAACTGCCTTAGCAGGGATTTTCTTTTGAGCTCCCCTCCAACCAGAATGAACGATGGAAAGAATTTCTTTCTTTTTATCATAGAGAACTATGGGAGTGCAATCGGCAAACTTTAACAAGAGGGCAAGATTTTTCTTATCTGTAACAAGTCCATCTGTGTCTGGAAAGTTTCTTCCATAGACAAAGTCACTTCCACTTTCTCCATCACAATATTCTATTTTATCTGTGTGGGTTTGGATACAAGAATAAATTTCATCTGGCGAGATTTCCATTCGCCTTAACATATCAGCTACATAGTCTTTGACCTTGTCGCCCTCCTTTGCATAGGAAAGGGAATATTCCATTCCACTTATTAAGTTTGCAATTCCATTTTCTTCTAAAAATTTTGACTTCATTTTAAATCTCTTTTTACAAATTAATATCCAATAGGATTGGTGTGTGGTCTTGTCTTTCTCCAGAGTCAATCATTTTTGAATCTTTAACAAGGTCTTTGATCCTGTCACTAACAATAAAGTAGTCAATTCTCCAGCCTGAGTTGTTTATCTTTGAAGTTTTAACTCTTTGTGCCCACCACGTGTAAACTCCTTCTACATCTCCATGGATGTGTCTAAAGGTATCAGTAAAGCCCCTGGCTAATAAATTAGTGAAGCCCTGTCTTTCTTCATCAGTAAATCCTGCTGACATCCTATTGCCATCTGGGTTGGCAAGGTCAATCTCTTTGTGAGCTACGTTGAAGTCCCCTGTTGCAATTACAGGTTTTATCTCATCAAGACTTGATAGATATTCGCCATACTTTTCGTCCCAAACCTGTCTAAGTGGGAGTCTTTTTAATTCACCACCTGCATTTGGTGTGTAGACTTGAGTAAGGAAGAAGTCGTCAAACTCTAAAGTTATAATTCTTCCTTCAAAGTCCATTGTGTCTGGCGCATCTATCTTTGGAAAAGTTACAGTAGGCTCAAGCCCCTTCTTGAAGAATGCCATGTTGCCAGCGTAACCCTTTCGTGCAGGTTCTTCTGATGAAACAAAAACATAGTCGTAGTCGGCGAACATTTCTGCTAAGATTTCTTTGTGTTTTTTACTAGGACCACCCTTAGGAAGTTTTGTCTCTTGAATTGCAATTATGTCTGGATCTTCTCTTAATATTGTTGCGAGAACTTCTCTCGACATTTGAGCTCTATTTGAGTCGCTTGTTAGGGCTGCGTTAATTGAATCTATATTCCACGAAATTATTTTCATTTTATTCCTCCAATTTTATTTTATACTTCATATCCTATCAAATAGAATTTTTTCATTCAATCTTAATTTGATTTTATTTATCAGCTTTTGAATTTAAATTTAAATTTTGATAGTTAAACTAAATTTATTAAATCACAAAAAGTTTGCAATAAAAAAGACCTGACCGAAGTCAAGTCTTGATTTAAATTTTATAACTCGCCCATGTAGGCTCTCTTCCTTCTAGTTGATCCAACTAAAATCCTGTAGAGATTGCCCCTAAAGATTGCATAGACACCTGTGATGATGCTGGCAAGTAAAATTTTAATATTTTGTGGATCAAGAGGGTTTAGGTAGGAAAGACCAGTCATCACCGTTTGACCAAGTGGAAGGTCTACAATGGAGTTCGCTGTAATCATAAAGGCAAAATCAAATCCCAAGAGATGAAGAATACCAAGGTAAATCAAAAATGGTATAGTCCAAAGTAGAAAATTTTCCTTCATAAACTCAAGTGAGTGAGTGTAGGCTGATGTGTAATACTCTCCCCTAATATAAATTGACTCAGCAATGGGATTAAGGACAAGAGTTATTACTGCTCCAATAATAGTAGTAGCCCCCATCATTCCACCTAGAGCTGGCATCAAAAATGAAATTATCATAAGGATAAAAAACACTGAATAAATTGATGCAAAGTATTCCATAAAAGTTTTTGAAAAATTTCTAAAACTAATTCTATTGTAGTAGATCAAGTCACTTAAAACGGAAAAATAACTCGATAAGATTAAGGACGTCAAAAGCGGCATAACAAATCCCATTAGTCCTCCAAGGAAGATTCCAAGGAAGTTCCCAATAAAGAAAAATCCAAAAGTGTAAATAATTCCATATATAAAAGGAAAAATTAAAAATTGTGGGGCCTTCTTTATTTTCAAAAGTGTATCCTTGCCTGCCTTCTTATAAACTAATTGTAAGTCTTCAAAAAAATTCATCAGATCACATCTTTTCAGGTGCTTTTATGCCAAGCAAGTTAAGTCCACTTGCAATTACATTCTTAACTGCGTAGCAAAGCATAAGTCTTGTGTTTTTTAATTTTTCATCATCAACTAAGATTTGTGTTTGGTTGTAGAACTTGTTGAAGTTCTTTGCAAGTTCAACAGTGTATCTTGTGATGAAGTAAGGTTCATGTTTTTCACAAGCATCAACAACAACGTCAGTGAAGTTGTAAAGGCTCCTAATAATATTTATTTCGCTTTCTTCTGTTAGTAGGCTTGGGTCGATTTCATTATTTATATCAAAGTCGCCCTTCTTAAGAAGAGAGCAAATTCTTGCGTGAACGTATTGAACATAAGGTCCTGTTTCACCTTCAAAGGAAAGTGTCTTGTCCCAGTTAAATGTATAGTCCTTGATCCTTCCATTGAAAAGTTCTTGGAATTTAATTGCACCAATACCAACAGTTTGTGCAAGTTCTTCCTTGCTTTCAATTTTTTGACCTTGTTCTTCTTCTCGTGCATCGAGAATTTCACGAACCTTGTCTGTGGCCTTGTTGAGTACATCTTCAAGATAAACAACTTTACCCCTTCTTGTAGAAAGAGTTCCATCTTCAAGAGAAACCATCCCAAAGGCAACATGATTTATCTTATCCCAAAAGTCTTCTCCCATTTCCTTTAAAACTGCGCGAAGTTGTTTAAAGTGTAGAGACTGTTGTGTTGCAACAACATAAATAATTTGATCTGGCTTGTAGTTTTCTTCTCTATATTTTGCAGCAGCGATGTCTCTTGTTAAATAGATTGAAGTACCATCAGATTTTACAATGATTGCTGGTGGTAGATCGTACTTTTCAAGATTAATAATTTCAGCACCCTCTGATTCTTCTAACAAGTTTTTATCTCTAATTTCCTTTATTACACCAGGTAACATATCAGAGTAGAAGGATTCTCCATTGTAAGAATCAAAGTGGATGTCGAGCATATCATAAACCCTGTTGAATTCCTTTAGAGAAATCTCCCTAAACCACTTCCAAATTTTTACAGCTTCTTCATTTTTATTTTCAAGTTCCTTAAACCAATAGCGACATTCTTCTTTTACTTCTGCATCCTTTTCTGCAACTTCATTTACCTTCACATAAAGCTTCAAAAGTTCAGGGATTGGGTCCTTTTCAATTTCTTCTTTGTTTCCCCATGTCTTGTAAGCATAGATTAACATACCAAATTGAGTTCCATAATCTCCCAAATGATTTACTGCAACTGTGTTATAGCCCAAGAAGTTATAAATTCTCTTTAGTGAATCTCCAATTACAGTTGATCTAATGTGACCAATGTGGAAAGGCTTAGCGATATTTGTAGAAGAATAATCTAGTACAATATTTTTCCCCTTTCCTATTTCTGACTTGCCAAAGTTTTCTTTTTGGTTTACAGTTTCCTCTAAAATTTCTTCTGTTAAAATACTTTTGTTGATGTAAAAGTTCAGGTAGGCATTTTTATTTTCAACTTTTTCAAAATATTTTGAATCAATTTGTCCTGCCAGTTCTTCAGCAATCATAGCTGGGTTTTTTCTATAAATCTTTGCTAGACTAAAAACTGGGAAGGCAAAGTCACCAAGTTCATAATTTGGTGGCACTTCTATCATCTTGTCAATTTCTTTGGCATCAAGGCCCTCGATTTTTTCATCAAGTATTTTTATTATTTCTTCTCTAAAATTTATCATCTTGACTCCTTACTTTAGGGTAACTACAGTTACACCGTCGCCACCCTCGTTATATTCTGCATCTTTATAGGACTTTATAATCTTAACATTCCTAAAGTGTTCTCTTAATTTTTGTCTAAGGACACCTGTGCCCTTTCCATGAATTATTCTAACGGATTTTAAGCCAGAAAGATAGGCATCATCTAAATATTTATCAACAATATCCTTGGCATCTTCAAAATTCTTGCCCCTTATGTCAATTTCACTCTTAACATTTGTGGCCTTGTTCTTAAGAATGCTTCTGGTATTGTTCTTAGTTGTGTCCTCTTGGACGTCAATCCTTGTTAGAGAATCCTTTGGCATATTCATTTTCATTATGCCCGATTGGACTAGGACGTTGCCCTTCTTGTCTGGTAGCTCCAAGACAGTTGCAAGATTACCAAGGGATGTCCTCACCTTGTCGCCAACTTTTATTTCTCTTATTGGGTTGGCTGCCTTTGTTATTTCAAGTTCGGATTTATCTCTGGCATTTTTTATGCTTTCACGCAATAGGTCTTGAGCCTCTTGAATTTTTTTAGAATTTTCAGAACTTATCTTGTCCCTTGCTTCATTTATTTCCGATAAAATTATATCAACATTTTCTTTAGTATTTAATAAAAGTCTCTTGGCTTCTTCACGAGATTTTTCTAAGATCTTTTCCTTTTGATCTTCTAACTTTTTAATTTTTGATTGAAGCCTCTTGTTTTCCTTTTCTAAATCAGCTTTTTCTCTTTCAAGCTCTTCTCTATATTCGCGAATCTTTGTCCTGTCCTCATCAATTGATTGAAGGACGTCCTCGAACTCAATATTTTCTGAACTTAAAAGTTTTTTCGCCTCTCCAATTATCTCATTAGGAAGTCCCAACCTCCTAGAAATTTCAAAGGCGTTGGACTTGCCTGGGACTCCAATTAAAAGTCTATAAGTTGGAGATAGACTATCCACATCAAATTCCATGCTGGCATTGGCAACTCCATCAGTTGTCAGTGCATAAATTTTTAATTGATTGTAGTGAGATGTGGAGATACATCTTATCTTTCTCTCTAGCATAAAGTCCATAATTGACCTCGCAAGAGCAGCACCCTCTGTTGGGTCTGTTCCTGCACCAAGTTCGTCAAAAAGAACCAGGGAGTTTGGCGTAACATTTTTTAAGATGTAGACAATGTTTACCATGTGAGATGAAAAAGTTGAGAGTGACTGCTCAATGGATTGTTCATCTCCTATGTCTGCAAAAACTTTTTCAAAAACCCCAATCTCCGATGCCTCATCAGCTGGTATTAAGAGACCAAATTGTGTCATCAAGGTCAAAAGTCCCACTGTCTTAATACTTACAGTCTTACCACCTGTGTTTGGTCCTGTCACAATAAGTGAGGTAAAGTCTATCCCCAAGTTTATGTCTATTGGAACTGCAGTTTTTCTATCTAAGAAGGGGTGGTAGGCCTTGATTAAGTTTATCCTACCTTCACGATTAAGTTTTGGCATGTTGGCACGATAATTTAAACCTAACCTTGCCTTGGCAAAAATAAAGTCAAGCTCAATTAATTTTTCTTGGTTTGATCTTATTTCTTCGCTAGTCTCCCCAACTAATTCTGAAAGTTCTTTAAGTATTTTTTCGATTTCTAAATTTTCTTTTATATATAATTCTTTTAAGTCGTTGTTGGCTTCCACAACTGCCATGGGTTCAATGTAGGCTGTTTGCCCCGAACCGGAGATGTCGTGGACAAGACCCTTAACCCTAGACTTGTTTTCGATTTTAACAGGAACAACGTACCTTCCGTCACGTAGAGTAACTATGGCATCTTGCAAAAAGTCAGCGTGAGAAGATAATATTCCATTTAGTTTATTTTTTATGGAATCCTTCTTTGCTACTATGCCCCTTCTAATTCTTAAAAGTTCACGAGAAGCATCGTCAGCAATTTCTTCTTCAGAAATAATTTTTGAATTTATTTCATCTTCAAGTCTCTTGTCTGTGTAAAGATCTTCTATTAGCTTGTCAATGTACTCTAACTTTACTTCTTCGTCACTGTTATAAGAATCCTTCTTTAGATAAGTCTTTAGGCCACGAGAAACTCTTAAAAAGTCAGAAACTTGTAAGAGTCCTCCAGCTGTTAAGGCTCCACCAATTTCTGTCCGCTTAATTATTGATCTAATATCAACAATGCCAAATAATTGGGGCTCCCCCTTGGCAATAATTAATTTTAGGGCCTCATGAGTTTCGTTAAGTCTATTTTTCACAACCTCATATTGGGTGGAAATCTCAACTTGGTCAATATATTCACTTGTGATACTTGCACTAGCAAGTTTTTTCAGTTCAACTAAGACCTTGTCAAACTCCAAGGTCTTTGATGCTCTTTTCAAAGAATTATCCACTGACAATCCCCCTATTTATATGTCCCTTAGTAACCGCTTGGTACTTGTCTTCTAGCTTTTCTTTCAATTTGTAAAAGTCTTCTTCCTTGTAATCTTTATATAAGTCTATTACTTGGTCAGTAAATTCATCTGCCAATAAGACAAGGCTGATTTTATTTTCTTTAAGCTTGTTCACATAACCGTCTAATAAAAATGGATAAGAGTTAAAGATTTCTGTAAAAGTGTTTTGCCTCAAGACTTCAAAGTCCACTGACTTTTCGTCTCTCAAGAGGTAGTTCTTAAACTTGCAGCTTGGACAGTTTCTCTCGTCCTTACAATTTTTTTCAATGGAATAAGGACAGTGCTTCATTGTCATAACTGGAACCCTGCCATAAGAAATCACATTGACTTCCATGTCTTGTCCCTTAATTATACTTTGAATTTGTCCACTGTTCATCTCTGGAGAGAGAGTAGCCGACTTAAATCCAAGTTTCTTAAAAAAGTCTAATGAATTTTTATTGAAAATATTTAGTCCAATATCTGCGTTGAGTTCAAGTCCATCATCTTTAAAGATATAGTATTCTGAAAGATTATTTATCCAAATGCCCTTAACGTTTTTGTTTTTTAAAATGTAAGCTCTAAGTCTTTCAAGCTCATCATAGGAATAAAACTTATCCAAATAAATTGAAATATTTTTATCTCTGTAAGACTTTTTAAATTTTTCTAAGTCCTTAGCCCTAATAATTATTTCATCAATTTTGTTTAAATTAGTTTTCCTAATGTCTTCAAACTTATTGAAAAATACTTTTACAAGAGATTTTTCTGCTTTTATTTTGCTTTCGTGACCTTTTAAATTATTTTCAACTTGGACTCTTTCAATAGATCCAATTAATATTTTATCTTCTAAGATCTTTAGTCCTTCTCTTCTAAGTTCATTAATTGCAGAAATCGGAAGAAATGCATTGTCATCTAAGTTTAGATTTATATTTTCGATCTCAAAAATACTGTCTCCAGTTTTTGAAATATTCTCAAGAACTCTTTCTATCTCAAGACCAGCCTTTTTAGCTGGCTCAACTAACCTGTCTAAGGTGTAAGATCCTTCAAGGTCTTCTGACTTGAGATAAATTTCAGGCTTTTCTCCAATTTTAATCTTTAAGTCCACATCCACTTTTCTCTTATAATCATAGGAATCTATTTTCTCATCAATTTTTTCATAGAGTTTCTTTGAGTAGGTCCTGTTAATTTTTGAATTTTCAAGGGGCCTTTTAAATAGTTCAACTTGATAAACTTGTCCAGCCTTGTAAGACTCTCTGGACTTCATGCCAAATCTTCCCTTAGAAGAATTAAACTCAAGTCCATCTCCCTCGTAGATATCTTGGTCAAAAATTATTTTTGCAAAGTTCTTTCCAACTTCTAGTACTCTACCTATTACGATTCCCCTGTTGTCAGGCCTGTCATAGGAAGTGAAGTCTCTACCAAAGTCTCCGTTAAAAAGTCCCTTAGTAAAACCTCTGTTGAAAACTTGGACAGTATCTTCCCTGTCCTCTATTTTTAATTTTCCTTCAAGAGATTTTTTGTAAGAAGAAACAACTGTGTAGACGTACTCAGGATTCTTCATCCTTCCCTCGATTTTAAGAGAATAGGCGCCGGCTCTTATAATTTTTGCAACATCATCAAGAGTATTTAAGTCCTTGGGAGAAAGATAGTAAAGTCTATTTGCTAACTTTTTACCACCAAAGTCCACAATCTCATAAGACCTTCTACAGGCTTGGGCACATTCGCCACGATTGCCCGACTTGCCACCAATCATTGATGACATTAGGCACTGGCCAGAGTAGGACACGCAAAGAGCTCCATGAATAAAGGTCTCTACATCTATTTCTAGCTCTTTAATTTTTTCAATTTCAAAAATAGGAGTTTCACGAGCAAGTACAACTCTTGAAAAACCCATTTCCTTTAAAAACTTTGCTCCGTAGTAATTGTTTACTGCCATTTGAGTAGATGCGTGGAGTTCAAAATCTGGGAAGTCCTTCCTAATTTTTGCTGCAATCCCAATGTCTTGGAGGATAAGAGCATCAACTCCAATATCGTAAAGCATCTTAACACTTTTCATTGCTCTCTTGACTTCAAAGTCTGCAATTAAAATGTTAAAGGTTACATAAATTTCCACCCCTCTTAGGTGAGCATACTCTATGGCCTCTTCAAGTTCTTCCTTGTTGAAGTTCTTGGCCTTGGCCCTAGCTGAAAATTCATCATAACCCAAATAAATGGCATTAGCACCTGCTGACACAGCAGCCTTAAGAGCTGCCATATCACCTGCAGGTGCTAACAATTCATATTTATTTCTCTTCATAAATATTTTCCAATTCTCTTGATAGATCAATTATCCTTCTCGATGCGGAGTTGTTTTTTTCTTCAAGATTAGAGATACTTCCTTCAAGCTTTTTGATTTCTTCTTTAGCTTCTGTTAGGGCCTGGTTCTTATCCATAAGGTCCCTATTTAGCTTCCTGTTTCTGTCCTCTAAGTCATTATTTTTCTCTTGAAGGTCCCTGTAAGACTTATTGGACTTCTTATTTTCTTCTTCAAAAATCAAAAGCTGCTTCTTTAAATCTTTAATTTCTTCCATCTTCTCCATGATTTCCTTTTTGTCATCACTGGTGCTTGCCAGGTCATCCTTGTCAGACTTCATCTTTTCAAAGTCATCTAGGACATTAAGGGCACAAAGGACAAGAGTTTGTACTTGATTCAATTTGTAATTAGTTCTCGCAGTTTCCTTTATTTTTTCATCAAGGTCAGCTGCAAGATCCTTAATATACTTTTCGTTGTCATTACCCATGACATAAAACTTCATGCCATCGATATTGACTTCGATTCTCTTTGCATGGGACATAATAGCCTCCTTAGGATCTTAGTTTAGCTTTAATTTCACTTTCAATCTCAGCAACTACTTTTTCACAAATTTCTGTAACTTCACTTTCTTCAAGAGTCCTGTCTGCCGCCCTAAATACTAGGGAGAAGGCAACAGATTTCTTTCCATCTTCTATATTTTCACCTTCATAAATGTCGAATACCTTAAAGGATTCTAGAAGGTCCTTGCCATATTTTTTCGCAATTTTTTCAAGGTCAACTGAGTCAACATCCCTATCCATAATGAAGGCAAAGTCTCTCTTCATTGTTGGGTACTTAGGAAGGTCCTTGTAAGTGTAATTGTCAATTGTATTTTCTACAATTTTATCAAAGTCCAGTTCTGCAACATAGGCTTTTTTCTTTAGGCCATAGTTTTCAAGAACCTTTGGATGCACTTCTCCAAATACTCCAAGACTT
>OAZW01001142.1_pt1 | contig 11270 bp, 9 predicted proteins | sample 1495231 | NCBI WGS metagenome assembly OAZW01 (sample SAMEA2580062, study PRJEB22360) | human gut metagenome | reverse complement strand
CCGCACATGTGCGGATGAATGTGGGAGGTGTTCGGATAAAGTCGATAATCAAGGCTAAAGATGGAGATGGCATTCTTTGGAGCTGGGCCCGTAGACAAACATAGGATATCGACTAAAATAAAGTAAATTGCGGTGGAAGCCTTCGGGCGACACCTGAAGAGGGTTGATGCGTCGGCCCTCTTTTTTTTGGCGATTTTTACAGCCTGCTTGGCATGGTTGCACTGGACCGTGAAGAAATATCAGTTCCGGTATTGATCTTCCTATTTAGTAGCCGCTCGAAGCGGTCATACCACATGATGCCGATCCAGCCGCCAGCGCACCTTAATCTATCGATCATCCACTTGGTAATTCCGATGGCGCTGTTTACGATATTGCCCTCTCGCACCTTGAACATGCAGTAGGTCGGCAAGAGTCAGTTGACGTAGATGCCTATCTCGTACGGTAAATAAGCTTCCAATGAATCGTCCTGCTCGCTATGCAGATCATGGTAGCAGTCGGCTGCGTTCATGTAGATTCACGAAGGGTATTACTTGCCGCCGAAAATTGAATTGTCCCTTTGGGACCCTGGTACTAGAGTCAACCTGCGGTATTGACGCGGTCAACCTTTGGCCTTGCGTCTTGCGAAGAGGCGGTTGTTCTTCTGGATGGCCGCCTCTCTTCATTTAAAACCAGTTAAGTTTGACAAACCTTTCTTGGGTATCGACGATCAAGTTCATCTTCTGGATTTTCGCGGTTTGGGTGTCGATGCAGATACTGGTTCCATTCTGATGTTCAAAGTCAATTACTTGATTCTCAGATGGTGTCCTGTTCGATTGAGGTTGAGAACGTCTGCACAAAGCAAGAAAAACGAAACGGGCGCCTTCCTAGTAAGATGGATGCATGTAGAAGGCGTCACTTTCCCGTACGTGCGCGGAGGTCTTAGAGTTGGCTCTTGCAGACTGGAATGTATTTGCTTGCAAGTTTAGCGGCAATGAGCAGGCTGCTTTTGAGCAGCTTTGCTACCTGCTATTTTGTAAAGAACATGGGTGCGAGATGGGCATATCTCGTTACATCAATAATCCTGGGATTGAAACTGACCCAATTACGGTTAATGACGAGGTAATTGGGTGGCAGGCAAAGTACTATCAGGTGGCTCTTTCGCAAAAGAGGCGCGAACTAATTGCCGCCGTGGATGAAGCCCATAAGTGTTATCCAGAAATGACGCGTCTTGTTTTCTATTGCAATAGGGATTTTGGGGCAGGGAATATAAGCTCGGACGGCGTTCGGGACCCTGTGGCTAAGACAGATACCGAAGACCATGCCGCTCGCCTTGGAATAAAAATAGACTGGTTTCTTGCATCCGCCTTTGAATCTTCGTTTGTGTTGCTTGAGAACGAAGCAATAGCACGGCACTTTTTCTCGAGCAATCTGCATGATGCCTTTGGCTTGGGATTGCGTCTTGTTGATCAGGGCAAGCGCTACTTTAAGCACATCGATACTTCAGTTTTCATTAAAGATGAAGAATTTAAGATTGACCGGAGTGACCTGCTCGAGCAGATTCGCGGGGGATTTCGTAAGGGGAACAGCGTTGTATTGCTTGTGGGTGACTCGGGCGTTGGCAAGACCGCGGTCGCCAAAGACTACCTGTGCTCGCTCCCCAGTGATTCGATTGTTGTTGTGGTGGACTGTCATGACGCTGACGCTTGGAGGAGCGAGGAAGACCTGATTGGCGGCTGGCGCGGGCATGGGCTAAGCGATGTTCAATGTGCTTTTGAATCAATGGACAAGCGTTATTTGTTGATTGATTCTGCTGAGTACATTTTTGAATCTCAGATCGGTTCCCTTCCGGTTGCTTTATTTGATTTTGCACGCAACGGAAGCTGGACGGTGCTTGTAACGGTCCGCTCTTCGTGCATAAGGGATGTGGAGGAGCTTGTTCATAACACGTATGAGTCTGCTCCAGCGGTAGTTTCGGTCAACGGCTTTAGCGAAGATCAGGCGCGCGACTATCTTATTCGTTTAGGTTATGCGGACAAGCATTCTTCAATCGCATCCGTCCCTCCGTTCAGAAAGCCCATTATCGCCAAAGTCCTCTCAAAGGTGAGGCCGGGGCAAATAACGTCAGAAGAAGCATTGAGAGATTTTGTCCTTAACGAGCTCTATCTCAAAGGTGATAGCGAAGCAGAATCTGCATTGAGAAAAGAGACGGTTTTCTGGATGGCGTCTCGTCGGCTTTCATATGCCAAGACGAGCTTTACACCCAACATGAAAGTGCTCGAACGGTATCGAAAAGCCGGGTTTATCGTCAGTTTTGATATGCAGAGCGTGCGTTTCGCTCACGATTATTATGAAGAGCTTGCAATTGTCGCGCTGCTAAATCATCTTTTTTCGACATCAGATTCAACTAGACGTTTTTTGACTGAGTTGAAGCCGGATTTTGCGACGAAGAAAATGCTGTCTAATTGGCTTGTTGAGAGCGGTGGCGCAAGCCGTGGTGCGCTGGAATGCCTCGCCGAAGAAGTGCTTGGCGACGAAGACGTATATCAGAAGTGGGGAGATTGCATCCATCGTTCGATGCTGCGGTCCGACCAAACGGCAGAGTTGTTATCGCAATTCTCCTTTGAACTTAAGGCGAATGGCTGGGCCTTTGCGTGCGATCTGGGAAAAACGTTGCGGCGCTCTTGCATGGATATCGATAATGAGGCTATAGAACGCATATCAAATAGCGGATTCGAAGGCAAGGTTCCCCTTCAGGAAAAACCATCTGGCTACGGCTGAAGGGATTATATTGCTTTTCTTTATAGCTATAGGGAAGAGATTCCTCTAGAGGCGTCTCTTGATCTTGTTAAAGTTCTAGATGTTTGGAGCAAAAGCAACCATACTGGAGAAACGGCGCGCCAAGCAGGTCTGATTGCGCTCGTGTTGATAAAGAAGATTGAGCATGAGAGCAATTCCTATCAATATAACGGTGCAGAAGAAACATGCGTTTCGGTTGTTCTTGAAACGGCGAGAGAGCTGTGCCAAGAATTGGCAGCCTATTGTGCTCAGGAGAGGGATTGGGATGATTGCAGGGAATGTAACTGCCCCTTATTCCAAGGCTTGATTAAGGATTCTCTATCGACATGGTATGTTGCACACGCTATTCCAAGTGAGTACCCGGAGTTCTTATTTGATGCCTGGACAATCAGGGAAAATCATAAGCACGAATTCTATGAGATGCCCTTTGATTGCGAAAGGGAATTCGCGCTCCGCTCCCGCGAAATGTCGTACTATCCGGCAAGCGCCATGCAGACTCCTGTCTATGCCCTATTTAGGTCTGATTGGAATGCTGCATTGCGGTTAGTCTGCAGAATTGCCGACCATGTTGCTGACGCTCTCTTGCACTCGAATTTTGCAGACGAATGTTTTGAAGCGAGCATGCGGCTGGACGATATAGACAGAAGCTATATTTTTAGTAGCAGACTGTGGGCGGCGCATTTAAATGGCTGCGGTTCCGATTTGTACTCGTCAATCATGATGGCGTTTGAGCGATGGTTACTTGAGGTTTCGGATGCGGTTACTTCCGAGCAGCTTGAATACGTGTGCTTTACAGCTTTGAAGGCATCACGTTCTTGTTCGGTTGTATCTGTGGTCGTCTCGGCCGTGTTGAATGCACCGATAAAATGCCCCGACGTACTCTACACGTTACTTTCTTGTCGAGCTGTGGTTATGCTGGATAAAGGTAGACGGATGAACGGGTGGTTTGATCCGGCGGTCTCTCCTTTTGCGAGCCACTATCTGCATAACCAAGACAGAGAGATTGTTTCGAAGTATCGAATTAGTGAGAAGCAGATTTCAAACGCTGCGCTTCTTGTTCAGCTTAACAGCAGCCTTTTTCTGCTGGATGGAAAGACTAGCGCTGCCGAACGCATCCATTCGATTATTGACGACATGATCGGGTCATCGGATGAGGAAGATGCGGTCGCTAGATGGGCGTACCAGCAGATGGATTCGCGGCGACTTAAGGTTGCTGGAAATTCAGATGACCCGAATCATCCTGGAGTGCTATTGGAGATTAATCCAGACAAGGATTTGGCAGAAAAGCTAGAACAGCATAAAGCAATGCTGGAAGATGCGAATCCGAGTCAATCTCTTGCTTTTTATACGTGGGCGCACAACGGATGGGAAAAGGGTGCTCAGTTTAACGATGACTTCGTTACAATCAACGCTGCATTGGCTCATGCTAAGAAACTGATAGATGGTGACGGCGCAGCCTTGTTTCTCCGCGATGCGTGTGAATACACAGTTGCAATTGCTCTTCGAGACTATTTGGATGGACTTTCGGATTCCGAGCTTGAATGGTGTTACGAGTATGTCTCGGAATGCCTAGATGCTGCAAATGCGTATCCCCTGTATCGAGAATCTTCTCTTGAGGCACTTGTCAAATCTTGCGTTTTTTCTGCGGCTCGGGGAGTGGGCGAATTTCCGACTCTTGTTGCAAAGCTGGTCGTTGGTTCGGATAGGGCTTTGCACTCGGCTTTAATAGAGGCTATAGGAGCCTATTATTCAGGGAATGTCCGTGCAATCGAGGCCTTTCTAGTTGGGTATCTTACAGCTGGTAAATTCTGGGATAAGAATCGGAAGGAAGCTTTGCGGGTTCCCGTTCCAGAGCGTCGGTTGAGTAACGATAAACCGATGGAATTACTCCTTGAAGAATATCCGCGATTGCCGGAACGAATCATCGCCATGGATCTTGGTGTCTCTAATTTGGAAAACTACGTTGTCTACAATCCGAAACACCTTGCGACGTGTTTCGTCTTGGTGGCAGCTTGCAGCAAAGACGGGTACGATCCATTTGCTATAGAAGACTATATAAAGGCGACTTCATCTGGGCTGATGGCCCACCGAGACGCCTCATGGATTTTTGATTCTCAGGTTCGCTTTGTGCGACATGTTGCAATGTGGTTAATTGAGACAAAGCCAAGTTGCTTTCGTCGTATTCTTGCCGAGATTGCTCCGCTGTTGCTTCAACAATATGTGGGTGGGCGTTTTCTGTCTGAATTACTCTATGCCCGACTTCGGGGGAGGCTGGACGACTCGCTATTCTTCGCGTATTGGAGCGAGACTTATGAAGCGTGTTTTTCGGTCAATGTTTCATTCGATAACAGAAGCAATCCCGACGATTTGCTAGAAGCGTTGCTTTTTGCGGATCCGTCTTGGTCCCATAACGAGTTTGAGTCATTTTTGGGCTACGACCGGTGGGATGGCTTCTTCTCCAAGGTCTCACGGCGACAAAAAGGGACTGCAGCTCTGACATCGTTCGCATATCTGCTGCATGAGGTCGTACCCGAGCGCCTGGAAAAGGGTCTTCACTGGTGCGCGATGGTTATCCGCAACGGGGTCAGCCTCTCTTCTTCGCGACTCGATTCAAATATGCAATATCCTCTCGAGGAAATTTGTGCTCGTGCCGCTGAAGAGCTGGGGTCAAGGATGGCTCGTCGGGGGGTGCTGGGAGGCGATCTGCGCGTCGTCCTCGACTTCCTTATCGGCCAATTCGATTCGTCGCGCGCGTATCGTTTGCGAGATTTGATAGAGGGGAACGGCGCATGACGGCTTCATTGGTTAAATTTAACGACATTGGTACGACATTGGCAGGATGCAATCTGTGTGGCGATATGATGCACGGGGATCTCGATACTTCAACGCTGGGGGCCGTTACAGTCTGAAATGGGCCATCGATAAATTTTGATGGCGAGCATTCGGTACATTGCCTACGATACGGGCAAGTCCCGAGGGGCTGCCGATCGGGCGCCTCCGGATGGCCGTCTGCCCCTGCCCTGTAGAGGGCCCCGGGGGGTATTGCCGCCGGGGACGCTCGCCGCTCCGGACGACTGTTAAGCGATGCAGTTTAACTTTCATTGATCGTTCTAGAAACGTTGGATTTATAGCGTATTCCGAAAGAGCGGGGGAAATTCGAACCTCGCCGAGCACGCTCCGTTATTTGTCAGCTAAACCGCAGATCGCGGATATCCAAATCCCGAGTCTGCTCGACAGGAATCTGGTTTTACCCGCGCTTACGGAATTGCCCGTCGAAAGTGTGCGACATAATCTGGAACCCCTGAGCACAACGGCCTTTTCCAATAAAAGAGCCGCAGGTAGAGCCGCTGTGGCATTCCAGTGTGGTTGGCCGGCTTTTCCTGTCGATATTGTTCTTGTCCTACTTAGCTGCTATAGTAGCTTTACCGCAGAGGTAAAACTATGGTAGGAGGTGGTCATGCAGGTCAATTACAAGAATCGTCACATTGAAAAGATCTGCACAAACGCTTCCGTTGCTGCCAAAAAATTCGATAAGCGCACCGTGGGGCTTATCCAACAGCGTGTAGATGAGATTCATGCTGCTGATTCCGTTGAGATGCTCGTTCAGTTTGGGATCGGGCGATGCCGTCAGCTTGTTGGTGACCGTAAAGGGCAATTTGCAATGGACTTGGTACATCCTCTGCGATTGGTATTTGAAGTCATAAGGGATGAGATTCAGATAGCGGAAATTCAAGAAATCGTTGACTACCACTAGCATGAGATTTGTAAACAGGAGAATGCTTAAGAGGTGAGAAGGCATGGCAAGGAGCAAGACTTATATCGCAACACCACCGGGGGCCACTATAAAGGAGCAGCTTGAGTATCGCGGTATGAGCCAGCGCGAGTTTGCTAGGCGCATGGATTACTCTGAGAAGTTCATAAGTCAGCTTATAAATGGACAAGTTGAACTTACTCCAAATACCGCACATAGGCTCGAGATGGTGCTGGGCGTTCCCTCGGCATTTTGGATGAATCTTGAGGCGCGTTATCGTGAGAAGTTGCTGCAGGTCGAGGACGAAAATTCTATCGAAGAGGATAAGCAGATAGCCAGGAAGTTTCCTTATGCGCAAATGGCCAAACTGGGATGGGTCGAGCCGACGCGCTCTGTGGCTGTTAAAGTGGTCGAGCTTAGAAAATTCTTTGAGGTTGTTAGACTTACGCTGCTGAATGAAGACCGACTTGCTCCGGGAATCGCTTATCGTCGCCAGAAGGAAACCGCTGAATCCGAATATGCACTTTTGGCTTGGGCCCAGAAGGCCAAGATCGATGCGCGAGGTATAACGACCTGTAAGATCAATGTCGGTAAGCTTGAGGAGTGTATTCCCAAACTCAGAGAGCTTACGTCTATGGATCCTGCAGATTTTCAGCCAGCCCTTGTGTCTATGTTGGCTGAATGTGGGATTGCGACGGTCTTTTTGCCCCATCTTGAGCACACGTTTCTAAATGGTGCGACGTTCTATGACGGATCAAAGATTGTGCTCGCGCTCACGCTGCGCGGGGCCGATGCCGATAAGTTCTGGTTCAGTTTTTTCCATGAATTGGCGCATGTTATTAAAGGACACATTGGACGAACTACTGGGACTACCGAAGAGGAGGAACGCACGGCGGATGCTTTCGCGCGCGATATCTTGATTCCACCAGAGGCATATGTTCAGCTCGTTGCTGGAAGCAAGACGTGTAGTTCCGTTGCGTCTTTTGCCGATGAGATAGGAATTGCCCCAGGAATTGTAGTGGGTCGTTTGCAAAAAGATGGCTACCTGCCATATAACCAGTTGAATAGCCTCAAGGTCAGGTATCAGTTCGCAGAATAGAGTGCACATCTCCGAGAATTCCGGGTTTTCTATCGAGGTTTACCGTGAATGCGGGTGAAGAGCCGATGGCGCGCAGTCGTGGTCGCTGGAAGTTACGGTAAGATATTCTAAGTGATGCAGTCGCCGCGGACTCTACGTGAGGCAGTGACAAAGAAGGGTCGTTGTCCGGGTTTCCGGCAACGGCCCTTTGACGTTTCCGCGACAACTGGATGTTGTCGCGTGTTCGCTTTAGGGTAGCGGGTTTTTTATCGCGTTTTTCGGAAGTGCGGGGATAATCGAAACTCGCCGAGCACACCCGGATTTTTACCAATAAAACCGCAGCTCGCGGATGCCCAAAACCGGGGTCTGGTCGACAGCTCTCTGTTTTTCACCGCACTTCCGGAATTGCCCGATGGAAGTATGCGGCAAATTTCGGAATCCTTGAGCACACCGCCATTTTCATGAAAAGAAACCGCAGGTAGAAGCGTTGTTACTATCCAGCGTGGACGGCATGTCTAGATTTTGCCGCATACTTCTGGTTTGAGCGGCTCTCTCAGTAGGTTTTCATGGTTCGGACGGGCTTTGGTTACATGACTTTTCCCGTAGTTACGTAATTTATGCAGGTCTCCTATCTCTTGCCGTAATATAATTACGGCAAGAGATAGGAGACTCTCATGCTTAAGCGTTTTACTGTTGATGGCTATAGGAATTTTCCGACTCCGGTTACATTTAATTTTGCAGCTTCTCGTGATTACCAGTTTGCAGAAAATAACGTTAAAAACGGAACCGTGAAAACCGCACTTTTGATCGGCAGAAATGCGTCTGGTAAATCGAATTTCGGTTCAGCTTTATTCGACATTACGCTCGGCTTTCCAAAGGCATTCGATTATTCTGACCAGGATGATCGTCTGTTTTTGAATGCTGATTGCGGGCGAGGTACGGCACAGTTCACCTATGTCTTTGAATTTGACGGTCGCGAAATCAATTACTGCTATGAGAAGACTTCTCCGACTACTTGGCTTCACGAGACCCTATCGATTGATGGGGAACGAATTTTCGATTTCAATAATGCACGCGGCGTTTTCGAAGAGAACCACCTTGAACGAATCGGTGCAGCTGGCTTTAATTTTGAATTCTTCGATGCTTCGTTGAGCCTTCTTTCTTATATAACGAGCAGTCTTCCAACTAATGTTTTAGGTGCCTTGGCTGAATTACGCCGATTTGTCTCGCGCATGAGGCTGATTCGCACGGACAACTTTCGATTAAAAGGGGTTGAAACAAAAAAGGTAATCAACAAAATCATACGCGAGAACAAAGTTGCGGAATTTGAATCATTTATTCGCAATTTTGGAGTCGATGAGTCCCTGATCGTTATTAAAGAGTCCGACGGCTCGCCTGTTCTATATTTCAATCATCCCATGCGATGCATCCCGTTTGTCGAGGCGTGTTCTAGCGGTACAAGAACTCTGGTTAAGGTGTTCTCTGAGCTTGAGCTAAACGAGTCTACCAGCTTTTTGTTTATAGACGAGTTTGACGCTTTTTGCCACTTTGAGATGGCTGAGAGCCTTTTGAAGCTCTTTGCTTCCAAGACATCTTGTCAGATATTGTGCTCCACCCACAACACTTCGCTTGTTAAGAATGGCGTAATGAGGCCCGACTGCGTTTATCAAATTTCTGCAAAAGAGGGTATTCGAACCTTGGCCGATTCCACCGATCGTGAGTTGAGGCTCGGCAACAATATTGAGAAGCTCCTCCGAGCCGGAGAGTTTGAGTAGCCATGAACGGTGCGTCTGAAAAGAACGTCCTGCTCATTGTTGAAGGCGCTAAACGCGAGCCTCAGCTGATGGGGCGTTTATTTGAATCTTTTAGCCTCGCGGATGATCATCAAATTGTTCCTGTCGAGATCAATGTTCATGACTTTCTTGATAAGCTCTTTCAAGAATACGGTTGCGATTTCGAGTCCATTGATCTTAAGCCCTTTGTCGCTGAGCTTCTTTCGGATAAAGATGATGCGGCTCAGCTTCTCGAATCCAGTTTTACAGACACCTTGCTCATATTTGACTTAGATCCTCAGGACAATCGGCTCGATTTTAAACGGCTTGAGCTAATGCAAGACTATTACTGCGATAGCACTGATATGGGTCAGCTATATCTGAGCTATCCATCGGTTGAAGCATATCGTGATTTTGATCCCTTGAAGTGTCTCTCTCTGGATGACGCCCTTGTTCCTTCAGATGTGATTTTTGGCAAGCGATCTTACAAGGACTGGGTTGCCAGGAGGGGAGATTCGCTTGCGGATATTGGGCGTATTGATGGTTTTACATTTGCCTGCATTATTGCCGTCCATGCCCTGAGGTCGCTTTGGTTAACTAATGAGCAGATGATGCCAATTGCAAACGAGTCTCTGGCTGACTTAGCTGCGACCGTGGCGGGCATCAATCATTCTGAACTTCTGCTCAATGAGATTGAACGTCTGAACAATGATTCATTTTGCGCATGCTGCACCTGCCTTTTCTTTATTGCGAATTGGCCTAAGCGACTTAACGACGTTATGAACAAGGCGATTAAGAGGGGTTTGGGTATTCGTTTGTTCTAAAGAGCTCCCTTCGCCCTTTGTTTTCGGAAGTGCGGGGAAAATCGGAGCTCGCCGAGCGTAACCCAATTTTCGGCTACAAAACAGCAGGTCGCGAAAGTCTAAAACAGGGGTTTGGTCGGTAGTTCTCGGATTTTCGCCGTACTTCCGGATTAGGCGCTTATTAGGATCCTCGATGTCCCCATATCCTCTAAAAAAGTTTTAAAACAGCCTTAAAGGCGTTTCAACTGGTGGCGCGCGCAGACGTGGTGTAAGAGCGTCCTGAGGTCCGTCGCTGCAAGTCCCGATGTTACTCCTTCTTGAGACCGCGCCTCTCGACTATCTCGTCCACTATCTCCCTGGCGCGCCGCCCGAGCGCGCGGCGCCTCCCCTCTGTCGGGGCCGGCCTGTCCGCGGGCTCGGCGAAGCCCTCGGCGGCCGAGGCCTCGGAGAACACGCGCTGCTGGGACCACTGTCCCTCGGTCTCCATGAGGCTCGCGCACGTCAGGCGCAGCATTGACTCCCTCGAGGGGAAGGACTGCACGACCCTGTAGCGGCGCTTGATCTCGCGGTTGGCGCGCTCCTGGACGTTGTTGGTGCGGAGCTTGGCCCAGTGCGCCCTGGGGAAGGCCGTGAACGCCAGCGCGGAGTCCTCGGCCTGCTCGAAGACCTCGCCGGCCCTGGCGGACACCGACGCCACCCAGGGCGCCGCCTCGGCCCACACGCAGCGCGCGAGGTCGGGGTCGTCCTGGTAGACCGCGGCGTGCACGAGGTCCCTGACGGCCGCCTTGGAGTCCTCGGGCCTGCCCGAGCAGGCGCTCTGGAGGTTGCGCTGCAGGTGCGTCACGCAGCGCTGCCAGGCGCAGCCCTGGAACAGGCGCGAGACGGCGGCCACGAGCCCGGCGTGGCTGTCGGAGACCACGAGGCGAACGCCGGCCAGCCCGCGCTCGCGCAGCCCGCCGAGGAATGCCGCCCAGGAGTCCTCGCTCTCGGTGTCGACCACGTCGCAGCCCAGGAAGTGCTTGCGCCCGTCGGCGCCTGTTAGCGTCAATCTATTTTTCACCAGTTTCGCTAAACAGGCGCGCCGTTCGCGC
>OAZW01001141.1_pt1 | contig 11278 bp, 4 predicted proteins | sample 1495231 | NCBI WGS metagenome assembly OAZW01 (sample SAMEA2580062, study PRJEB22360) | human gut metagenome | reverse complement strand
CAGCCTGCAGCGTCCGAAGAACTCCTGCCACACGTGACCCCTCCTGCACGCAGTTGAGCCCTTGCACACGAGGGTGATAAATCTCCTTCTCGCACGCCCATCTCAGCCAACAGCGCCGACGAGATTTTGCCATAATTGCTGCGATGCCAAACCTAAGGAGACCCTGATGCCTGCAGCACCTACGCCCGAGTCGCACGCACGCGTTGACGCCGACACGACGCTCAGCACAGACCCACTGTGGTGGCGCCAGGCGGTTGTGTACCAGATCTACCCGCGCAGCTTCGCTGACTCGAACGGCGACGGGCTCGGTGACATCAAGGGTGTGACCTCACGGGCAGACTACCTGGCTGACCTCGGTGTGGATGCTGTGTGGCTCAGCCCCTTCTATCCTTCCGAGCTGGCTGACGGCGGATACGACGTGGCCGACTACCGCAACGTGGATCCACGCCTGGGAACGCTTGACGATTTTGACGAAATGATCGCGGCCCTGCATGGACGAGGCATCCGCGTCATCGTTGACATCGTGCCCAACCACACCTCACGCATGCACCCCTGGTTCCAGGAAGCTCTGGCAGCGGGCCGCGGGTCAGCGGCGCGTGAACGTTACATCTTCCGTGAAGGCACAGGCCCTGACGGCTCGCAGCCCCCGACGGACTGGACCTCCACGTTCGGCGGTGCCGCATGGGAACAGGTTGAAGACGGACAGTGGTACTACCACTTCTTTGCCCGCGAGCAGCCGGATCTGAACTGGGATCACCCCGATGTGCGCGAGGACTTCCTGACAACACTGCGCTTCTGGTCTGACCGCGGTGTCGATGGTTTCCGCATTGATGTCGCCCACGGACTGGCGAAAGACCTCAGCGAACCGCTGCCCAGCCAGGCAGAACTCGACGCTATGCCGATGGATGGACACCACCGCATCTTTGACCGCGACGAGGTTCAGGACATTTACGCTACCTGGCGTGAGGTCTTCAACTCCTACGATCCGCCGCGCACAGCGGTTGCCGAGGCGTGGGTGAATCCTGACCGGGTGCCTCGGTACGCAAACCCGAACAGCCTGGGACAGTCCTTCAACTTCGACCTGCTTGAAGCCGACTTCAACGCCGACCAGTTCCGCACGATTATCACCGACAATTTGGAGCTGGCCAGTTCGTCAGGTTCCTCGAGCACATGGGTGTTGTCGAACCACGATGTTGTCCGCCATGCCACGCGCTACGGCCTGCCCGATGCAGTGCGCACTCATGGTCCGAGGCCCGACAAGCCGGTGGGTCAGGACTGGCTGCTGACAGGTGGTACCGAGCCGGAGCTTCATCGTGAACAGGGATTGCGTCGTGCGCGCGCCGCCACCATGCTCATGCTGGCACTGCCCGGATCGTCCTACATCTATCAAGGTGAAGAGCTCGGCTTGCATGAAGTGGCGGAAATCCCGGCCGATCAGCGTCAGGACCCGACGTTCTTCCGCACCAATCAGAAAGAAATCGGTCGCGACGGCTGCCGAACTTCGGATTTGGAGGACCGGCCCACCTGCCGCAACCCTCATGGTTCGCAGACAGCGCAGTCGACGTGGAATCTGCCCGCGAAGACTCGACGCTGTCTCTGTACCGGCGTGCACTGCATCTGCGCCGCACACTGCAGGGCGCCGAAGAAATGGAATGGGTCGACGACAGCATCGAGGCACCGCACAGCGACCAGGTGCTGCATCTGCGCCGTCCCGGTGGCTGGACGTGATCACGAACTTCAGCACCGAGCCGATCCCATTCGACACCAGCACAGCCATCCTGACCAGTGAGCCGCTGACCGACGGTGTCCTGCCTGGTGAGACAACCATCTGGTGCGCACCGCGCAGCTAAGCTACCGTGAACCCCCTCGTGCCCGCGCAGAAGCGTCGCATTGTCGGCGCCTCTGCCCGGGTCGTGGGGACTCCATCCCTCGCCCGCGTAGGAACCGACAACTGAGCGCGATACACGTGAGAAATAGGAACGATTTTTCGCCTGCCTCTGTCTTTATCCGGATTTTCGTGTCAGACTTACTGCGGTTGCAGTTGTTTCTGCGTATGCGACTCCACTTCTTTGAGAGGATGTGAGCCTGCCCGCCGCCAGGTGGATCATCTGATGCGCAGAGCCGTCACATGCTGATCATTGTTTCAATGAGACCGTGATGAAGGAGGCGAGAGTGAGGACGACGTCTGATTTTCCGCAGAGTCGACCTGAACCCGTTGGGCAATCCGAATCAGGCACCCAACCCGCTACCGGATCCAAGTCAGTGAACGGCAACAACATTTCCCCTTTTCTTTCTGCACCCCCGATGCCTCCCGGCGACGAGTACTCGCCCGCCAATCAGGGCGGTAACACGCTGTCGCGTCGGCTTCACCTGAGTCGACGGGGACGACAACTCAAGAAGCAACTCGCGAAAAATCGACGCAAAATCCCAGCCATTATCGTGTTGGTGTTCTGCCTGATTGTCACCACGCTGGCGCTGCTTCATCCGGGCGTGCCAACATCCCAGATCGACGTGAATGACGGTGGCATATGGGTGACAAACTCCTCGCGCCAACTGGTCGGTCACCTCAACTACCAGACTCGGCGCCTCGATGCCGCATTGCGCACAGACGCCGCCCAATTCGACATCGGCCAGGCAGCAGATACCGTCACGTTTTCTGATGAGAGCACCAACTCGATCGCCCCTATCGACGTGGCCGGCGTGCGCATGGGTGCCACAACGTCGCTGACTGAACGCGCCCAGGCAGTGCAAGGCGGAGAACGGATCGGTGTGCTGGACGGCGCGGAAGGAAACCTGTGGGTCCTGCCGGCATCCGAGCCCTCGACCGTGCCGATGGGAGACGACAGCGCGATCGAAACAGGCCTTACCTCAGGTGTGGTGACAACCAGCGTCAATGGAACCGTCATGGCGGTGTCGGCAGCAACCGGCCAGTTCGTGACAGTCACGCGCCGCGGCTATGTCGATCAGAAACACAGTGTCGACATCCCTGATATGCGCGCCGACGCATTGCTGCAGATCACGGCGGTCGGTGAACAACCAGTCGCCTTCGACCAGTCAACCAACACGCTGTTCCTCCCTGACGGGTCCGCACGATCCCTGTCCGATGAAGGCGTCCCAACAGATGCCATCTTGCAAAATCCCGGCCCCGACCATGACGCGGTATTACTGGCCAACCCGAATTCCCTGATCAGCGTTCCCCTCAACGGCGATCCCGTGACGATCACCCCCGCGAATGAGCAGAACCGTTCAGGAAAGCCGGCGGCTCCCACACGACACGAAGGATGCTCGTACGGCGCGTGGGCAGGCTCGGGCTCCTATGTGCGTCTGTGTGACGACGCGGCCAATGACACGTCGATGAATGTTGACACCCTTAAGTCTGCGCGCAACATCTCGTTTAGAACCAACCGTAAGCTCATCGTCCTCAACGAAATTAACGAGGGTGGCATCTGGCTGCCCGACATGAACATGGCGTTCATGGATGACTGGGATGAGATCGACCAGGAGATCGACAAGGAAAAAGAAGAAGAGGAATCGCCTGAATACACCGACGAAATTATCGACCCTCAGCGCAAGGACAAGAACACTCCACCTGACGCCGTTGATGATGAGTTCGGTGTCAGGCCAGGCCGAGCCACCACGCTGCCTGTACTGCAAAATGACACGGACATCGATGGTGATGTTTTGACAGCCAGACCGATCAGCCAGCCTCAGATCGGAGCGGTGATGCCGACGCGTGGCGGCCAGGCGTTGCAGATGACGGACGTGCCCGATGATGCGTCGGGCAGCACCACTTTTGTGTACGAGGCATACGACGGGCAGGCATCTGACAGTGCGACGGTGACGATCAGTGTGCACCCCTGGGATCAGAACGCCGGCCCGGTGCAGATCCGCAAGAACCCGCAGAAACTGGGAGCGGGAGCTGCCATTGAGTACAACGTGCTGCCGGATTGGAACGATCCGGACGGCGACCCGATCTTCCTGCAGTCCGCCAGTGCTCCTGACGGTATCCAGGTGCAGTACCGTGAAGAAGGAACCCTGAATATCCGGGATCTGGGCGCAGCGCCCGGCCAGTACGAGGTGAACGTCGTAGTCTCTGACGGGCGTGCCGAAACGCAAGGTGTCGTACCCATCGTCGTACAGCCACCAGGCAACATTCCACCTGTTGCGCACGCCGATTTCTATGTGGCGAGAGCCGGCGAAGCCCTCGAGATCGAGCCGCTGACCAACGATACGGATCCCAACGGTGACGGCCTGACGCTGGTTGGTGTGTCTGAAGCTCCAGCCGGAACACAGCTCACGCCCGACCTGGCTCTCGGATCCATCACGTTCAAAGCGCAGGCACCGGGTACCTACCAGTTCACCTACACCATTTCAGATGGCCCTTCGACCGTGTTGGGCATCATTCGCATCGACGTGGTGGAAGCTGACTCCAATGCAGTCCCCGTTGCTGACGATGACCTGGTTGTCCTGCCTGCTGGCGGTGAAGCACTTGCCGCACCGTTGAATAATGATTCCGATCCAGCCGGCGGCGTCCTGGTCATTCAGCAGGTGGAGCCGACGGACAAACTGGGCCTGCGCGTCACACTGGTCGATCGCCACCTCCTGCGCATCACGGCACCTGGCGGCCTCGATGAAGCCGTCAGCTTCCAGTATTCCGTTTCCAACGGGTCCCATACTGCCCAGGCGCGGATCACAGTCGTCCCGTCACGAGCGCTCGACGACAAGAAACCACCCGTTTTGCAGCCCGACCATGCCAAAGTGCGTGTCGGAGACGTCGCTTCGGTCCCCGTGCTGGAAAACGATCGCTCGCCGGCCGGCCTGGCAATGAAAGTCGATCCGAAACTGCAGTTCGAGGAAAACTCGCAGGTCGGAACCCCCTTTGTAACAGGTAACCTGGTGCGCTTGGAAGCAGGCACAACGCCAGGTGTGATGCATGTGTCGTACACGGTGCACGACATGGTCGGCAACATGGCGACATCGACAGTCGTGTTCGAAGTGGTCGCCCTCGAAGGTGCCAACGCGGCACCCCAACCTCGCCCTCTGACAGCGTGGGCCGTGTCAGGGCAGACGACTCGAATCCCTGTCCCACTGTCCACGATCGACCCTGACGGCGATTCCGTGACACTGGTGGGTATCGAGCAGGCACCGTCCAAGGGAACGATTGAATTGGGCACTGACTGGATCGAATACACGCCTGCGCGCAAGACCACCGGCACGGACGTATTCACCTACATCGTTGAGGACCGTCAGGGCAAGCAGGCAACCGCACGTGTGCGCGTCGGTATTGCGCCACCGGCGGGGAGTAATCAGCCACCCACTGCTGTTAAAGACGTTCTGTTGGTCAAACCTGGGCGCACGATCATGGTGAACGTTCTAGCCAACGACATTGACCCTGACGGGGATTCAATCTCGCTGGTTCCCGATTCGCTCAGCGTGCTGGACGACGCCCTCGAAGCTGAAATTGTGGGAACCGGGATCCAGGTTGAGGTTCCAGAAGCTGCCGGAACATACGTCATGTCCTACCAGGTCACCGACTCGCGTGGCGGTGTGGACAACGGGACGTTGACGATCAATGCGAAGAACGATGCGCCCCTGATGCCTCCGATCGCTCGCGATGACGTTGTGGCGCTGGCTGATATGCCTGACAGTGAGATTGTGCCGATTAACGTGGTGGAAAACGATGAGGATCCCGACGGAACCGTCGCAGACCTGGTTGTGTCCACACGCGCTCCCGACGCTGAAGTCAAGGGCGGAATCATTGAAGCGAAGGCATACGAGACTCGACGGCTCTTGGTCTACACGATTACCGATCAGGACGGCCTCTCATCCTCGGCAGTGGTGTCGATTCCGGGAACCGATCAGACCAGGCCGCGCCTGGACCAGTCACACCTGCCGATCAAGGCACGGGCCGGCAGTGACGTCGTCATCGACATTCGGGACCACGTCATTACGAGGGCGGGCCGTACCGCGATGATCACGGACGAATCCAGGCTCAAAGCATCATGGGGGCTGGATCCGAAGATCGTGCTGGAGGACCAGCATCGCCTCACCCTGCACACCGACCCGGAATTTTCCGGTAAGACATCCGTTTCCTTTGAAGTACGTGACGGTGTTGCATCGGATACATCAGCCTTATCAGCGGTGCTCTCCCTGCCGATTGTGGTGCAGGCAGCGAAGAACCAGCCACCGGCTTTCATCCCGACGAGTGCGCGTGTGGCTGCAGGTGAAGAACCCATCACGTTGGACCTGTCGGCGATGGTCGATGACCCGGACGACGCTGACCCTAAAGGATTCAAGTATGCGCTGGTGAAGAGTCCTCGTGTTGTCAGCGCGAAACTTGATGGGCATATGCTGTCCCTTCAGGCTGGCGTTGATCAGGCCACCGGCACCACGGACCAGGTCACGATCAGTGTTGATGACGGGTCAGGGCCGGTAGTCGGTGAGATCCCGGTGACGGTTGTCGCCTCCACGCGGCCACTCATTCAGGTGTCGGACGCGCTCATCGACGCTGCGAACGCTGGCGGTACGGAAACGATCGATCTGACGAAGTACACGATCAACCCGTTCCCGGAAACGCCGATACGGATCGTGTCAAGCCAGATTGAAATCGGTGAAGGCACCGTGGATCCGCAGGGCACAGTCCTCCACATCACGCCAGCTGTTGGTTTCCACGGGCAAATGACGGTCAACTATCGCCTGATTGATGCCACCAATGATCCGGGGCGCATCGTGGAAGGTAACGTGCGGTTAGTCGTGCGTGATCGGCCCGAACCACCATCCAACGTGTCGGTGATGGCCACGGGTCCTGGCAGAGCAACTGTGACGTTCCAGCCCGGAGCGGACAATGGTGCTGCTATTACCTCCTTCACCTTGACGGATGTCACGACCGGTCAGGAGTTCACTTGCGATGTTGCGTCCTGCCCGCTTAGCGGTCTGGCGAACGGCCTGAAGCATTCGTTCTCAGTCGTGGCGCACAATGATGTTGGCGCATCCGATTCGTCTCCTGCATCCGAGCCTGTCCTGGTCGACGTTCAACCATCCCAGCCTGCCGCCCCGACGCTTGCTGCTGGCGACGGGTCGGTGACGGTGACGTGGAATCCACCGGCAAATGAAGGGTCACCGATCACCGCGTACGAAGTGACGCTCTCTGACGGCCAGACGCAGCGAGTAGACGGCGCAACGACATCAGTGACATTCACCAACCTGACGAACGGTCAGCCCTACTATGCCTCTGTTGTGGCATTGAATTCCTCGCCGTCACCCTCACAACCATCCGAGCCATCTGCCCAGGTCGCGCCCTTTGGGCCGCCTCTGAAGGTGTCGATCACGGACATTCGGTCAACACCTTCTGCCGATGATCCAAACCTTGCTGCGGTCAGTGTCAGCTGGGCAGTCGAGTCGGACAACGGCAGTCCGCTGACCGCTGCGCACGTCACATTGAGCGGTGGCGGAAAGGGTGACGTCGCGTTGAACGGTGAGCTGTCTGGGGAAATCACGTTGCAGGCGCAGCCGCAGGAAGGCGTGGTAGCCACCGTGTGGGTTGACAATGCGGCAGGATCGTCACGCAAGGTCGATTCCAAGCGTTTCACTGTGTTCTCGACGCCGGTTGTGATCGATCTTCCGACGGTTACAGCAACCGGAGAAGCAGGTACCGCGAAGGTGACGGCTGAAACGAAAAAAGGTAACGGTTACAATCGCGGAGAACTTGAGCTTCAGTATTCGGTGAATGCAGGTCAGTGGACACCGTTGCAGGGCAAGACCATCACGGGACTGCCTGACGGCCAGGAGGCACGGATTACATTCAGGCAGGTTGCTCCCGGCCGCGCCGACGGGCCAGCGACTGAAGAAGTAGTGGTGACGACATACGGACAGCCGACGATTGACAGCTTCACGGCAACCAGTACGCCGGACGGAGTCGACCTGTCGTGGGCCATCACTCACAACGCTGGAGCTCCCATCACATCGATCACCGTGAAGTACAACGGAAAGAGCGAGGACATTCCCGTTTCGGAAACGAGCCGGCACATCGATGTGGACACCAGAGAGGCAATAAACTTCAAGTTGGTTGTTCATGCCGAGAACATCGAAAAGAGCATTGAGGCTGCGGCCACCAGCAAGGCACGGGGCACCATTAGACCGATGCCTGCCAAGTGCGATGCTGAGATGTCAGACAAGTTCGATGACTGCCATACTTTCAAGGTGCAGGCAGATGTGTGGGATCTGAGTCTTCTGCCATTGCGTTGCGAATTTAAGTCAGATGCTGATGACCAGACGTATAGATTCGAAATCAGGACGTTAGGGTATCCGTATGCCTCGAATGCACCTACCCGTGTGACAGATCAGGAAACCATGAAGAACTGGTTACAGGATGGCACCCTCACATGCGAAACGTCACAATAACAGGTGAGCAGTGGAACTGGACGGGAATAGTACGCATGGCAGTACCTGAACCACCCTCGTCAATGAGCTGCCAACGACTGGCCAGCAACCAACGCACAGTAAGGAGCATGTATGTCACTCAATGAACGCGATGCCACAGAGTTCGCCGAAATGTTCGCCGCGTTGGTCGACGCGATTTCGCTGGCAGTGCTGGACAAGAAACAGGCCATTCGACTGACGTTGACGACACTGTTCGCTGGCGGGCACCTGCTGCTCGAGGACGCGCCCGGAACAGGAAAAACGGCTCTTGCGCGCGCGCTGGCGGCAACTATTGACGGGTCACACTCGCGCATCCAGTTCACACCTGACATGCTCCCCTCTGACATCACGGGCGTGAACATGTACGACCAGCAAAAACACGAGTGGGTATTCCACCGCGGCCCAATCTTCGCCCAGATTGTGCTGGCCGACGAAATCAACCGTGCATCGCCCAAGACGCAGTCGGCTCTGCTGGAAGTGATGGAAGAAGCGCACGTGACGATCGACGGCGTTTCCTACCCGGCTGGCGAACCCTTCATGGTCATTGCTACCCAGAACCCGGTCGAACAGGCCGGCACCTACCCGCTGCCTGAAGCGCAACTGGACCGATTCCTCATGAAAACGTCACTGGGGTATCCCTCGCGTGCAGCCATGATCGAAGTCCTTGACGGCGCGGCTGCACCGGACCGGTCACGTCACCTGCACCCCGTCGTCTCAGCCCATGAAGTCGACACGTTCCAGGCGATGGCCGCCGACAACCACACCGACCGCGCGGTTTTGGACTACATTGCCGCACTGGCCGAAGCCACCCGCGAAGACGAGTCCTCCATGTTGGGCGTGTCCACGCGAGCCGCCATCGGCATGACTCGATGCGCACGTGTATGGGCCGCAGCACAGGGACGTCACTTCGTGCTGCCTGACGACGTGAAAGCGCTCGCAGGACCTGTGTGGGAGCACCGCATCATCGTGGATCCGGACGCCGCTTTCGCTGGCGCAACGCCGGCCGGTGTTGTCTCGCGTGCACTGACTTCCGTTCCCGCTCCGATCACGGGTGCCTAAATGCCGCAGGAGGCTCAGCGTCGAATATCCATCATAGGTGGAGTACGTCGTGCATGGGACATCGCCATTTCCACGATCACCATCAGTGGTGTCGGACTGCTGTGTGGTGGCATCGTGGCGACTATCCTTGCCTTCACCGCGCATTGGCGCGAAGCAGGGATCGTTGCCGTTGCGTGCGGATTATCCCTGATCGTCGCGCTGATCTGGATCATTGGGCGCGCTCCCCAGATCGTCAGCGTGGAGCTTCCTCAGACACGAACCGTGGCCGGACGCACCATCATTGGAGAGCTGCGCGTGCGCAACGACCATGCCCGACCGTCCCGCTCCCACGTCATTGAACTGCCGGTCGGATCAGGTGCCGCCCAGTTCGTCGTCCCTAATCTGGCGGGCAGGAGCTCGTGGTCGGAAGTATTCGCAGTTCCCACCCGCAGGCGCGGTATCGTCACGGTCGGTCCGCCCAGTTCAGTGCGCTCCGATCCGGTGGGTCTGTTCCGCAGAGTCAGAGCATGGACGAAACCGATTCGCGTCTACGTCCACCCGCGTACAGTGCGCGTTCCTTTCGACGCGACAGGCTTCCAGGCAGACATCGAAGGCGTGGTGACAGCTAAACTGTCCTCCTCCGACGTGTCGTTCCATGCGTTGCGGGATTACCAGCCCGGCGATGACCGGCGAAACGTTCACTGGCCGACCACTGCCCGCACGGGTCGCCTGGTTGTGCGTCAGTTTGAGGAAACCCGCCGCTCCCATCACGTGATTTTCATCGATACGTTGCGTGATCACTGGGAAGAAGAACCGTTTGAGACGGCGCTGTCCATCGCCGCTTCACTGGCTCTGACGGGCATCACCGCGTCGCACCAGGTTTCGATGGCAACCTCGTCACGCCCTGTTTCCACACTGTCCGCGACCCGCATGCTCGATGAACTCACTGAAGAAAGCTGGCGAGTGGAGGACCAGGACCTGAGTGAGCGTCTGCGTGAAGTCCTCACGTCATATCCCAACGCGTCCGTTCTCACGCTGATTGTTCCGGCAAGCGTGTCATATGACGAGATCGCGCGCCTGTGCCATCTGCCGAGCGTTGACGTCATCGTCGGCGTGATCCGCGTGGACCCGGACGCGCCCTCATCTCGATCCAGTTCGTCACGAGCAGTCGTCGCAACCTGCCCGACCCTGGAGTCGCTTCCCCGCATGCTGGCACGCGGAGGGCTGCGATGAGTGCGAACACGTTCGACCGCCCGCCTGCAGGTGCACAGCGTCCACGCCGTTTTCGTGTGCGTAATGGACGAGGGCGACTGACACGAAGCCCGTTGCCTGTCTGGTCATGGATCGTTTTGGCGGTACTGTTCATTCCGGTGATTGCAGCGCACGAACCACTGTTTGGCCACGGACTGGGATTGCGCGCCTCGGGCAGTGGTGTTGCGGCAGGTCTGATCCTTGCGGCACTGTGCACCTACTGGCGCTGGGACGTGATTACGAGCGTGGCGGCACTGTTCGCGACGCACCTGCTGCTCGGCGGTATCGGCTCACTACCTGAAACGCTGTACGCGCACGTCATTCCCACCGGGCGCACCCTTCAGTTCCTGGTCATGCAGCCCGTTGTCGCGTGGCGTGACCTGCTGACACTGGCACCACCTGCGTCATCGTATGTCGGCCCGTCGGTTATGCCGTGGATCTGCGGATTGCTGTGCGCATTCGCGACCGGGGTGATGACCATGCGGCGCGGCTGGGTTGTTGTCGGTACCATTCCGTTGGCGCTGATGGGCATCATCGCCGTGGCGTGGGGCCCCAGCGGCATGCAGCCGCC
>OAZW01001131.1_pt1 | contig 11417 bp, 8 predicted proteins | sample 1495231 | NCBI WGS metagenome assembly OAZW01 (sample SAMEA2580062, study PRJEB22360) | human gut metagenome | reverse complement strand
TAGCGGGTGGTTTGAAGCTGGCCGCTGCGCGGCCAGCGGACTAAAGTCTTGAAATTAAAAAGGCCAATCTTGGCCTTTTGTGTCCGGTTTTGGAAGGATGCATCGGCATTTTTCGTCCAGCCACGCAATCGTTAATGCACAGACAGAATAGATTTGTACATTATTTTTCGCGCCTAAAATGAAACGCCGTTTGTGACAGTACTCACAAACGGCGTTTTTTGGCCACTGGGGTGTCCGGCAGGTGGCAAGTACCACTCAAAACCGCGTTTTACACGCGCTCGAGCAGGCTCTGGCGTCTGTTTCTACGCGCCTACTCGTTCTTGGGCGCGGGGTGCTTGCAGATCACACTCATGTAGATCATGCCAAGTACGGCCGCGGTGACAGAGCCGGCGAGAATAGCGGCCTTGGCGGCCAGAACCTCAAACTGGGCCGTCGGGAAGGCAAGGCCGCTGATGAGAATCGACATGGTAAAGCCGATGCCGCCCAGAATGCCCACACCGGCAATCATGTGCCAGTTGACATTGCGCGGCAGCTCGCAGGCCCTAAGCTTAACCAGGGCAAACGTCATGCCAAAGATACCGATCGGCTTACCCAGCAGCATGCCAAAGTACACGCCGAGCGTCACCGGGTCGGTGAGCAGCGTGCTCATGTCCACGCCCACTAGGCGAACCTGTGCGTTGACGAACGCGAAGATCGGCAGGATCACAAAGTTGACCGGCGTGGAGATCAGACGCTCCATGCGGATGAGCGGCGGGGTGACGCGGTGCATGACGCGCTCGACCTTGGTGGTCGAGACGGTAAAGTCATGCTGGCCCAAGATGTGTGCCTCGTCATCGTAGCGGTCATCGAGCAGCGGCAGGCACTCGCCCAACCAATCGGTGAGGCTATCGAGCTTGACGCCGCACTTGGCCGGGATGGTAAAGGCCAAGATGACGCCGGCGAGCGTAGCATGCACGCCGCTCTTGAACATGCAGAACCACAGCAGCAGGCCCAGCACCGAGTACGGGGCAAGGCGGTAATGCTGCGTCTTGTTGAGCCACACGAGCGCGCAGGTCACAAGCGCGGCGGCGCCCAACCAAAACGGATTGGGGCTCTGACCGTAGAAGATGGCGATGGCGGCGATGGAAATGAGGTCGTCGGCGATGGCAAGCGTCGAGAAGAACACGCGCACACCGTTGGGCACGCGATTACCCAAAAGCGACAGCACGCCCAGCGCAAAGGCAATATCGGTTGCCATGGGAATGGCCCAGCCGTTGTGCGCGCCGGCATGGTTAAAGATCAGATAGATGCAGGCGGGAACGACGACGCCGCCCACGGCCGCCAGCATGGGAAGCATAGCCTGGCGCGGGTTTTTGAGCTCGCCGACCGTCATCTCGTACTTAAGCTCAATGCCCACCAGCAAAAAGAAAATCGCCATGAGGAAGTCGTTGACGAATAGCTCAACGGTGAGACCGGCCGTAAGGTTGCCCAGACCCACATACAGCGGGGTCTCCAAAAAGTGATGGATGGCCTCGTAGGCATCGGTATTGGCGCAAATGACGGCGGCAATGGCGGCGAAGACCATGACGGCGGCGGAAATCGTGCCGTTCTCGGTGATGCGCTCCCAAATGTCGTGGCGCTCAAAACGCTTGCGCTCACGAACGTTAAACAGCTGCTCGGGTGCTGCCATGGGCGGCTCCTTTCACGGGAAAGCTCCCGTCTTAAAAAAGCACGGCCCGCCCAAGTGGCGGTGCCGCGCTCTAACGTATTACGCTTGCATCTAGCCTACCCTGCACGACAGGCACGCAGGCGTGGCCGAAAAGCGGAACCACAGGTTGAACATTATTTGCTCAACGGCACGGGCGCGCCTATCCAAGAGACGACGCGGCGCCGTGCACAAAAAACGACCGGAGCGCGGGGCTTCCGCGATCCGGTCGTGGCGTTTGGTCAACTAAACCTAGCAGGCGGCCATGATGGGGGCAGCGACCTGCTTCTTACGGGAGAGGACGCCCGGCATCCAGACGCCGTCGTGCTCGTCGGCAATGCCCAGGCCCTTCTGAGCAGCCTCGGTCTCGCCCTCGAGCAGGACCTGCGAGCCCTCCTCCATGATGTCAGTGATGCACAGGACGATGCCGTCAGCACCCTTCTCGGCGGCGTAGGCGCGCATGGCCTCGCGAATCTCGTCGATCATGCCGAGTGCGCGGGTCTTGTCGACAGTCTCGTACTGGCCGATGAGCAGCTTCTTGCCAGCAGGCTCGAACATCTTGATGTCGTTGCCGACCATCTCGGCTGCGGTGAAGGAGCCGGACGGACGGGTGAGGAAAACCTCCATGCCAAACTTGACCGGGTCGACGCCCACCTGCTCGCCGAGCTTGGCGGCGACGGCGCGGTCGACATCGGTGGTGGTGGGGCTCTTGAGCATGAGCGTGTCGGTCATCATGGCCGAGAGCAGCAGCTTGGCCTGAACGTCGGAAAGCTCAACGCCGAGCACGCCGGCGAGTTTGGTGACGATGGTGCAGCTGGAGCCCCAGGGCAGGCAGATGTAGTGCAGCGGGCCGGCGGTCTCGAAGTCGCCGATGCGGTGATGATCGACAACGCCAAAGACCGTGGCGTCCTTAAGGCCGGCGACGGACTGGGCAGACTCGTTGTGGTCGGTGAGGACGACGAGCTGACCAGCCTCGACGGACTCGATCACGCGGGGCTCGGCGATGCCGGCGTCGGCGAGCAGCTTGGCGGACTCGGCCGGAAGCTGACCAAGGGCGCAGGCCTCGTAGGTGTTGCCGGCATACTCAACCTGGCTGAGCAGCTGGGACAGGACGACGGCGCTCATGATGGCGTCGTTATCGGGGTTCTGGTGACCAAAGACAAGAACGTTTGCCATGGATATCCTCCACTTGATATGTGTACTTGGACGTAGCTATGGTAGCACGCCGATGCCGAGCCTTCGCAGACGGAAGGGCCACGGCATATTTTGGGGCGCAGGCACGGGGGCCAAGGCTGTCCCTTTTGCACCATGTTGGTGCAATGTAACCTGTCCCCCTTGCACCAGCTATTTGCCGGCGGCGCGCAGGGCTACGTAGGCGGCACCGATGATGCCGGCGTCGTTTCCGAGCGAAGCGACCTTAATGGGCGTCTCGCGCGAGGCGGAAAGCGCGTACTGCTTAAAGTGCTCGCGAACCTTGTCGAGGTAGACATCGGCCGAGGCGGAGGCGCCGCCGCGAAGGCTCGGGGGAAGCCGGCGGGCGGGGGGGGCCCCCCCCCGCCGATGAGGAACATCTCGGGATCAACCACGTTGGCAATAAGCGCCAGTGCGCGGCCGAGATAGTCGGCCATGGTATCGGCCGCGGCCAGCGCGAGCTTGTCGCCCTCGCGACAAGCCTGGAACACGTCCTTGGAATCGGAGGGGCCGGTCAGCTCGATGGGCTCGACGCCCGCCTTCTTGCACTCGGCAAGGTAGTTGCTCACCACGCCGGTGGCGCTGGAATACTGCTCCAGGTGGCCATGGCCGCCGCAGCCGCAGGTGCGCTCCTCGGCCGGGTTCAGGCACATGTGGCCAATCTCGCCGCCAGCACCCACAACGCCCGATACCACGTCGCCGTTAACGATAACGCCGCCGCCCACGCCGGTACCAATGGTGACCATCACCACGTTCTGTACGCCCTTGGCAGAGCCGAGCCAGGCCTCGCCCATAGCAGCAGCGTTGGCGTCGTTCTCGTACTTAACGACCGCGTCGGGGCAGTGCTCCTGGATGGCGATCTTGAGCTCGGGCAGGTTGATGGCGATGTTCGCCTTGACCTTGGCATCGCCCGATGCCGGGATGGGGCACGGAACGGCCAGGCCAATGCCCGACACAAAGGCACGCGGAATCTGGGCCTTGGCGACCACCTGGTCGATAGCCTCGGTCACCGCGGCAAAGCCCGCAGCGTCAACGATGGGAGGCGTGGGCACGCTGGCCTTGGCAAGCAGGTTTCCGTCCTCATCGAACAGACCCTCCTTGACCGAGGTGCCGCCGACGTCGATGCCGATGTAATACTGCTTAGGTTCCATGGGAGCCCGCCTTTCTCGTTTAAACATTGCCTGTATGGTACCGCTCCCAAGGCAAAAACCTACCAAAAAGGGACAGGTTTGTTTTGGCAGGTTTTATCTGGGAAAACGCGAATGGCCGCTTAACACGACATTACTCAGATGTTTATCTATTTAGAGCGCTCTAGTTTATATGCGAAGCGACTTTTAATTATATCTTTCTCGAACTTTTTAAATATACAATAGAGATGCTTAGGTGTTAACTATACTTTCTTTTATACTCAATCAGGTTGGAAAGGAGGTTCCGTGATCCCAAAATACGAGGCGATAGCTGCAGATATTCGTCGCACTATCGAGGATGGCACTCTTAAACCGGGCGACAAGCTTCCCACCGTCGTTGAGTTCTGCGAGCTCTATAGCGTTTCCAAAATCACCGTCAAACGAGCTATCGAGCAAATCACCGAGGAAGGTCTTATTACCAGCCGACGCGGATCGGGTACCTACGTTAAGGACACGGCGGGGCTTCCCGGCCAGGCGTTTTTCCAGGGCAAAAACGACCGTACCCAGGGTTTTTCGTATGAGCATCGCGGGGAGAAGGTGACCTCGGTGGTCTACGATTTCTCGATCGTTAATCCACCAGCGGACATCGCAGCCCAGCTGGGAATTGCCGAGGATGACTTTGCCTATCACGTCGTGCGCGTGCGTCAGGCCGATGAGAAGCCCATCGTTATCGAGTACACCTACATGCCCCTCGAGCTGATTCCGGGCCTTAAAAAGAAGGACCTGTACGAATCGCTCTACCGCTTCATCCGAGAGCAATGCGGGCTGAAGATTTCAAGCTTTCACCGTACCATTCGCGCCGTGGCAGCAACCGAGGAAGAAGCCGAGCGTCTGGACACCAAACCTGGCTCTCCCCTGCTCGAGCTCGCCCAGATTGGCTTTTTGGACAGCGGTGCCGCCTTTGAGTATTCGGTCTCGCGCAACGTTGGCGACCGCTTTGAGTTGCACAACGTAACGTTGGCATAGGTTTTATGGTCATACGGGCGCTCGTCTTGAGCAGTTTTACGCGGCGCCCGCGCAGTGCAATGGGAGTATGAACATGTCCGATTTGATTAAACTGACGCCCATCTTCCACGAGAAGATCTGGGGCGGCCGTCAGCTCGAAACCGTATTTGGTTACGACATTCCCGATGGTCCCATCGGTGAGTGTTGGGCCATCTCGGCCCACCCCAACGGTGACTGCCAGATTGCGGAGGGCCCGTATGCAGGCCACACGCTTTCGTGGCTGTGGGCCGAGCACCGCGAGCTCTTTGGCAACTGCGAGGGCAAGGAGTTCCCGCTGCTCATTAAGATTCTGGACGCCAAGGACGACCTTTCGATCCAGATTCATCCCAACGACGAGTACGCCGCCGAGCACGAGAACGGCAGCCTGGGCAAAACCGAGTGCTGGTATGTACTGGACTGCGAGCCCGACGCCACGATTATCGTCGGCCAGCGCGCGCACGACCGCGCCGAGGCTGCACAGATGATCGAGGAGGGCCGTTGGGACGAGATGCTCAACGTGCTGCCGATTCACAAGGGAGACTTTTTCCAGATCGACTCCGGCACCGTTCACGCCATCAAGACCGGCACGCTGATTCTGGAGACGCAGCAGTCGAGCGACGTGACATATCGCCTGTACGACTACGACCGCCCCGGCACCGACGGAAAGCTGCGCCCGCTGCACATTAAGCAGAGCCTCGACTGCATCGACTTTGATGTTCAGGCTCCGACCGACGGCACGGTGAACGCGCCTGAGGTCGACGGCGTGACCGAGCTCGAGTCTAACCCCTGCTACACCGTCGATCGCGTGCGTGTCGACGGCAGCAAGATCCTCGACCAGCGCTGGCCCTTCATGTGCCTGTCGGTCATCGACGGCGAAGGCACCGTCTGCGGCGACCCCGTCCACAAGGGAAGCCACCTGCTGGCCCCGAACACCGTCAGCTCCATCGACCTCGAAGGCAAGATGGAACTGATCATCAGCCACCTCTAGGTCGCAACAACAACCAAAACGCAACAAGGGGCTCCCCCGTCCACCAACGGAGGAGCCCCTTATCCATATATATCAGCCCACCCGGCTCTCCAGATCAAAAAAGCGGACGAGCAGAGCGACGTTCGCAAGCAACGTTATCTAAGGACCTGGACGGGCGTATGGGGCAACATCGATCGCGAGTTCCGCACGAGCCGGAGAGCACTTAATGTGCTCTCCGCGCGAGCAGGACTGCCCGAGCAGGCGATGTTGCCCCATACGCCCGCCCAGGTCCGCCGGGATCACGACAGCTTGACGATCGGAGCAAAGCCCTTCATAAGCTTTTTGGTCTGGCCGGTCTTTTCGAATTGAACCTCGATCATGTCTCCGGCGACCGAGATCACGGTACCCGCGCCAAAAGTCTTGTGGCTCACGGTATCGCCCGCGGCAAAGTCCTGCGATGCGCTGGCACGATCGACCTTGCGATCCACCGTCGGGGACACCTTGGAAGACGGCTTTTTGGCTCGCGACGCGCCCGAACCAAAAGTCGAGGCAACACGGCCGGCGTCAGGCGAAACCCCACGATGGCGCTCGGTCCCGTAACTGCTGCCGCCAAAGAAATCGTCAAAGCTCGATCCGCCGCGCGAACCGGAACCGCCGGTCGAGCGCGTATGCGAGCCAAACACCTTGCCGCCGTACATATCCGAGCCCATGCCCGAGCCAAAGGTGCCGTGACGGTCGCCGCGCTTCTCCCAGCCCGTGCCCTCAAAACCGGCAGAACCGATGCCGCTAAACTCGATATCCTCAAACGGAATCTCGTTGAGGAAGCGCGAGCGCGGGTTGGCAGAGGTCGAGCCGTAGGTGCGACGCGTGGCCGCATAGGTCAGGAACAGGCGCTTGCGAGCACGCGTGATGGCGACGTAGGCCAAGCGACGCTCCTCCTCGAGCTTGCCCGGATCGTCACTACCGCCAAAGTCGTGCACGTGCGGGAAGATACCCTCCTCCATGCCGGCCACGAACACCGCCGGGAACTCCAGGCCCTTGGCGGAGTGGATGGTCATCATGGTAATGGCATGCGTCTCGCCGGCCAGGGAATCCAAGTCGGAGCGCAGGGCCAGCCACTCCATGAGCGCCGGCAGCGCCTTACAGGTGAGCGGACCGTAGGTGCGCTCGATCTCGTCGGCATGCACGGCACCCGCCGGCATCTCCGTCGGCGCGGCATAGGCGTTGCCCGCGATGGCGGCAGCCAGGGCATCCTGCGGCGAGAGCGCCGGGGCCGCCAGGCTATCGAGCGGATTGGAACCCGCGGCATCACGCGCGCCAACGAGCGCCTCAAACGAAGACACGGGCGCAGACGGGCCGGGCTCGGGCACAGGCGCGCTCACCACAACGGGCTCGGGTTCAACGTCGGCGGGCACATCGGCAACACCAGCAGCGCGCAGCTCTTCCAAGCTCTCGAGCGTGCCTTCGATATCCTCGTGCGTCTCCTCAAATTCGGCGGCAACGCCCAGGAATTCCTGGATGTTCTCGGCGCGGCTCTCGGACTCCATGGTGCCCTCGGCGCGGAAAGCCTGCAGCAGGCCCGTCTTGTCGACAATCATCTCGACGACGTCCTTGAGCTCGCCGTCCATGCGGCGACCCTCGCGCACCAGCGACACAAAGCTCGACAGGCCATTGCGCACCTTGGCGCTAAACATGCCCGTCTCGGCTGTTGCGATCTCGCAGGCCTGGAAGAACGAGCAACGGTTGTCGCGCGCCAGCCGCTCGATCTTTTGGATCGAGGTGGAGCCGATGCCGCGGCGCGGCGTGTTGATGACGCGCTTGACGCTCATCTCGTCGGCCGGGTTCACGATCATCTTGAGGTAGGCCATGACGTCGCGGATCTCGGCACGGTCGAAGAATCGCGTGCCACCCACGATCTTGTAGGGCACGCCCGCGCGCAGGAACATATCTTCGAGGATACGCGACTGGGCGTTGGTGCGGTAGAACACGGCGATATCGTCGTAGCTCGTGCCTTTGGCATGCAGTTTTTCGATCTCGCCGGCAATCCAGCGGCCCTCGTCGCGCTCATCGCTTGCCTGGAAGGCCTGGATCTTCTCGCCGTCGCCCTCGGCCGTAAACAGGCGCTTGTCCTTGCGCTGCGAGTTGTGACGCACCACGGCGTTGGCGGCGCTCAGGATATGGCCCGTGGAGCGGTAGTTCTGCTCCAGCTTAACGGTCTTGCAGTTTTTAAAGTCCTTCTCAAAGTCCAGGATGTTGGTGATGTCGGCGCCGCGCCAGCTGTAAATGGACTGGTCATCGTCGCCCACGACCATGAGGTTTTGGTACTTGGCGGCCAGCAGGTTGGCGATCTCGTACTGGACGTGGTTGGTGTCCTGATACTCGTCGACGCTAATGTAGCGGAAGCGCTCTTGGTACTTATCGAGCACCTCGGGGCGGGTGCGCAGCAGCTCGAGCGTGCGCACGAGCAGGTCATCGAAGTCCATCGCGTTGGCGGCGCGCAGGCGGCGCTCCAGCTCCATATAGACCTGTGCGGCCTTTTTGTCGTTGGGGCTGTCGGCGGATTTGAGCATGTCCTCGGGGCCGATCATGGCGTTTTTGGCCGAGCTGATCTTGCTGCGGATCATGTTGATGGGGAACTGCTTTTGCTCGATGCCGAGCGCCTGCATAATGTCGCGCACCATGCGCTTGGAATCGTCGTCATCGTAGATGGTGAACTGACCGGTGTAGCCCAGCAGGTCAGCGTCCTCGCGCAGCATGCGCACGCACATGGCATGGAAGGTGCACACCCACATGCCGCGGGTACCGCTGGGAATGAGCGCCGCCAGACGCTCGCGCATCTCGGCCGCGGCCTTGTTGGTAAACGTGATGGCAAGGATCTGCCAGGGCTTAACGCCCAGGTCGCCGAGCATATGTGCGATGCGAAAGGTCAAGACGCGGGTCTTGCCCGAGCCGGCGCCGGCAAGGACCAGCAACGGACCCTCGGTGGTCAGGACCGCCTCGCGCTGGGCGGGATTAAGGCTGTCGATGTCGACGAGTGGCTTGGCGGGTTTGGGTGCCGGCGCGGGAGCGTCGTAGATGTCGAGCGGAACGAGCTCGGGCTCCGGCGCAGCAGGGGCGGTGTATGCATCGAGCGGCACGGGTTCCGGCGCGGGCGGCACGGGTACCGCGGCGTTCTTTTCCCAGGGCAAGGGCTGGGTCATGGGCGACTCCTCATCTGACGGACGGCGCGCCTGCGGGCGGCGCCATAGTTTGAGCCGTACCAGTATACCGAGCCGCGCGGACACCGACGCAAATCACACCACGACTCCGTGCGCCACTGTCAGGCCTGCCCCAGCGGATTTGGTGCAATGGGGTCAGGTTAGTCTGCACCATGTTGCTGCAAAGTAACCTGTCCCCCTTGCACCAATCAGGGAGCCACCGATGTCATGGCAACGGTAGCGAGCGGCGGCCAGGGCGAACAAATTGGCATGAAAGGGGGCGGCATAGACCTTTTGGTCATGCCGCCCCCTTCGAATGACAAGTTGTCTCCCTGGCCGCCGCGCAGCGTCGACTAAGTTAGAGGCCGAGCATCGGCTCCAAGACGAAGAAGTACGCGAGCACCACGATGCCCAGGATGATGCGGTAGACGCCGAAGCACTTGAAGTCGTGACGGCGGACGAAGCCCATAAGCCACTTGATGGCGATAAGCGACACCACAAAGGCGACGACGCAGCCCACGCCCAGGATGGCGATCTCGTTGGTGCCGAAGGTGCCGCCCTTAATAAAGTACTTGACCAGCTTGAGCGCGCTCGCGCCAAACATGACAGGAATGGCCAGGAAGAACGTGAACTTAGACGCCACCGAACGCGTGCAGCCCAGCAGCAGGCCACCGATGATGGTAGAACCGGAGCGCGACGTGCCCGGCACCAGCGAGAGCACCTGGAAGCAACCAATACCCAGCGCGGTCTTCCAGCTCAGATCCTCGAGCGTAGTGATGGAGCCAAAGTCCAGATTATCGTCATCGTCTGCAGCAGCAGTCGCAGCGGGCGCGGCAAAATGCGCACCAGCGGGTCGTCCGTCCGCCACCACGGCACGCGAACCAAACGAACCGGCAAGAGCGGCCTGGTCGCGCTTGTTCGCGCGCCAGTTCTCGATCACGATAAACAACACGCCGTACACAATGAGCGCCAGCGCCACGACGGGAGCATTATAGAAATGCTCCTCCATCCAGTCGTTAAGCGGCAGACCGATCGCCGCGGCGGGAATGCAACCGAGCACAATCTTGCCCCACAGCACCCAGGTGTCGCGACGGCCCTCCTTGCCCTTGCTGGGAGAAAACGGGTTGAGATCGTAGAAGAACAGGACGCAGACGGCCAAAATGGCGCCAAGCTGAATCACGACCAGGAACATATTCCAGAACGTCTCGCTCACGTTCATCTTGACGAACTCGTCCACCAAGATCATGTGACCGGTCGACGAAACAGGCAGCCATTCGGTGATGCCCTCGACCAGGCCCATGAAGGCAGATTTTAGAAGCTCGATGATATCCAAAGGGACCCCCTCGTTAGACACCCGCCGATAGTTGTTCTGCGGACGGTTGCGGGCGATGTCCCATTATCAACCGTTCGGCCGCGGCTGCGCCCACCCTTACCAAAAAACTCGCCCGTTCACAGAATTGCGAGCGGTCAAACCCAAATCCTTGGGTATAACTGCAACAAGATAAAGTGTCCGGCGGCCACGCATCCGCGCCCGCCCGACGCACGAGCTCCACGCCCGTGCGATAGACCAAGGAGGAAACCATGAACGAGGGCTATACCAAGGTATTTGTTTCACTCGACGGTACTGAGCAGCAGGATTTTGTGCTCGCACGCGCCATCAAGGTCGCCGCGAACAACGGCGCCAAGCTAATCATCGGCCACGTTATCGATTCTACAGCGCTCGAAAGCGCCGGTTCCTATCCGGTCGATCTGGTCAACGGCCTAGAGGAGGCATTTAAGAACTCCATCGCCAAGCAGCTCGAAGAGGCCAAGGCCAATCCCGACATTCCCGAGGTCGAGGTCATGATTCGCGCCGGCCGTATTCGCGAGACGCTCAAGGACGAGATGCTCGACGTGGTCAAGCCCGACCTAGTGCTCTGCGGCGCTCGTGGCCTGTCCTCGATCAAGTATGCACTCCTGGGCTCGATTTCGACGTTCCTGCTGCGCAACACCGACTGCGACATCTTGGTCGTGAAGTAGCGTTGCTCCCATCGGCCGCGGGGCCTGCGGGGTTTCCACGGGCACGTCCTCGCCGCGTTGCGGCTGCGGGATGTGCCCTTAGGAAACCCCTCCCGGCCTCGCGGCCTTCGCAGCCTTACTTCAGCGAGTTGTCTGATAGAAAAATGGCGTGCCGCCCCGTTTGCCGGGCGGGGGGGGGGGGTATTGGC
>OAZW01001128.1_pt1 | contig 11506 bp, 9 predicted proteins | sample 1495231 | NCBI WGS metagenome assembly OAZW01 (sample SAMEA2580062, study PRJEB22360) | human gut metagenome | reverse complement strand
CGGTCCCGTTCAGCCAGAGACAGGCGGGCGGGCATGTGGATGCGCGCGGTCTCCAGCGTATATTTTTCCGTATAATCAAAAAAGCCATGGGCCAGCTCAATCTCATCCACCTCTCCCACGGTGAGCGCCTCTCCGGCGCCCAGCACGGCACAGCCCACCTCAAAGCCCGGCACCGCCTGCTCCACCAGCACCTTGCCGTCGTGGCGGAACGCTTCGGCCACAGCCGCGGGCAGCGCGTCCGGCGTCTCCACGCGGGTCACGCCGAAGGACGAACCCGCACAGGCGGGCTTGACGAACAGCGGGTACCGCAGCCCGTGGGTGCATGCCGCCAGCACCTCGGGGCGCGGCGGAGCATGCAGCACCGCACAGGGCGGCACCTCCACCCCCGCGGCCCGTGCCAGGCGGTGCGCTGCGTCCTTATCCATACACAGGGCGCTTGCCAGCACGCCGCAGCCCACGCAGGGGATGCCCGCCAGCGCAAGCAGCCCCTGCACGGTGCCGTCCTCGCCGTTTTTTCCATGCAGCACGGGAAACGCCGCATCCAGATACAGGCTGCCCGCGCCCTGCACCAGCAGGCCGTGGACAGAAGCGTCCGGCGTCAGCGTCACAGGCGCACATTCCTCTTTTTCCCATACGCCCTCCCCTACGGCGTCCAGCGGGCCGCGGTACCAGAACCACCTGCCCTCCCGCGTGATACCCACCGGCACGGCTTCAAAGCGCGTACCCTTCATGGCGTGCAGAACGGCGCAGGCCGATTGCAGCGAGACCGCATGCTCGGTGGACTGTCCCCCGAACAGCACGGCGACTTTTATTTTTTCCATTTGGATGGCCCCTTCCCATTGTTTGTTGAGAACAGGACCATCGTACCGCACGTTCCTGACGGACGGGCCGGGGAAAGGCTTTCAAAAATCTTACGGCATTCTGAACATCCTTTGAAGCGCGGCCGCTCACAGCGTCACCTTTTTTATAATAAATTCTTAAAAAGCCATTGACACCGGGGCGGATCCGCCCTATAATTGTTAGTAGCCTAACTAAAAAGCAAGGAAGTGTCGAAGGATGAAGGGTGAACGCCACGTGGGCGGAGAGATCCGCATGCTTTCCAACCTGATCAAACGCTGTATGGACGACGGCATGCCGCCGGAGACCACCGGCATGCAAGGGTGGATCATCGGCTTTTTGCACCGCAACGAGGACCGTGACATGTTCCAGCGGGACGTGGAGGCTGAATTCAACATCCGCCGCTCCACGGCCACCGGCATATTGCAGCTGATGGAAAAAAACGGCTTTCTTCTGCGGGAGCCTGTTGCCTATGACGCCCGGCTGAAAAAGCTGGTGCTTACGCCCAAGGCTTTGGCGGTGCACGAGGGCGTGATCTCCCGCATCCGCGCCACAGAGGCACGCATCACCAAAGACGTCACGCCCGAAGAGCTGGAGCAATTTTTCGCCATCACAGCCAAATTCCGCCGCAATCTGGAGTGAGTGTCCGCTTTGCCTTTTCCATGCCGCCGGCGCAGGCGCGGCTTTTTCCGTGCCTGCCGCCAGCGGTTTTCCTCGGCGTATATAGTTAGGAAGCTTACTGTAATGGCACTAACAAGTTAAGCGAAACAAAACCAATCTCAGGAGGACATTTTATGCTGAAAACCCTATTGGCTGAAGTAAAGCAGTACAAAAAAGCGTCCATCCTCACGCCGGCATTCATGGTGGGCGAAGTTGTCATGGAGATTCTCATCCCCATGCTGATGGCCCACCTCATCGACAGCGGCGTGGAGAAAGGGGACGTGCGCACAATCTGCATCACCGGCGGCGCAATGGCCGTGATGGCAATGCTGTCTCTGGCCTGCGGCGTGCTCTCGGGCAAATACGGCGCGCGGGCCTCCAGCGGATTCGCGCACAATCTGCGCCAGTCCATGTTCCGCAATATCCAGACATTTTCTTTTTCCAACATCGACAAATACTCCACGGCCGGGCTCGTCACCCGCATGACGACGGATGTGACAAACGTGCAGAACGCCTACCAGATGATCCTGCGCATGTGCACCCGCGCACCTGTGATGCTGCTGTGCGCAATGGCGGCCGCGTTCTCCATCAGCGCGCGGCTGTCCCTGATCTTCGTGGCGGCCATCGCGTTTCTGGGCGTGGCGCTGTTTTTCATCACGAAAAATTCTCACCCCGTATTTCGGCAGGTATTCCGCAAATACGACGACCTCAACGCCAGCGTGCAGGAGAATGTCAGCGCCATCCGCGTCGTCAAGGCCTATGTGCGCGAGGACCACGAGACGCAGAAATTCCACACCGCCAACGACAATGTTTACAGGCTGTTTGTCAAGGCTGAGACCGTGCTGGCGCTGAACAGCCCCGTGATGCAGTTCACGATGTACATGTGCATCCTGGCCATTTCCTGGCTGGGCGCGCACATGATCGCCGCCCAGTCTCTCACCACGGGTCAGCTCACGAGCCTGTTTACCTACGTTATGAACATCCTGATGAGCCTGATGATGCTCTCCATGATTTTCGTGATGGTGACAATGGCCCGCGCCTCGGCGGACCGCATCGCCGAGGTGCTGGAGGAAAAGGCGGACCTCACCTCCCCGCCCGCCGCCCGCACACAGGTGGAGGACGGCCGCGTGGACTTCGACCACGTATCCTTCTCCTACAAAAAAAGCGGCAAGCCCGTACTGGATGACATTGATCTGCACATCCGCGCGGGCGAGACCATCGGCATCATCGGCGGCACGGGCAGTGCGAAATCCAGCCTGGTGCAGCTCATCCCCCGCCTGTACGACGTCGCGGAAGGCGCGGTGCGCGTGGGCGGCGTGGATGTGCGGGAATACGACGTGGAAACCCTGCGCAACGAGGTGGCCATGGTGCTGCAGAAAAACGTACTGTTCAGCGGCACCATCCGGGAAAATCTGCGCTGGGGCGACAAAAACGCCACGGACGAGGAGATGGAGCGCGCCTGCCGCCTGGCACAGGCGGACGAGTTCATCCGCGCGCTGCCGGACGGCTATGACACTTACATCGAGCAGGGCGGCACCAACGTGTCCGGCGGGCAGAAACAGCGCCTGTGCATCGCGCGCGCGCTGCTGAAAAAGCCCAAGATACTGATCCTGGACGATTCCACCAGCGCCGTGGATACCCGGACGGATACCCTGATCCGCCGGGCTTTCGCAGAGGAGATCCCCGACACCACGAAATTCATCATCGCCCAGCGCATCAGCTCCGTGCAGGACGCAGACCGCATCCTCGTGCTGGACGACGGCCGCGTGGCCGCCTTCGGCACGCACGACGAGCTGCTTGCGAGCAGCGAAATTTACCGGGATGTCTATGATTCCCAGATGAAAGGAGCGAAGGACGATGCGCGGCGTACCTGCTGATAAAAGCGCGGCCATGATGGCCCCAAAGCAAAAGGTTGAAAAGCCCATGCGCATCATGGGCCGGCTGTTCGGCTATATCCTGCGGCGCTACAAGCTGCACTGCCTGGGCGTGCTGCTGTTCATCTTCGGCAGCACCGCGGCCACCGTGGCGGGCAATCTGTTTATGAAAACGCTCATCGACGACTACATCGTGCCCTATATCGGCGAGGGCGGCGCGTCGGACTTCGGCCCGCTGCTGGCGGCGCTGCTGAAAATGGGCTGCGTCTTCCTGTTCGGCGTGCTGTGCACGCTGCTGTACAACCGCATCATGGTATATGTGTCCCAGGGGACGATGCGCGCCATCCGCGACGATTTATTCCGGCATATGGAGCGCCTGCCCATCCGTTATTTCGACACCCATGCCCACGGCGATATCATGAGCATTTACACCAACGACATCGACACGCTGCGCCAGATGATCAGCCAGAGCATGCCCCAGCTCGTCTCTTCGGCGGTAACGATCGTCAGCGTATTCTGCTCCATGCTTGCCCTCAGCCTGCCGCTGACAGGGTTGACGCTGGTGATGGTGTGCCTTATGCTGTTCACCACCAAAAAGCTCACGAGCAGGTCCGGCGCATATTTCGTAGCGCAGCAGCGCAATCTGGGCACGGTCAACGGCTATATCGAGGAGATGATGGAGGGCCAGAAAGTCGTCAAGGTATTCTGCCACGAGGATGAGAGCATCGCCCGGTTTGACGCGCTGAACGACGCGCTGGCCGACAGTGCCGATAACGCCAACCGCTATGCCAATATCCTCATGCCCGTCATGGCCAACATCGGCAACCTCAGCTATGTGCTCACGGCCATCCTCGGCTCGCTGCTGGCGCTCTTCGGCACGGGCGGCTTTACGCTGGGCGGGCTGGCATCCTTTCTGCAGTTCAACAAAAGCTTCAACCAGCCCATCTCACAGGTATCTCAGCAGTTCAACTCCATCATCATGGCGCTGGCAGGCGCGGAGCGCGTATTCAGCCTGATGGATGAGCCTCCTGAAACCGACGAAGGCTATGTGGAGCTGGTGAATGCGGAACAAACCGCGGACGGCAGTCTGGAAGAATGCCGCGGGCGCACGGGTGTCTGGGCCTGGAAGCATTACCACAGGGCCGACGGCAGCACCACCTACCGCAGGCTGGAGGGCGAAGTGGTGTTCGACGACGTGGATTTCGGTTACGACGACGCCAAGATCATTCTGCACAACGTCAGCCTGTATGCCAGGCCCGGCCAGAAGATCGCTTTTGTGGGAGCCACCGGCGCGGGCAAAACGACCATCACAAACCTCATCAACCGCTTTTATGACATTGCGGACGGCAAGATCCGCTACGACGGCATCAATGTCAACAAGATCAAAAAGGCGGATCTGCGCCGGAGCCTGGGAATCGTTTTGCAGGACACACACCTGTTCACAGGCACCGTAGCGGACAACATCCGCTACGGCAAACTGGACGCCACCGACGCAGAGGTGACGGCTGCGGCGCAGCTGGCGGGCGCCCACGCGTTCATCGAACATCTTCCGGACGGCTACAACACTCTGCTGACAGGCGACGGGGCAAACCTCTCACAGGGCCAGCGGCCAAAGACAGCTGCTGGCCATTGCCCGCGCGGCTGTGGCGGACCCGCCCGTGCTGATTCTGGACGAGGCCACCAGTTCCATCGACACACGCACCGAGCGCATTGTACAGGAGGGCATGGACCGCCTGATGGCGGGCCGCACGGTGTTCGTCATTGCACATCGCCTCTCCACTGTACGCAATTCAGACTGCATCATGGTGCTGGAACAGGGCCGTATCATCGAACGCGGCACCCACAGTGAGCTGCTCGCGCAAAAAGGCAGATATTATCAGCTCTACACCGGTAAGTTCGAGCTTTCCTGACGCCGGACATGAAAACAGCCGGAAGGGAATCTTCCCTTCCGGCTGTTTTCATTTTCTTTCCGCCGCGGCTCAGTCCTCGAAGCACACGTTCATATATCCCATAATGAAGCGGATGATCTTCTCCTCACCCATATGGTCGGAATCGAAGCAGATGTCATAATGGCCGGCGTCGCGCCAGTCGCTGCCCGTGAAAGCGCGGTAATAGTCCGCGCGGCGTTTGTCCACCTGGCGCATGTGGCGGCGCGCCTCGGCCTCAGAGAGGTTGTGGCGCTGCATGACGCGGCGCACGCGCACTTCCTCCGGCGCGTGGATGAACACACGCAGCACATTGGGCCGGTCGCGCAAAATAAAGTCCGCGCAGCGGCCGATCATCACACAGCTCTCGTTCTGCGCCAGGCCCAGCATCACCTTGGCCTGGTAGCGGAACAGGTTCTCGTTGGAAACAAAGTTGTCGCTGTCCGGCGGGATGACCTCGCCGTTGTAGGCGTCCTTGGCCACGCGGAACAGCAGACTGCTGCGGAAGCTTTTCTCCGCGTTGGCAAACAGTTGTTCGTTGATGCCGCTGTCATCGGCGGCCATGCGCAGGATATCCCGGTTGTAAAAAGGGATGCCCAGGCGCCCGGCCAACGCCTCGCCGATGGCGCGGCCGTTGCTTCCGTTTTCCCTGGCGATGGTGATCACGTAATTTTTCATAACGTTCCCTCCCTGAAACAGCAGCTTTTTTCACTTTCAGTATAGGCGAACGGAGCGCAAAAATCAACCGCTTTTCACGGTTTTCCCCGGTAAAAAACAAAGCGGCCGCGCCCATTCCTGGATGGGGAACAGACGCGGCCATGGCCGGCGCGAAGTGGGATGCGCCGGGAGTCTATTTTACCATGTCGAACGGTGTCGAATCAAGTTAAAAAGCCCGTCTCCCCTAAGATTCCGTTGTTTTTTGCAAAAAAGCACCGCCGCTGCAAAAAGCAGAGCAGTGCGCCGGGCAGCGCGGCCGCAAATCCGCCGGGCTTCCACGGCCGTAAATCAAAAAATTTGATTTTCCATGCCTGCCGGCGGCACAGGCAACACATATTTTGTAAAGTTGCCTCAACCGGTTCCTTTGTGTTATCATGAAACAAAACCAATGAGGAGTGAGGCACATGCGGCGTACGGACCGCGAGATCACAGATGCAGAAAAAATCACACAAATCATCCAGACCTGCCATTGCTGCCGCCTCGGCTTCTGCGACAACGGCGCGGTGTATATCGTGCCGCTGAATTTCGGCTACGCCGAGGAAAACGGAAAGCGGGTGTTCTATTTTCACAGCGCTAAAAGCGGGCGGAAGCTGGATCTCATCGCCGGGGCGCCCTCCGTCGGCTTTGAGCTGGACGTAAACTACGCGCTGGTAGAGTGCGAGGAAGCCTGTCGGCATACCGCCCGGTTTCAAAGCGTTATCGGCACGGGGCGCGTTTCCTTTGTGGAGGAGACCGCGCAGAAAGAAGCGGCTTTGCAGGCTCTGATGCTGCACAATACCGGAAAAGACGGCTGGACGTTTTCCGGCGCGATGTTGGATTCCGTCCGCGTGTTTAAGCTGGAGGTCGAAACGCTGTCGTGCAAGGAGCATGAATGATTTTGCAGTAAAATCGTCCTTCCCGGTGGGTTCTCATAAGACAGTATTAGAAAACTACTAAATTACGGCATCTGTCAGGCAGGCGCGGTTTTTTGAAGGGGGTATCCTGTCATTCCCCATGCCTGAAAATCAAACTACTATCACCATTTAATACTCATGCGGTTCACCAAGAGACATACTAAAAAAATTGCTATGCTGTAAATCACACAAGGAACAGGCGCGTTAACGGCCTGTGAGGCAGGGTTCGGGGAAGCTTCTCAACAGGTATTTTTGCAGGGCTGACAGCCCCGCAAAACAGCAAGCGTGTCCATTTTGCGTTGCTTGCGGTTTCGTGCAAGGTGTAAACGCTACTAAAATAATTTGCAGAGCGCTATTGACAAACGAGATAATGGTGCATATACTGTTCACATCAAAACTTTTTAATATGAGGCAAACACATGAGAACTTACCAAGAAAGCGCAAGGGTGTTTAAAGCCCTGTGCGACCCAAAACGTCTTGCCATTTTGGAGCAACTACGCAGTGGCGAGAAATGCGCTTGTGTTTTACAAGAGCCGATGGATTTAACACAGTCTGGCCTATCTTATCACATGAAAATTCTATGTGATTCCGGGCTTGTGGTGAGTCGTCAAGAGGGTAAATGGACGCATTACCGCTTGAGCGAGACCGGCAAAGATGAAGCGGTGGAGTTACTACTGGCTCTTACCACACCGAACACAGAACGGGTATGTGAATGCCCCGCATGTGATAAATAAACGCCATCATAGCAAGATGGCGTTTATCTCGGCACTAAACATCAATTTTTTTTGATATGTTGTCCGGCAAATTGAAAGCGAGGTTTCTCTATGGGTGTGTGGCAATTTATCCAGGATCAAGTGTTCGGCATGAAATGGCTGAATGAGCTAATTGGCAAGGGCCTTTCCAAGCTGGGGCTGGATGTAGGGGAACGTATAGGAGGAAGTATTCAGTTTTTCTTCTATGATGTGTTAAAAATCACGGTGCTGCTCTGCCTTTTGATTTTCGTAATTTCCTACATTCAAAGTTACTTTCCGCCGGAACGAAGCAAGCGGATATTGAGCCGGTTCCATGGTGTCGGTGCAAATATCATATCTGCCCTGCTGGGAACTGTGACGCCTTTCTGTTCTTGCTCGTCCATTCCACTTTTTATCGGCTTCACCAGCGCAGGGTTGCCGCTGGGAGTTACATTCTCTTTTCTGATTTCATCCCCTATGGTGGACTTGGGGAGTCTTATTCTTTTAATGAGCATTTTCGGGGCAAAAGTTGCGGTCATCTATGTGATTGTCGGTTTAATGATAGCTGTGGCAGGCGGCACCTTAATTGAAAAACTACACATGGAACCGTATGTGGAGGAATTTGTCCGTGCTGCCGGCGGCGTGGATATTGAATCTCCTACCCTGACGAAACGGGAACGAATACAGTATGCCAGAGAACAGGTCATTTCCACATTCAAAAAAGTATTTCCATACATTTTGGTTGGTGTGGGAATTGGCGCAATCATTCACAACTGGATTCCAGAAAGCTGGATTGAAGCGGTATTAGGCGGCAACAATCCCTTTGGTGTTGTTCTTGCCACGCTGGTGGGTATCCCCATGTATGCGGATATTTTTGGTACAATCCCGGTGGCAGAAGCCCTGCTCTATAAGGGCGCACAACTCGGCACAATTTTGTCCTTTATGATGGCTGTCACAACACTGAGTTTGCCGTCCTTGATTATGCTTCGCAAGGCTGTGAAGCCGAAGCTGCTGGCGCTGTTTATTGGTATTTGCACTATCGGTATCATCCTTGTGGGCTACCTGTTCAATGCGTTTCAATTTTTGCTTATATAATTTTCAGGAGGAATCAATTATGGGACTTTTTAACAAGAAAAAAGAAGAAACGAACTCCTGCTGCTGTGTGGGAAACTGCACCCCAAAAACAATGGCAAAAACAGAAGCGTCTAAGTCTGGCGTTGGGGTGAAGGTGCTGGGAAGTGGCTGCGTTAAATGCAAAACTCTGGAAAATGCTACCCATGAAGCTCTTGTGGAATTGGGAATGGATACAACCATCGGCCATGTAACGGACTTTTCACAAATCGCCGCTTACGGAGTTATGACTACTCCTGCGCTGGTTGTGGACGGGAAAGTCGTGTCTTATGGCAAGGTGTTAACAAAGAAAGAAGCTAAAACCATCATTGCGGATGCAAGGAGGTAACGCTGTGCTTTTCTATCCGTCTCCTTGGCTTTTCAAAAAAGCCACTCTCCAGGGCGGATAGAGATTGCCCAAGGATACGAAAATCATCGTAATACACAGCATTTGAAAATAACGCCCGTTTCTCCTGCGTCCGTGCAGCTTTAAGCTGTGCGGGCGCTTTCCTATGCTCTGAGACACTTTGTCTCCAGGCGCCCCGCCTGCCTTTTGTTTCGATTCACCCAACCAAAAAATCAAAACGGAGGAATAAAATGCCAGCCATAAACCTGAAAGATTTTTTCTGCCGGTACACTACGGACAAGTTCATTGATGTTTCGGAAAAAGGTCCTGAAGAGCTTCGGACGGATAAGCGGTACGAGGCAACCCAGAGTATCCGAATCACTTATGCTCCGTGGGCTTTATTCCGCTGGAAGAGCTGACAAAAGCAGGAACGGCATGATTCATAGGCCATGCCGCTCCCCAAAACTTCACTCACTTTTTTATGGCACCCCGCCTAAGGCGCTGTTCCGCTTGTTTTCAAGGTGCCGTCAACACAAAAAAGCGTCCGAAAACCGTATAAAGCATAAGAAACCACCCATTGACGCCTAAAACACAGGAAAATCAGCCGCAGCGGCATTTCTACCTTTCCTCCACCTGCGGCTCCTGGATGCGGCCTATGGCAAACATTGCCGTGACAAATAACAGGAGTGTGAAAACGAAGGGCAGGCGGCGGTCCATACTGGAGAGCCACCCGGCCAGATAACCAAAAGGAGAGGAGAGGGCAACTGTGGAGGCCATGATAAGGGCATTCAGGCGTGCCCGTTCCTGCGGAGTGATGTTGAGCTGGAGAAGCGCGTCCTTACGCGGATTCACCAGCGCTGCCGCCACAGCGGCAATAAACACATACAACAGCACAAAGCCCAGTCTGTCCGCAGGAGAGAAGATCAGCACCAAGGCAGCCACGACGTACAACGCCAGCCCGATCCATAGCGGGATGCGAAATTTCGTGGCATTGATGCGGTGCTGAAGCCCTATCATAAAGATCAGCATGACAGCCGCGTTCAAAATGGGGAACAGCGCCAGAAAGTTTTCCGAAAGCCCCAGCCGCTGTGTCACATACAGACCAAAAAAGTTTGTGCTCACCATGTTGGTGACATACAGGATCACAGAAACAGCCACTGCTTTGAGCACACCCCTATTCTTCAGCATACCGGGAATCAACTGGCGGTATTCCCCCAGCATATGAAAAACAGATATTCCCCTTGTCTCTGCGCGCCGGATTTTGCCCTGCTTCGTTTCATGGCAAAACCGGAAGGTGATGAGCGTTTTCAGGATCATTGTCAGCGCAAAAAGAAAATACAGCACCCGTACTACCGGCACGATCGAATACGAACGGACGAACAGACCGGAAAGCGGCGCAAAAAAGATGGCCACCAATCCGCCAATATTTACCCAGGTATAGATTCCTACCAGATTCTTTGGGCGTGCGTCCTCAATCAGCAGGCAGTACCATGCCGTCTGATTGATCTGCTCAAAGCAATTCAGGATTGCAGCGGCCAAAAACAGCCAGAAATTGTTCGAAACAGCCCACACCAGACAGGCCAGCCCCCATCCGAAAAAATCCCCCATCATGGTAGTGAATTTTCGTCCCAGCTTGTCAGACAAAATGCCCCCCAAAAAGGAAAACAACACCTGGACTGCCATCGTGACGGAGAGAATCAGGCCAATCTGCACATCTGTGATGCCCTGTGTGTACATATAAAGAGTGGCGAACGGTGCGATAAGGTTGTAAGGGACGCCCCACAGCGGTTCGATCAGCACAAGCGTACGCGGATTCCCCCCATTGTCGGCCAGCACCTGAATGAGAGGATGTGCCTTCAGACTTCTTATTTTTGATTCCAGACTCATATACAACATCCCGGCTTTATCCAAATTTCCCGCTTATTCTATCATACTTCCAAACAAACGGAAAGAGGGCAGCATTTCTTCTTCCTAAATAGTGTTTACACGAGTAATGTGGTAAAATAGGCCAATAGCTCAGAAAGAGGTGTTCCTATGAGCAATGAACAACAACGCCATGACAGCCGTGATCAGGTATGGAATCTGCTGGCGCCTCATCGTTCAGGACAGCGAGGGCAATGGGGGTGGCACAGCACAAGATAACCGGCGGTCTATCAATGGCGTATTTTGGATTTTACACACAGGAGCACATGGCGGGGGTTGCCGCCGTGCTACGGGAAATGGGGTACTGTATATCAGCATTTTCGCAGATGAGCCTGATTTGGAATGGCCGATGATTGATGTCAGCCACTGTAAGGTACATCCACATGCAGCAGAAGCCAAAAGCGGTAATCAGGACATGAGTCGTACAAAAGGAGACTCAATACCAAGATTCACCTTGCCGTGGATGCAAATGGTATGCCGGTCCGAGTAC
>OAZW01001123.1_pt1 | contig 11614 bp, 9 predicted proteins | sample 1495231 | NCBI WGS metagenome assembly OAZW01 (sample SAMEA2580062, study PRJEB22360) | human gut metagenome | reverse complement strand
CTTTAGTGGCTTCGACAGCTTACTTAATTTTAAAATTTTAAATTATAACTTGTACGACAAAACTTATGGGCCAGAGGGAAGTATCCTCGTGACCTTCATTGAAATAATTAGTATTTTTATTATATTTTATTTGGAAAAAAGAAAGAGAGATAAAAATGGAAGATAAAAAAATAGTTTACTCTGGAATCCAACCTTCAGGTTCCCTCACTATTGGAAATTATATTGGAGCCTTAAAGAACTTTATTGGCCTTCAAGATGAATACAACTGCCTCTACTGTATAGTTGACATGCACGCCATCACTGTGGCACAAGAGCCAAAGGACCTTAGGAAGAATACACTTGATGTCCTTGCACTTTACCTTGCAGCAGGTCTTGACCCAAAGAAGTCAATAATATACATCCAATCTCATGTGCCAGCTCACGCTGAACTTGGTTGGGTCCTAAACACAATGACAGGTCTTGGACAACTTCAAAGGATGACACAATTTAAGGACAAGGCAAAGAAGTACACTGACGTGCAAGCAGGACTACTTAACTATCCAGTCCTAATGGCAGCAGACATTTTGCTTTACCAATCTTCCTTTGTACCTGTTGGCGAAGACCAAAAGCAACACATAGAAATTACAAGAGACTTGGCACAAAGATTTAACTCAAGATATTCTGAAACTTTTACAATTCCAGAAATTTTAACTCCAAAAGTTGGGGCAAGAATTATGTCTTTGAAAGACCCATCTTCAAAGATGTCTAAGTCTGACCCAAATAAGGACGGTTACATCCTTCTTCTTGACTCAGAAGACGACACAAGAAAGAAAATCAAAAGAGCTGTAACAGATTCATCTGGCGAGTTTAGATATTCAGACGAACAAGCAGGCCTAAAGAACTTGATCAACATTCACGCTTCCTTCTCTGGCATGAGCCCAGAAGAAATTGTCAAGAAGTACGAAAACCTTGGCTACGGAGAATTCAAAGAAGACCTTGGCGAAGTTGTAGTTGAAGGACTAAGACCACTTCGTGAAAGATTTAAAGAGATTAGGGAGGACAAGGCTTATCTTGAATCAGTTTACAAGGAAGGAGCAGAAAAGGCATCCTATCTTGCAAACAAAACCCTAAGAAAGGTTTATAAAAAAGTTGGTTTTATCCCTAGATAATCAACAATTTATTGATTTCAAATATTTTTTGTGGTATCTTTTATATTAAGTTGGAGGTGTTATAATGAAGAAAATAATTCTTGTAATAGCCATTATCTTAATAGGTGCAGGAGTATTATATAGACATAATTCTAAAGAAGCTGCATCTATTGGAATAATTCGCGGAGCAGATGGTCCAACAGCTTATTTTACTACAAAAAATAAAAAGACTGACAAAGACAAAGACAAAGATGAAGGTGTAGAAATAATTGGTGGAGCAGATGGACCAACACAAATTTACACAAAAAAATAATTTAGCAATAAAAAAGAGGATTGTAAAAATTTATATTTAGAGAGAGACTATTTGCTGAGATGTCTTTATAAACTTTACAATTGTAGCTTTTTTGCTTCTTTGGTGAAATTAGTAGCCAGAGACGACTTATCTCGTTAAAGATTTTAGAGAGTTTATTGAAAAATAAAAATTAAGGTGGTACCGCGTCTTTCGTCCTTAGGGATGGAGGACGCTTTTTTATTTTTTAATTTTATAAAAATGCAAAAATTCAAAAATTATAAATTATGAGGAGGAAAAATGAAAGAGTTAAACAAAACTTATGATCCAAAGGATTTTGAAGAGAAAATCTATGACTATTGGATGGAAAATAATTACTTTAGGGCAGAGGTTGATGAAAACAAAAAACCTTACTCAATTGTAATGCCACCTCCAAATGTAACAGGCAACCTTCACATGGGTCACGCTCTTAACAACACTATCCAAGACGTTCTAATTAGGACAAAGAGGATGCAGGGCTACTCAGCACTTTGGCTACCAGGAACTGACCACGCATCAATTTCCACTGAAGCAAAGGTTGTAGAAAAACTTAGAAATCAAGGCATAAACAAGGAAGATATTGGAAGAGAAAAATTCTTAGAACACGCTTGGGAATGGACTCACGAATACGGCGGCAACATTGTAAACCAACTTAAGAAGCTGGGAATATCTTGCGACTGGTCAAGACAAAGCTTCACACTTGATGACAATCTTTCCCACGCAGTTGAAGAAGTTTTTATAAAACTTTATGAAAAGGGACTTATCTATCGAGGCAACAGGATTATTAACTGGTGCCCATCTTGTGAGACTTCAATCTCTGATGCAGAAGTTGAGCACGAAGAAAGTGATGGAAACATTTGGTACTTCAAGTATCCTTTTGCAGACAGGGAAGGTGGAATTGAAATTGCAACAACAAGACCTGAGACTATACCAGGGGACCTTGCCATTGCAGTAAACCCTGAAGATGAAAGATACAAGGACCTTATTGGTGAGTATGTAATGATTCCAGTAATGGGCAACAAAAAAATTCCAATTATTGCTGATGATTATGTTGAAATGGACTTTGGTTCTGGTGCAGTAAAGATTACTCCATCCCACGACCCTAACGACTTTGAAGTTGGAGCTCGTCACGACCTTGGTCAAAATATAATTATGGACGGCAAGGGCTACTTAAATGAAAATGCTGGTGCCTATGCAGGCTTGGAAAGATACGAAGCTAGAAAGAAAATCATAGAAGACTTTGAAAAGCTTGGCTTCTACATTGGCAAGAAACACCACCACAATGCTGTTGGTCATTGCGAAAGATGTCACACAGTTATTGAACCCCTAATTTCTAAGCAATGGTTCGTTAAGATGGCACCACTTGCTAAGCCAGCTCTTGAAGAATACAGGAAGGGCAACTTAAATATCATTCCAGAAAGATTTGGAAAGATTTACGAAAACTGGCTAGAAAATATTCGTGACTGGAACATTTCAAGACAATTGTGGTGGGGTCACAGACTTCCAGTTTGGTATTCAGACTCTGACGATGAAATTGTAATTTCAAGAGAGGACCCATCAAACACAGAAGGACATGAAGGCAAGACTTACACACAAGACCAAGACACACTTGATACTTGGTTCTCATCAGCTCTTTGGCCTTTCTCAACTCTTGGTTGGCCAGAAAAAACTCCAGAGTACGACTACTTCTATCCAACAAATGTACTTGTAACAGGCTACGACATTATCTTCTTCTGGGTAATTAGAATGGTATTCTCTGCCCTAGAACAAACTGGCAAGCTTCCATTTAAAGATGTATTCCTAAATGGACTTGTAAGGGACGACCAAGGAAGAAAGATGTCTAAGTCTCTTGGCAATGGTATTGACCCACTTGACATCATAAGAGACTACGGTGCCGATGCTCTTAGATTTACCCTTGTAACAGGTAACACTCCAGGCAACGACATGAGATTTTACATTAAGAGGGTTGAAGCAAATAGAAACTTTGCCAACAAACTTTGGAACGCAACAAGATTTTTAATGATGAATATGTCTGACGAAATCGAAGACTCCAACTTTGATGTAAATAAACTTCACTACCAAGACAAGTGGATAATCTCAAAGCTACAAAAAGTTATAAAATCAATTACAGAAAAAATTGACAAGTACGACATTGGTCTTGCAGCAGATGACATTTACGACTTCATATGGTCCGACTTCTGCGATTGGTACATTGAAATTGTAAAACCAGTTTTATATTCTGACGATGTGGAAGAAAAAACAAACACAGTAAAAGTTTTACTTTATGTATTAGAAAATATTTTAAAACTTCTTCATCCATTTATGCCATACATCACAGAAGAAATTTGGCAAGCCCTACCTAATAGGAAGGAAGCACTTATTGTTGCAGCTTGGCCAGAATACAGGGAAGACCTTGTATTTAAAAAAGAAGAAAGGGCAACTGAATACATTGAAAATGCTATTCGTGAAATAAGAAATGCAAGAAGCGAAATGAATATAGAAAATTCAAAGAAGTCCAACACTCTTGTTTACACTAAGGACAATGAAGTTAAGGAAATCTTTGAAGAAATGAAGGGACTTCTTCTAAATCTTGGCTACTCAAACTCTGTAGAAATTACAGATGATGAAAGCAAAAAGAATTCAGAAAATATTTCTATAGTTCTCGACAAGGCAGAAATCCAACTTCCACTAAAGGAACTTGTGGACTTTGAAAAGGAACTAAAGAGACTTCAAAAGGATAAGAAGGAAGCTGAAGGAGAACTAAAGAGAGCCAAGGGCAAACTTGCTAATGAAGGTTTTGTTTCTAAGGCGCCAGAAAAACTTATTGAAGAAGAAAAAGAAAAAGTTACTAAGTACGAAGAAATCCTAAAGACAATTGAAGTTCAAATTGCAAAGGTAGAAAAAAACCTATGACATACCAAGAAGTTGTAAAAAATATTGAATCCAGGATTGGCAAGTTCAAGTCCAAGGGCAATGTGAGGATCAAAAAGTTTTTAGAAAAGCTTGGGTCTTCCCACAAGAACTTGAAAGTTATCCACGTTGCTGGGACCAACGGCAAGGGATCAACAGTTAACTTTATAAAAGATGTCTTAAAAGAAGACTACAAGGTGGGGTCCTTTGTTTCTCCCCACCTCATAACTTACTGCGACAGGATAAAAATTGGCGATGCAGAAATTTCTCAAGCCGACTTTGCAGATCTTGGTGAATTTATAATTGAAAAGGAAAAAGATATTGTAGAAGAATATGGGGACCTAAACCTCTTTGAGTTTTTGACAATTATGGCAATCATCTACTTCGAAAGAGAAGGGGTGGACCTTGCCATCCTTGAAGTTGGCATGGGTGGACGAGCAGACTCTACAAACATCTTCACAAGTAGTGAAAAATTAATTTCTATTATTACATCAATTTCCATGGACCACATGGAATACCTTGGCGACACCATAGAAGAAATTGCAGATGCCAAGGCTGGCATCATTCAAGAAGGAGGCCTTGTAGTAACAACCAATAGGGATCCAAAAATTCTTGGAGTTATAGAGAAAGAAGCAAAAGAAAAATCTGCAGAACTTTTCTATACCAAGGACCTTGTAAGTGAGATTTTAAATTCAGACCTCAAGGGAATTGACTTCAAAGTGAAATTAGATGATATAGAAGAATTTCATCTCACACAAATTGGCGACTACCAAGTTGAAAATGCTATTGGAGCAATTTACGCCCTCTACCTCTTAAACAAGAGGGGAATTTTAAAAATTTCTCTTGATGACATCAAGGCGAGAATAAAAAGATCAACTTGGAAGGGAAGGATGGAGATTGTCTCAAGAGACCCACTTATAATTCTTGACGGAGCCCACAACTTTGATGGGATCAAGAGACTAGTTGAGTCCTTAGACAATTTTAAATTCAAAAAACTCCACCTCATTATGTCAATCCTTGCAGACAAGGAACACAAGAAGATGCTAGAAGAAATTGCCTCCTACACAGATGAAGTTGTCTTTGTAAATCTTGACTACAAGAGGGGAACAAGCCCAGATGAACTTAGCAGCGAGGCAAGTGAGTACGGACTTAAGGGTCAAGTTATGACCATTGATGAAGCCCTAGCCTATTACAAAAAGTCTTACCAAGATGGTGACTTGATATTAATCACAGGCTCTCTTTACTTTGTAAGTGAAGCAAGATCAAAGATTTTAAACTACGATTACAGCATTTAATAAAATAAAAAATTGTAAAAAAATAAGACCATGGATTTTTATTTCCATGGTCTTTTAATTTAAGTTAAATTATTTTGCTTCTTTAGCAGTTTCTTTAACTTCTTCTTTAGCTTCTTTGACGTCTTTCTTCATTTCTTTTTTAGCTTCTTTAACGTCTTTTTCCATTTCTTTTTTAGCTTCTTTAGCTTCTTTCTTTTCTTCTACTTTAACGTCAGCCTTGAAACCAAGTTGTTCTTTAGCTTCAACAAGTGCCTTAAGTTCATTTGTGAATTGTTCAGCAGTAGCTTTTTCATCAGCTAGTAGAGATTTTGCAGCTGCAACAGCATTTTCAAAGTTAGATTTTACTTTGTCGTCAGCTTTCTTGTAAGCTTCAGATTCACGAACTTCTTTTTCGTTAACAAGTTCTTTTTTAACAGCTTCTTTAAGTTCTTCTAACTTAGGAGCAACTTTTTCTTCTTTAACTTCTTTTTCAGACATTAATAGAACAGTGTTAGTAGCCTTGTCAAAGTCAACGCCGAATCCAAGAGCTTCGCCAAGATCTCTTAACTTGTAGTAATTGCTGTCATCAACCTTGTAAGCAGTAGCTGTAAGAGCCTTGTCGCCAACCATTACCTTGTCGTTAGTAAGCATACCCTTAGACATAGCCTTTACTTCTTTTTGGTCAGTTTCAGCAACCTTGTAGTCAGCACCCTTAGTTAAAGTTACAAGAGCATCCTTGTATTCAACACCAAATTTAGCCTTAGAGTCTTTAAGAACTGCAGCTAAGTCTCTAAGTTTGAAGTAGTTGTAACCATCAATGTTGTATCCGTAGATAACAACGTCTTTTCCGTCAAGTTTAACCTTTTGAGTAGTAGCCTTAACGTCAACAGTTTTAACTTCTTTTACTTCTTTTTTAACTTCTTCTTTAACTTCTTTAACGTCTTTCTTAACTTCTTCTTTAACTACTTTAGCATCTTTTTTAGCTTCAGTCATTTTTTCTTCAGCTTTTTCTTTAGCTTCAGTCATTTTTTCTTTAGCATCTTTAGCTACTTCTTTTCCAGCTTCCTTAGCGTCTTTAGCTAATTGTTCAACCTTAGATGGTTCTTTAGCTTCTTTCATAGCATTTTCAGCTGCAGCGAAAACTGGGCTAGCAGTAGATAGTAGCATTACTCCAGCTAGAGATAGTGATGTTAATTTCTTGTTCATTATAATTTTCCTCCTAAAATATAAGTTAACCTTATTATACATAAATTAATTGATAAATCAATTAAAGTGAGTAAAATAGAGAATCATTTTAAAAATTTTAATAATTCTGTAACATTAATTCTTGCTATAAGCGTAAACGAAACCACCACTTGCATCTACAGTGACTTCGCCAGACTTAGTGTAGAAGACATAAGTGCCAGCATCAGGGAGGTAATCCCTTTGGTCCTTGCTAAGTTCCTTATCTTTTAAAAACCTCTTCTTGTTTCCAACAAGGGTCATGAAGTCACGAGCAACTTTTCTTGACTCACCTTCACTCAAGTGCTTTTCCAGGAAGGGATACTTTTCGTTAGGGAAGTAGTCAAACTTATAAAACTTTAAATTATTATTCTTATCAAAGATAAATCTCATGGATAAATTTTTCTTTTCATAATCCTTTAAAAATAATTCATAGACCTTGCCGTCTTGAACTTCTTCCACCCTCATGACACCATCCCTTAAGTAGTCGCCCAGGTCAGTGACCTTTCTTATCTTATTAATAAGAGCAAGATCCTTGCCATCCTTAAGAGGGTCAGGGTCTCGAGTGGCATATCTCTCATAGCCATTATTGATGCTGCAGTAAAATTCTTTTTCGTTCCACTCAAGCTTGGCATCCATTGCATTGGCAAGAGCCCTAGCAGGCACATAAGCAGTGTCATTTAAGATAAAAGTTGGCGAGTCAATTGTAAAGACCATGTCATCAATCCTGTACTCCTTAGAGTCAATGTAGAAAACAATCTTTTTTCCCTTGTTAATAATCTCCACCTGCCTTGTGTCGCCCTTCCAAATAACATCAGCTCCTAGGTTTTCAGAAACAAGCCTAAGAGGAATGTGAATCCTGTCATTCTTAACAACGAAATCCTTCTTGAAAACGATGTTATTAATGACAAGAGTCATCTTTTTCCTTTCACTAGCGTAGACACTGGTGAAGAGTAAAAGAAAAGATAGGATAAATAAAAACTTCTTCTTCATGCAATCACTCCTTTAGTTAATTATAACACTAATAAAAAATTAAAAACTTACAAAAAGCTTAAGAATAAGAGAAAAGAAAAAAGTCCCCCTAAGGGAACTTTTAAGAATTAATTATGAACTTATTGCCACATGACTTGCATGTAACTCTTATTTTGCCCTTACCTCTTGGGACCTTCATCTTTAACTTGCATGAAGGGCACTTGATGTACTTGTAAGTCTTCCTATTGTCGTACCTAGTCTTGGAAGTGAAGACCTTCCTCCTCAGTGGCTCAACGCTGTCTAAGAATTTTTGATTTTCTCTGTACCTTGCGTTGATGTCGCGAGAGAAGATCCTGTAATAGGAATAAATTATAAGCACTAGGGCCACAGTTGGTAGGCTTGCCTTCTTGACGAAGAGATTTACTAGCAAGAGGACAAGAGCAAGGGAAGTGATGAACTTGCCCAATTGGTCTTGACCATACCTGCCCACCATAAACTGTCTAAACTTTTCTTTGATTTTCAAAAAATCAACTCTTTCTAATTTTATAATCTTATAGGTCTAACTTTGCAATATGATCCTTGATCACACCAGCTGTCTTTTTAAGTCTACCCAATTCTTCGTCAGTTAAGTCAAGTTCGAACTTTTCTTCTATACCATCTTTTCCAACCCTAATTGGAGTTGAGATGTATAGGTCATCAAGTCCGTAGTGTCCTTCCATTAAACAAGAAGCCTTTAGGACGATTTTTTCGTCATTGGCAATTGCTTGGATGATATTGTTAACAGTGTTGCCAATGCCATATTGAGTTGAGCCCTTACCCTTGAAGATGTCCCAGCCACGACGACGAGTGTCATCTTCAACTTGGTCCTTGTCAAAGTCCTTAAATAGTTCTGGGTGAGTTTCTTTATACTTATCAAGAGGCATAGAATCAATCATAACTTGTGACCAAGGAACGAATTGACTTTCGCCATGTTCACCAAGCACAGTTGCGTTGACAGACTTTGGAGAAATGCCAAGCTTATTTGCAATTACAACTTGGAGTCTTGCAGAGTCCAAAAATGTTCCTGAACCAATAACTCTTGAGTCATCAAAGCCAGAAACTTTATAAACTTCATAAGTAATAATGTCTACAGGGTTTGTTACAACGACAAAAATTCCCTTGAAGCCAGCGTCAACAATTTTTCTTACATAGCTTGCAACTTCCTTCTTGTTTAACTCAAGCTCATTAAGTCTATCTTCTTCAGGGATCTTGCCAGAGCAAATTACAACGACATCACGGTCGCCCATGTCTTCATACTCGCCAGCTCTAAACTTAACATCCTTTGGATAGAAAAGTCTTCCGTCATTTAAGTCAATAGCTTGGGAGATTGCTTTTTCTTTTATAACATCATTAATAATAATGTCAGATGCAATACCTCTCATGGCAGAAGTGTATGCCACGATTTCGCCAACAGCTCCAGCTCCAATAATACCTAATTTCATCTTTATTCCTCCTTATGTCCTCCTGGGACAAATTTAATAAGAAGTCAAAAATCTTCTTATTAATACCATATTATAGTACAGTAAAATCTAAAAGGAAATAAAAAAGTAAATTAACTAAGCATTTACAGAAAAAAATAAAAATAAAAAATTGTAAATTTCTGTAGCTTTTTTCAAAACCACCTGTTATAATAAAGAAGCACTTGAAAGAGGGAGAAAAATTCCTCAAAAAATATTTAAAAAACTTTTTAAAAAGTATTGACAAGATATTAAAAAGTGCGTATAATAAGTTTTGTTGTTAAAACTTCATGCGGGAATGGCGGAATTGGCAGACGCGCTAGACTTAGGATCTAGTTCCAACGGAGTGGGGGTTCAAGTCCTCTTTCCCGCACCAACATTAAACACACGATTTATGTCGTGTGTTTTTTTGTGTCCTTTTTTAAGAAATTATATTAACTATTAAACTATAACTTCCAAACATAATATAAAAGAAATAATCAAAGCAAAAAATATTTACAATTATTTTACATTTACAAATTCATACAAAAAAAGAAATTTTATCGAGTATAATATGTGAGGGAGGATTTATGAAAAAAACTTTTAAAATAATTTTTGGACTAATACTAATTTTAATAATTTCTATATACATAGGAGGACTTTTCTTCTTTACTAACAGGTACATGCCAAGGACCTACATCAATGGAAGAGACTTTGGGCTTGTAAAAAAATCTGAACTCAAAAAGACCTACGAGGACCTTTCAAGAAATTTTGAACTTGAAATCATCGCCAAGGACAAGAACTTAAATGACAAGATCGCTGCCAAGGACTTTGGATATGTTGACTCTATAGGAAGTGAATCTATAGATCAGACAGCCTTCTACTGGCCAGTGGCGTCCCTTGTGCCAAAGCACTACAAAGTTGACAGTGACCTAAAGTTTGATGCAGAAGCCTTAGATGAAAAAATAAAAAAACTTGAGCCAGTCATGGGTCAAAAGGACCACTCACAAGATGCAAAAGTTATTTTCGAAGATGGGGAATTTAAAGTCCAAGATGAAGTCCACGGCAACTTTATAAAGATGGATGAATTTAAAAATTCCATCCTAAGTCACTTTGGAGACTTGAAGGGAGAACTTGACCTTGCAGGAGAAAACCTCTACCAAGAACCAAAGATCACTAAGGATTCAGAATATATAAAAAATCAACTTGCTTCTTATAAAGACGTCTACAAGAAAAAAATAATTTTTGACTTCGACGACAGGAAGGAAGAGTTGACAGGTCAAGGCATAATTGCCATCTACTCCAAGGCTGATAACGGAACCCTTGCCCTTGACGAAGAGAAACTAAAACACTTCGTAGAAAGACTTGCTGCCAAGTACGACACTTATAGGACAAGCAGGATCTTTAACTCAACAGGACTTGGCCTCATGAAAGTTGACGGAGGCATCTACGGTTGGCTAACAGATAGGAAGGCTACAAGAGAAAAAATAAAAGAAGCCCTTGCAAAAGAAGAACCAGTTACAATTAAGCCAGCCTACAGGCAAGATGCAGTATCAAGAAAAGTTGATGACGTTGGCAAGACCTACATCGAAGTAGACCTTGCAAGACAAAAACTTTGGTACTACAAGGACGGAGCCTTACAACTTGAAACCAATGTTGTAACAGGTAACCCAACCAAAGGCAATGGAACACCAACAGGCACTGACAGGATTTGGTCTCGTGAAAGAGATAGGTACCTAACAGGAGAAACCTACCGATCAAAAGTTTCCTACTGGGCACCAATTAACTGGTCCGGAGTGGGTCTTCACGATGCATCATGGAGATCAAACTTTGGCGGAAACATCTACAAGTCAGGTGGATCTCATGGCTGCATAAACATTCCAGTTCCAGTTATGAAAAACCTATTTCCACAAACCTTTACGGGCATGCCAGTTATAGTTTATAACTCAGCGACCCAAAGAGTTAATAATGCTGGGGGACAAGTAGTAGTTGGTCAACAACCACAAGCCCAAGGGCAAGGACAATAATAAAAATAAGAAAACTCTTGATAAATAAGCTTAATCTTTTATTGATTAAGCTTTATTTTTTTACAATTCTATATTAAGTTATGAATTATAGGGAGTGCCCCAGCTTGTTGAAGTCTTATGAGGTTATAAATTTTCCAATATGCTGCAAGCTAATAAGTTAGTAAGCAAAAAGTTCGGAGACGTTAAAAAAATTTCACTGTTTGAACGAAGTGAGTTTGAAATTTTTAGTCGGAGAGCTTTTTGCGTATTAGAGGGTAAGGCCCCTGCCAGGTCGTTGGGG
>OAZW01001116.1_pt1 | contig 11791 bp, 5 predicted proteins | sample 1495231 | NCBI WGS metagenome assembly OAZW01 (sample SAMEA2580062, study PRJEB22360) | human gut metagenome | reverse complement strand
ACGCAAAGAAGGCCACTTAATGTGGCCTTCGTCTTGCGCAGGACTGTAGAGCAGGGAACTTCGTGCCCCGACGCCCGGGAGGACGTTTCATTTAGAAAGATGGACCGACCGCCGTCAGCGATGGGAGCTACTCCCCCAGCACGGCCTTTTTGGCGGCTGCAGCCATGTTGTCCAGATCTTCCTTGGTGGGATGGTCCTTCGCGGCAACCCAGTTGTCGAGCAGCATCTTAAATCGGGCGTTGTCGGGATCTTGCTCGAGCATGGCCTCGTAGCGCTGCTTGACCGCGGGGCCCATCTTGCCCTGGCACATCGCCCAACCCGCAAGCTCGGCATCCTCGGCCAAATTGGAGGTCACGCGATTGATAATCTGCTGATAATAGCTCTGGTCGGCGCCAAAACCGCAGGTACCAAAGAGGAAAACGCGCTTGCCGTGCAGAGCGGAGAGCAGCGCGGCAACCGAAGGCGTGCACGCGCCCTTGTCGCACCAAAAACCGACGAGCACCGTGTCGGCCGCGCAGGCGCCCTGCGCCTCGAGCGCAACCTGATCTGCATCCGCATCGTCGCTCAACGCCGCGGCATGAACAAACTCAACACCCGCAGCCTGCAGAGCGCGCTTAATCGCGCCCGAAACCATCCTGGTATTACCGCTCTTGCTGTTAACCACCAAAGAGCACGTCATAGTCACGTTGCCTCGTTTCCCCCAAAACTAAAGCCACTAATGCAATTTATTAGATGAATATCTTAGTACTAACGTGACAGATGTAAACCACCGTCTGTCGATTGATTAATTTGCCCCACGGGCTTGCTCACCGGGCAAACTGGCTGCGGTAGAGCTCGGCGTAAAAGCCGCCTGCCGCTAGCAGCTCGTCGTGCGTGCCACGCTCGATAATCTCGCCGTCGCGCATGACCAAAATGCAGTCGGCGTTGCGGATGGTGCTCAGGCGGTGCGCCACGACAAAGCTTGTGCGACCGGCCATGAGCTCGTCGAATGCCGCCTGCACCTGCAGCTCGGTGCGGGTATCGATGCTCGAGGTCGCCTCGTCCAGCAGCAAGATAGCCGGGTCGGTGAGCATGACACGCGCGATGCACAGCAGCTGTTTTTGACCCTGGCTAAACGTGCCGCCGTCCTCGCCGATGACCGTATCGTAGCCGCCTGGCAGCTGCACGATAAACTTGTGCGCATGCGCGCGCTTGGCAGCTTCGATAACCTGCTCGCGCGTGGCGTCAGGACAGCCGTAGGCGATGTTTTCCGCCACCGTGCCCTCGAACAGCCAAGTGTCCTGCAGCACCATGCCAAAGGCACGGCGCAGGCTTGCGCGCGTGTAGTCACGCGAAGACCGGCCATCGACCATGATGCGTCCGGCATCGATATCGTAAAACCGCAGCAGCAAGTTGATGAGCGTCGTCTTGCCGCAGCCCGTAGGGCCAACGAGGGCAAAGCGCATGCCGGGCTTGGCCTCGATGCAGATATCCTGCAGCAGCTTGCGGTCGGACACGTAGCTAAAGTCCACATGCTCAAAGGTCACCTCACCCTGCGGGGCGGCAAGTTCCACGGCATCCGCCGCATCGGGCTCCTGCTCGCGCGCATCGAGCAGCGCAAACATGCGGCGCGCCGAGGCATACGCCGTCTGGATCTGCGTAATGACGTTGGTGACCTCGTTGAACGGCTTGGTGTACTGGTTGGCATAGGACAGGAAAATCTGCACGCCGCCCACCGTGAGCGCAGCGGGCACGCCCGTGATCACGCCCACGCAGCCAATCACGGCGACCACGGCATAGATGATGTTGTTGATAAAGCGCGTACCGGGGTTGGAAAGCGAGCCCATAAACTGTGCGCGTTCACCTGCCGTATAGAGCTCGGCGTTGAGGGCGTCGAAGCGCGCTTGGGCGTTCGGGCCGTAGGCAAACGCATCCACCAGTTTTTGCTCGCCCACATACTCCTCGATATGACCGCCGAGTTGGCCCTGGATGCGCTGTTGAGCAGTGAAGCTCTTATTGGAAAGCTTGGCGACGGCACCAGCTGCAAAAATGGAAAGCGGCGTGACGAGTACCACCACGAGCGTCATGGTCAGGTTAATGGAGAGCATAAACGCGAGCGTGCCCACGATGGTGATAACACCGGTGAAGAGCTGCGTAAAGCCCTGCAGCAGACCGTCGCCCACCTGATCGACGTCGTTGACCACGCGGCTCATAAGGTCGCCGTGGGCATGGCTGTCGATAAAGCTGAGCGGCATGCGGCTGAGCTTATCGCTCGCCTCCACGCGCATGTCGCGCACCGTTTCGTAGGACAGGCGGTTGACGCAATAGCCCTGCAGCCACTGGAAGGCCGCAGCACCTACGACGACAATCGCGAGCTTGGTAACGAGCGGCAGCAGCGCATCGAAGTCCACCTGCCCGGCGGCGACGATCAGGTCGATGCCCTCGCCGATAAGGATAGGCGTGTAGAGCTGCAGAATCACGGAGATGGCGGCACTCACAAACGACGCAACAAACGAAATGCGATGCGGACGAACGTAGCCCATCAGACGGCGAGTCACCGCACCCACGGGATAGCGCTCGGGGTCGCCGGGCTGGCGCGGACCGTCGCCCAGGTCGTTGAGGCTATCGTTACCGGACACGTTGGCCGTCATCGTGGCGACCGAACCGGAGGAAGTGTACGGATTCATTTAGCAGCCCTCCTTTGCGCAGACGGATGCGGGGGCGGTCGGAGCGGACGCGGGCGTCGTGCTCCCCTGCTGACCCTCGAGCTCCTCGCGGCGAAGCTGCGACTGGCAAATCTCGCGGTAGAGCTGGCAGGTCGTGTAGAGCTCATCGTGCGCGCCCAGGCCCGCGACCGAACCGTGGTCAAGTACGCAGATCATATCGGCGTCGCGCACGGTCGAGACACGTTGGCTCACGATGACGGTCGTGAGCGGCAGCCCGCCCTCGGCGGCACCGCGCACACTGCGCTCGCGGATGGCATGGCGAAGCGCCGCGTCGGTCTTAAAGTCGAGCGCCGAGGCAGAATCGTCCATGATCAATATCTGAGGCGAGCCCACCAGGGCGCGCGCGATGGTCAGGCGCTGGCGTTGGCCACCGCTGAAGTTCTTACCGCCCGCCTCGACCGGGGTATCGAGCCCCTGCGGCTTGTTGCGCACGAACTCGCTCGCCTGCGCCATGTCGAGCGCCGCCCAGAGATCCTCGTCGGTCGCAGCCTCGTCGCGCCAGGTCAGGTTGCTGCGGATGGTGCCGCTCACCAGCGACGCACGCTGTGGAACGGTCGCGACCACACGGCGCAGCTGGTCGAGCGGCCAGGTGCGCACGTCGGCGCCCATCACACTCACGCTGCCGGCGCTCGCATCGTACAGGCGCGGGATAAGCGAGACGAGCGTGGACTTGCCGCTACCCGTACCGCCGATAATGCCAAGCGTCTTGCCCAGCGGGAGCTCCAGGGTCACATCGTTGACGGCATTTGCCGCGCCGGCGCCAAACGAGAAGCTCGCATGGTCAAAGCTCAGCGCAGGGACCGGAACAGCGCCACCCGTCAGGTCGCTCGGCTCAGGCAGCGCGACCGGCTGGTTGCCCTCGTCAGCGATGCTCGGCACGCAATTGAGCACCTCGTTGATACGCGACGCGCTGGCGCTCGCCTTGGTAAAGACCACGACCAGGTTGGCGACGTACACGATGGAGGTGAGCGTCTGCGTCATGTAGTTCACAAACGCCATGACCTGACCCTGCGTGAGCTCGCCCACGTTGACCTGGATGCCGCCCACCCACAGGATGGCGCACACGCCCAGGTTCATCACAAGAAACGTGACGGGATTAAGGATCGACGAGAGCTTGCCCACCGCGATGGCAGTATTGGCCTGGTCATCGGCGGCTTGGGCAAAACGCTCGCGCTCGTGGTCCTCACGCACAAAGGCGCGAACAACGCGGGCGCCCGAAAGCCCCTCGCGGCAGATAAGCGCGATGCGGTCGAGCTTTGCCTGCAGCTGCCTGTAATACGGGATACAGCGCGCCATGACAAACCAAAACACCAGGCCGATAGCGGGCGTGCCGATCAAGAAGATCATGCCGAGCTTAAGGTCGATGGCAAGGGCCGCGCACATAGAGCCCACCGCCAAGAAGGGCCAGCGGATGAGCATGCGTACGCCCAGCGCCACAGCGAGCTGCACCTGGTTGACGTCGTTGGTGATGCGGGTGATAAGCGACGGCGTGCCAAAGCGGTCGAGTTCGGCATAGCTCAACTTGTTGATGTGCTGGTAGAGCGCACCGCGGATATCGGTGCCCATGCCCTGCGAGGTGAGCGCCGCCATCTTTTGGCAGACGAGCGTAAACGAGATGCCGATCACAGCCATGGCGCCAAGCAGCATACCGTAGTGGACGACGGCGTTGACATCGTGTGCGCCAATACCCTTATCGATCATCTGGGCAATCACCAGCGGCGTCAGCAGGTCAAAGATCACTTCGATCAGCTTACACGCAGGGCCGATCACCATATACCGGCGAAACTTACCACCAAAACGCCTGAGCAGCTCAATCATGTATAGGCGCTCCCTATCATCATTCACACTCAATCCGAATCATGATAGTACGGTGAGCCCAAAAGAAGCGTAAACAACTCGTCATTTCTAATAGGATTCGGTTTCCAAAGAAGCGGAGAGGCGCGCCCCCAGCCAGTGTCGGGTCGACCACTTGGTATACTTACATTAGTGCTACCAAGTTAGTCGCCGACCCTTGAAATGAGGTGCCGAGATGAACGACATTCTCGCAAGAAGAGCAAGACGAGCAACTGTGGGCATCGCCCTTTCCGCGGCACTTGTCGCGGGAATCGCCCCCGTAACGGCAATCGCGGCAGAAACCAGCGCCCCCACCGGTGCGGCCGTTTCGCAGACGAGCGCCGCCAACGGCAATTCGGGCGCCCCGCAGACAGAAGACGCGGCCGCCGCAAAAGAAAAAGCGTATGCAGCCATGCAGGAAGCGCTCAAAAACCTCGAGGCCGCAAAAAACGCCGCAAGTCCCGAGAAAATTGCGAGATTCAATGATGACATTACCCGTTTTCAAGAGTACCGCGAAAAGATGGCGGCGCAAGCCGCCGAAGGGAGGGAACTCCTTCCCACCATGCAAGCGGACGTCGATGCTGCCCAAGCCAAATACGACGGGGCCATCAACCGGGTAAGCGAGCTCCAGGCAGAATTAGAGAAGAAACATGAGATGCTTAAGACACTCGAAGCACTCGGCTACGAGGAGTTTGTCGAAACTACTAAACAGCAAATAAAGCAGTTGCACAGTGAGATCATATCGGCAAAAACGCACGTAAACTATTGCGAAACGGAGCTCCGCGAGTTCCAGTACCGCCTCAGAAGAGAGGAAAGACGAGTTAATGACTGTGAACGTGCTGTAGAGAAATATAAAGCCGATATCGACCGGTTCACAGCCTGGCGAGATGCGCTCCTCGACAATTTGAAAAAAGCGCAAACGGCCTATGACGACGCCTGCAAGGCATACGAAGAGGCAAAGGCCGCGGCAGACAAGGCCACCTCGCCCGAGATAACGAAACCGACCGAGACGACGCCTCCCTCCGGCTCAACGCAACCCGCCGAGGCGACACCGCCCGTTGCCTCACCTGCAACCGGCAAAGACGCCCCATCGAGCTCCACCAAGCAGGCGAACACGAGCAGCGGCAAGCAAGCAGATACGACCGCCGGCAAGCTCGCGAACACGGGCGATGCAGCGCCGAGCGCAATCGCACTCGCAGCAGTCGCCGCCGCAGGACTCGGAATAACCGCCACGGCCACACGCCGCCTCAGGAACCCAAAATAGCTGCCAGCGGTTATTGTCTTCGCCAATCCACAAGCCAAGAGACAAAAAGAGGTCCGTTTCCCCAACCCAGGGAAACGGACCTCTTTACTTGTAAAAACAGATGGTAATGCCGCCGTCTCTTGAACCACGTAGCCATCAATGCCCAGACAACACTAGCAAGCCGCGTTCCTTAAGGGATAGATTTAATGGCTGTTAATCAAGGGGTATACGCGCACGCCCGATCAATGGCGGGCAAACCGCCTGATATACTTACAGTAGTGCTACCAAGTTAGTCGCCGACCCTTGAAATGAGGTGCCGAGATGAACGACATTCTCGCAAGAAGAGCAAGACGAGCAACTGTGGGCATCGCCCTTTCCGCGGCACTTGTCGCGGGAATCGCCCCCGTAACGGCGATCGCGGCAGAAACCAGCTCCCACACCGGTGCAGTTGCCTTGCAAATGGAAGATGCGGCCGCCGCAAAAGAAAAAGCGTATGCAGCCATGCAGGAAGCGCTCAAAAACCTCGAGGCCGCAAAAGTTGCCGCAAGTCCCGAGAAACTTGCAGCAATCGATGATGACATTGCCGCTTTTCAAGAGATCTACGACATGGTGGCGGCGGAAGCCGCCAAACGGAGGGAACGCCTTCCCGCCATGCAAGCGAACGTCGATGCAGCCCAAGCCAAATACGATGAGGCCCACAGCCGGACAAGCGGCCTTCAGGCAGAATTAGATAAGGCACTTGAAGCACTCGGCGGCGAGGAGCCCAGCACAGCTACTAAAGAGCATATTAAGCAGTTGCGACGTGAGATCATGTCGGCAGAAAGGCGAGAGAAATCTTGTGAAGATGATCTTCACTCCTACCGACGCCGGCTCGAAAGCCAGGAAAGACAGGTTCAGGATTCCGAAAGTGAGGCGCAGGAAGCTAAAGCCCACATCGACGAGGACATAGCCAAGCGAAATGCGCTCCTCGGCGATTTGGAAAAGGCGCAAGCGGCCTATGACGACGCCTGCAAGGCATACGAAGAGGCAAAGGCCGCGGCAGACAAGGCCACCTCGCCCGAGATAACGAAACCGACCGAGACGACGCCTCCCTCCGGCTCAACGCAACCCGCCGAGGCGACACCGCCCGTTGCCTCACCTGCAACCGGCAAAGACGCCCTACCAAGCTCCACCAAGCAGGCGAACTCGAGCAGCGGCAAGCAAGCAAATACGACCGCCGGCAAGCTCGCGAACACGGGCGACACAGCGCCGAGCGCAATCGCACTCGCAGGAATCGCCGCCGCAGGCCTCGGAATAACCGCCACGGGCGTACGCCGCATCAAGAACTCAAAATAGCTGCCAGCGGTTATTGTCTTCGCCAATCCACAAGCCCAGAGACAAAAAGAGGTCCGTTTCCCCACCTAGGGAAACGGGCCTCTTTAACTGCAAAAATTCAAGCAACAGCACCGCCGACTCTTGAAGCACATCGCCACCGCGCTCCAAACAACGCCAACGAGCAGCATTCCTTAAGGGATAGATTTAATTAGGCTAACGCGCCTTTACGGGTGATTTTTGGACGATGCGGTTCCGGTGCCGGCGGGCTGTTTGGTAGTCGAGCGATCCCGCAGGCAAAGCCGAGGACCAGCGAGACACCAAACACTTCGCCGCCTCCTGGACCGCGTAGCCATCGATGTTTTGGCAAAGCCAGCGAGCGCCACCCAGAGCGAACAAGTTGGCATGAAAAAGGCAAGGCATAGACCTTCTGGTCATGCCTTGCCTTTTGAATGACAAATTGTCGCTCTGGGTGGCGCGCAGCGTCGAGCATTGCGCGGTTTGGTAAAACCGCGCAAAAAGAAAGCCCGTGCGCTCGATGGATCCGGATGCCCGACAGAGGCTCCTTATGGCTGCTTCCTTCCGGACCTGACCAGATTCGGAACATGTCGTCATCCGAACCCATCGAACGCGCTAGGCGCTCGGTATATCTTACCTGCTCCCGCCCGCCACGGCAAGTGGGGCGAACCCATCGGATGGATTCGCCCCACTCGTCCATATCGCTAGCGGCGCCTACGGTACAGGGCCGCGCCGCCCGCGACGGCCAGCGCGCCGATGCCGGCCATGGCCGCGAGCGCCTCGACCGGCAGGCTGCGGTCGCCGGTGTCGGGCATGCCGCCCTTGGAGCCGTCGCCGCCGGAGCCGCTGCCGGAGCCGTTATCTGAACCGCCGCCTGAGCCGCCGCCCGGCGTGCCGGGGTTCTCGGGGGTGCCGGGGGTCCCGGGATTCTCGGCGTAGCTGTTGGTGAAGACCGGCGGCAGGGTGGGGTCGCCCTCGTAGGAGACCCTCGCCGACAGGTAGCCCGTCCTAGTGCCGTCTGCCGCCTCGTCGCTCACCGTGACGACGATCTTGCGCACCGCCTTGTCGTAGGTCACGTGCGCCTGGCCATCATCGGCCTCGCTCACCGTAAAGGTGTAGGTGCCGACCTGCTTGAAGGTCAGCACATCGAACGTGACGCTGCCGTCCGCGGCGTTCTTGGCGGTCGACATGACCTTGCCGTCCCGGCTCTTGAGCTCAAAGCTAAACTGGCCCGCCTTGAGCTCGGCGCCCTTGAGCACCTTGGCGGCGCCCAGCTTGAGGGTGACGGGTGCGGCCTTGTAGCCGTTGGTGAAGGTCACCGAGGTGTCGTTTGCGGCATTGCCCTCGGCATCCATGAGCTCGTGCTTGACAGCGAGTGTGCCGTTGCCGGCATCGGTGACCGTCGTGCGCACGCGGTACGTCGTCTTGTCGTACGTCACGCCGCCCGCCGTGCCGGCGACCTCGCGCAGCTCGTAGCCGTGCGCGCCGGGCGCGGTGTAGGTGACGGGGCTGAGCACGACCGTGCCGTCGGCGGCGTTCTTGCCCGTCGCCGCAACGTTCTCGCTGCCGTCGGCGGCGATCTCGACCAGCTGGAACTCGAACTCGCCTTCGGCCAGGTCGCGGCCCTCGAGCTTCTTGTTCACCGTGATCTGGTCGGTGACGGAGCTCGGCGTCGGGTTCACGCCGTAGGTGTTGGTGAACTCGAACGCGCCCTTGCCCTCGGGCGTGCCCTCTGCGGGCAGGACCTCCGCGGAGAGCGTGCCCGCGTTGGTGTCCTCGACCACCTTGACCGTGAAGGTCCTGGTCGCCGTCGCGTCGTTGGCCACGCCGTCGACCGAGCCGGACTCGCTCACCCGGTAGGCGAACGTCTTGGTGCGCAGGCCGTCGCGGTCGATCTCGACGTCATCGAGGTCGCTCGGCTGCTTAAACGTGACGTGGCCCAGCTCGACGTTGCCGGCGGCGTCGTTGGTCGCCTCGGTCACCGTCTTGCCGGAGGCGTCGGCCGGCGCGGGCGCGCCGTCCAGCGGCGCGATCTTAAAGGTGTACTTGCCCTCGATGTCGGCCTGCGTGAGGCCGAGCCCGGCCTGGCCGAGCGCCAGCGTCTTGGTGCCCGCGAGGTCGACTGTCGCCTCGTTGGTGCCGTAGCCGTTCACGAACGACAGCGTGCCGCCGGAGCCCTCGGGGTAGACCACGGCAGTGTCCAGCCCGCCCTTGCCGTTATCGGTCACCTTGACCGTGATGTCGAAGCTCGAGGCGGTCGCCGTCACGCCCGCGGGCAGCCGGTCCGTGCCGTCCTCGGATACGGTATAGGGAATGGCCCATGAGCCGTCGGCGGCCCTGGTGGCGGTGCCGTCCGCCACCATCTGCTCGAGAGTGTCGGTGGTGTAGGCGATGGGCGAGAACGCGAGCCCCGCGGCCTCGCCGTCGCCGGAGGCCCGGTTGGTCGCGGTCGCGACCACGTCGCCCTGGGCATCGCGGACGGAGAACGAGAACTCGCCTGCCGCCGCGGCGCGGCCCGTCAGCGTCTTGGTGGCGTTAATTGCCACGTTGCCCTCGCCGCCGAGCGTTCCGGTGGCCTCGTAGGAGTTCTCGAACGCGACCGTCACAAGCGCGGGCGTCTCCGTGGCGTCATCTGCCGTGGAGACCTCGCTGCGGGCGACCTCGACACCGTCCTTGGCAACCGTGGTCGTGACCGTGAGCTTGCCCGTCGCGGCGTCGTAGCCGGGCGCGATGGCCACCGTGCGCGGCGCGGTGTCGTTGGTGTAGCCCTCGCCGCCGAGCTTGGTCTCGGTGACGGTGAAGCTGTAGGTCTTGCCCGCGTCGGCGTCGGTGAACTTCACGTCGCTCTCCGCGGCACCGCCGACGAGGTCGACCAGGTCGGCCTCTCCGTCATCGGCAGCGGCCACGGCGTAGGCGTCCTTGCCGGTCTTGAGGCCGAGCTTGGCGGCCGTCTCGGCGTCGGCGGTCACGGTGAAGGCGAACTGCCCCGCCTCCATGGCGCGGCCGGAGAGCGTCTTGGACAGGCGCACGCCCGCGCGGGCCGAATAGTCGAGCTCAGTCGTGTAGGTGTTGACGAAGTCGCCACCGCTCACCTGCGCGATCGCGGGCGTCGTGGCCGTGAGGTTGCCGGAACCGTCGTCGGTCACGGTCACCGTCATCGTGGCGACGTGGCCGTCGTAGGCCACGCCGGCGATGGCGGAGCCGTCATCGGGCCTGACCTCGCGCACCGTGTAGGTGAAGGTCTTGGCGCGCACGCGCTTGCCGCCGACCTCGGCGAACCCGGCGTCCTTGATGTCATCGAGCGTGTAGCGGATGGGGCCGAAGTCGAAGGCGACCCTATCGCCCGCCCTGGTGCCGGCGGCGGCCGTCACGCTGACGGTCTTGGAGCCGTCGGCAGACCCCTCGGGCATGGGGGCGCCGCCCTCGCCCGCGAGCGCGAACTGGAAGCTGTCGCCCTCCGCCCAGTCGCGGCCCTCGAGCGTCTTGGTGAAGAGTCCCGCGGTGGAGATGTCCCTGCCCTCGGTGGCCGTTCCGTACGTGTTGGTGAACGCGACGGTCGCGCCGTCCTCGGTCACGGCGCCTTCGGCCTTGGAGCCGTCAGCCCCGTTGACCGCAGTCGTGTAGCCCTCGGCGGCGTCCTCGGTCACGGTGTAGTGCGCGCCCACGGGCAGGCCGGCGACGGTCTTCTCCCCGCCGTCCCTGAGCGTGAAGGTCGCCTTGCCGCCCGCGAACGTCACGGCGTGCTCGCCCTTGCCGAAGGTGCCGGAGACGGGCTCGCCGTCCCCGTCGGTCAGCGCGACCGTGAAGCCGAACTCGCGCTGGCTGTCGCCGCCGACGACCGTCTTCTTGACGGTGAGGCTGCCCTCGCGGGACACGCTGTTGTGGGTCGTGTTGGTCTGGGCCCGGTTCTCGCCCACCTTGACCGTTGCGGTATTGGCGATGTCATCGACCGTGGCGGCATCGGCGGAGACCTTCACGTCGAAGCTGAGCGTGCCCGTGGCGCCCGCAGCCTGCTCGCCGAGCGACCAGGTAAGGGTGCGCGTCGCGGCGTCGTAGGCGGCGCCGTCGGCAGAGCCCTCGACGTAGCCAACGCCCTTGGGCAGCGCATCGGTCACCGTCACGTCGGCTGCCCGCGCGGCGCCCCTGTCGTCGACGCTGTTGTTGGCCCAGTTAATGGTGTAGGTGAGGGTATCGCCCACACTCACGGGCTTACCGTCCACATCGACCTTGGCGCCCGAGGCGTCCGCCTTGGTGACGGTCTTTGTGTTGTCGTGCGGCGTGAAGGTGTTGGTGAAGGCGGCGGAGGAGACCTGGTCTGCCGCGATGGAGCCATCGGCCTTGGATCCCTCGGCTCCGTTCACCGCGGCCTTGTAGCCATCGGCGGCACGTTCGGTCACCGTGTAGGCGGTTCCCGCGGGCAGCCCCGTGATCCTCGCCGTCTGGCCATCTTTGAGCCTGAGGGCCGCCTTGCCGTCCTCGAACGTCGCGTCACCGTAGGCGCCGGACACGCCGTGGCCCGCGGCATCGGTGGCCTCGACCGCAAACTCAAATGTCTTGTCCGCATCGACCGCCAGGCCCTCGCGCGCCACGACGGTCTTGGAGACGTCGAGCTCGCCCGTCTTCACGGTGTTGGTGAACGCGACGGTCGCGCCGTCCTCGGTCACGGCGCCTTCGGCCTTGG
>OAZW01001113.1_pt1 | contig 11817 bp, 10 predicted proteins | sample 1495231 | NCBI WGS metagenome assembly OAZW01 (sample SAMEA2580062, study PRJEB22360) | human gut metagenome | reverse complement strand
CTGGAACGTCCCACCATACTGTCAAAAAAGGCAAAGAAGTAAAAGAAGCGTCCGGGGAAAAAGCTGGCGGTGGCAAAGTCATGCATCTTTGCGCGGCAAAGTGCAGGCCACGCGGCGAATGCCGCCAAAAAGGGGTGGTGATTGCGCCCGCAGGCGCGTGTCGGAACGGTGCGAAGCCTCCCTTGCGGGCAACCGCGCTGAAAGCGCGGCTCTTAGCGCGCAGACGCCCCCGCAGGGCCAGTGCCGAGGCATGTGTAGAGCGAAGCGGCCGCCGAAGGCCGCCGTGCGCGGCGAACGGGGCCAAAGACCCTGGTCGTAAGCAGCTTGGCGGAAAAGCGCAGCGTTTTTGACAAGCTGTCGCCGCCTTTGGACGGCGCGTTACGAGGTTTTTTCGTTTTCCGTTTGCTTATCCTGCGCCGCGAGCTGCGCTTCCAGTCTGCGCACGCGCTCTTCCAGGAGGGCGTTTTCCTGCGCAAGGCGCTTGATCTTTTCCGCGAAGCCGGAGACGATGCTGGAAAGGCTGAGCAGCAAAAGCAGGATGAACGCGATGACAAGGAGGAATACCACGTTCACGGGCACAGCCATGCCCAGCAGGTCTGTCAGCACCAGAACGACATAAGGAAATACTGCGAAAACGAGCAGCACTCCGGCCGAAATGAGCCAGATGATGGAGTACCGCACCGTGAGCTTTTTCTTTTTGAGCAGCCACAGGATGAGGGCAAGATAGCACACCGCACCCAGCAAAAGGCCGATACGCAGGATAGGGCTGATGCTCTGCCAGTTCATGCGCGGCCCTCCTTCCGTCTGCCGGAGGTGATGCGGAACACCACCAGCGCAATGCTCACCTTCACCATATAATAAACCGATTTAAAAGGGCTGATGGACGATTTGCCGCCCATGCGCTCTTCCATGACGACCGGGGCTTCGCCCACGCGGTAGCCGTTCAGAACAGCGGTGATAATGGCCTCCGGCTCCGGGTAGTCCTGGGCGTAATGGTCGGCAAAATAGGCGGTCAGTTCCTTGTTGCAGGCGCGGAAGCCGCTGGTGGTGTCCAGTATGCGCACGCCGCACAGAAGACGGATCATCACGCTGATGAAGTTGATGCCCAGCCGGCGCATGAAGCTCGTCTGAAAGCCCTCCTTCGTGATAAAACGGCTGCCGATGCACATGTCCAGCCTGCCCTCGGCCACGGGCCGCACCACGTCCGCCAGAAACAACGGGTTGTGCTGGCCGTCGCCGTCCATCTGCACGGTGACGTCATAGCCGTGCTCCCGGGCGTATAAGTAGCCGCTCTGTACGCCGCCGCCGATGCCAAGGTTTACGGGCAGAGAAATGTAATTGTAGCCGCGGGCTCTGCACAGCGCCGCGCTGCCGTCGGTGGAGCAATCGTTGACGATCAGGTAATCCACGTCCGGCGCGGCAGCGTGCAGGCGTTCCACCACGCGGTCCAGGTTTTCTTCTTCGTTGTAGCAGGGGATGATCACAAGGGTCTTCAAACCGTCACCTCTTTGGGCGGGCGCGCCCGCCGTATCAAGTAGTAATACGCGGCAAAAAAAGGTTTTGTTACATTTTTTTACCGGAAAGCACAAAATCCTCCAGCTGCCGCAGCAGCGGCTCACGCCGGAAATGGGTTTCGTAATAGGCCCGGCCCGCACGGCCAAGGGCCGCGCGCCGCTCCGGCGGCATATCGGCCAGGGCCAGCAGGTTTTCGTACAGTCCGTGTACGTCGCCTGCGGGGCTCGTTAAACCGGCGGCGGCTTCGTCCATCACGCGGGCGGCTTCACCGCTCACCGAAACAAGGCATGGCCGCCCGGCGGCTAAGTAGCTGGTGATTTTTGCGGGCACCGTCAGTCCCACGTCCTCGCTGGCATTCAGTGCGGCAAACAGTGCGTCCGCCATCGTGTGATAGGCAGGGATATCCGTTACGGGATGCTGTCCCTCGAAGGTGAACCAATCCGCTACATCCGCTGCGGCAATTTCCTGCTCAAGGGCGTCGCGGCTCATGCCGTCTCCCACGATAACAAAATGCACGTCCCGGCGGGCCGCCGCTTTCAGCCGCCGCGCGCATTCCACCAGAAGCGGCAGGTTCTGCGCGGGGCTGATGTTGCCCGCGAACACCACGTTGAACCGCCCGGCAAAGCGGCTTTCCAGAGCCGCGTCATGCACGTCCTGCACATACAGGTCTTCACAGTATTGGGGCACCACGGTGCGCTGCGCCCGGGGCGCGATGGCGGCCAGGCGTTCGTCCAGAGCCGGGCTCATGGCCACAAGGCGTTCGCTGCGGCGGTAAAACCAGTGGGAAACGCCCGCGGCCACGGCGCGCAGCGCCTTGTTTCGCACAGGCATCACAGAATACAGGTTTTCCGGCCAGAGGTCCAGCACGTAAGTGGTGAGCGGCACGCGGTGCAGCTTTGCGTACACGACGGCGGGCAGCATCATCAGCACGGGGCTGGTTTCGTAGCAGAACACGGCGTCATATTTCCTTCCGTGCAGGCGCGGCAGATTGAACAGCGCCGTAACGGGGAAGGAAATATAATTGAGGAAGATGCGCAGGGAGGTGTTGCCCCTGCGGCGTATTTCGCCCGCGCGGAAGATCTGCACGCCGGCATGGCTCTCGCGCCGGGGGCCGGTATAACGGTACCCCTCAAACCACTCGCCTTTTGGATAGTTGGGCAGGCCGCACAATACATCCACCTCACAGCCGTCTTCCGCAAAGCCCGCGCAGATGTCGGTGATGCGGAAATTTTCGGGCCAATAGTGCTGGCTCACCACAAGAATGCGTTTGCCTTTCACGCAAAAACTCCTTTTTTCAGTGTTCCGGGGTGGGAAAAAGACGGCAAAGCATCAATCCTTGCGCCATACCATTTTGTTTACAACGCCCACATAGCTCTGGATGATCTTCACCACTTTGACGGAAACGTCCTCGGTGTAATTGGGTACGGGAATGCCGAAATCGCCGTTTTGATTCATGGCCACGGCGGTAGCCACGGCCTGCTCCACGCCGCCCCCGCGGATGCCCGCCAGGATAAAGCAGCCTTTGTCCAACGCCTCGGGCCGTTCGGTGGAGGTGCGGATGCACACCGCGGGAAAAGGGCGGCCGACGCTGGTGAAGAAGCTGGATTCCTCGGGCAGCGTGCCGGAATCGCTCACCACGCAGAAGGCGTTCATCTGCAGGTGGTTGTAATCGTGGAAGCCCAGCGGTTCATGCAGCCGCACCCGGGCGTCCAGCTTGAAATTCCGCTGCTCGAGGAATTTTTTGCTGCGGGGGTGGCACGAATACAGAATGGGCATGTCGTAGGCTTCGGCCAGACGGTTGACGGAACGAAACAGGTCGAGAAAATTTTTCTCGGTGTCGATGTTCTCCTCCCGATGGGCCGAGAGCAGGATATAGCGCCCTTTTTCAAGGCCCAGCCGCTCCAGCACATCGCTGGCTTCGATCTTGGCAAAATTGGCACGCAGGACCTCGGCCATGGGGCTGCCCGTCACATAGGTGCGCTCTTTGGCCGTGCCCTCGGCGTTCAAATAGCGGCGAGCATGCTCGGAGTAGCACAGGTTCACGTCGCTGATGTGATCCACGATGCGGCGGTTGGTCTCCTCGGGCAGGCACTCGTCAAAGCAGCGGTTGCCGGCCTCCATGTGAAAGATGGGGATGTGCAGGCGCTTGGCTGCGATGGCGGAAAGACAGCTGTTCGTGTCGCCCAAAATCAGCAGCGCGTCGGGCTTCTGCTGCGCCATCAGCGCATAGCTCTTGGCAATGATGTTGCCGATGGTCTCTCCCAGATCACTGCCCACGGCGTTCAGGTAAAAATCCGGCGCGCGCAGTTCCAGATCCTCGAAGAAAATCTGGTTGAGCGTATAGTCGTAATTCTGGCCCGTGTGGACCAGAAGCTGATTGAAATACCGGTCGCATTTTTTGATGACGGCGGAAAGGCGGATGATCTCCGGCCTTGTGCCGACGATGGTCATGAGTTTAATCTTTTCCATGTTCACACCTCAAGGAAATAGGTATCCGGACGCTCCGGGTCAAAGGGCTCGCTGGCCCACATCACGGTGACCATATCGCTCTCGCCCACATTCTCAATGTTGTGGGTGTAGCCCGTGGGAATGTCCACCACTTCCAGCTTATCGCCGGAGACGCGGTATTCGTACACGGCTTCGGTGTTCAGCCGGCGGAAGCGGATGACGCCCTCGCCCTTCACCACCAGAAATTTCTCGTTTTTGGTGTGGTGCCAGTGATTGCCCTTTACGACGCCGGGCCTGGAAATGTTGACGGACACCTGCCCGCGCTCCGGGGTGCGCAGGAACTCCGTAAAGCTGCCACGCGCATCGCAGTGCATGTCCAGCGGATAGGAGAAGCCGTCTGTGGGAAGATAAGAAAGGTATGTCGCATACAATTTCCGTGTGAAGGCGTCGCCCATGTCCGGTACGTCCAGCTTGCCGCGGCTGCCGCGGAAGCTTTCAATCAGCTCCGCCAGACGGCCAAGCGTCACATCATAGGCGTCGCACATCAGATGGCAGTAGCCGGGAATGGAGCAGTCCCGCGCGGCGCGCCCCTCCATCGCGGCGATGAAGCTGGCCACCACGTCGTCGATGTATACCAGAGGGAAGCTGTATGCCGGGTCCCGCACGTCGATGGGCAGGCCGTTTGCGATGTTGTGGCAGAACGTGGCCACAACGCTGTTGTAGGACGGGCGGCACCATTTGCCGAACACGCCCGGCAGGCGGTACACCAGCGCGGGCGCGCCGGTGGCGCGCTCGTGGGCGAAAATAAGCTCCTCAGCCTCCCGCTTGCTTTTGCCGTAGTCGTTGTCCAGCTCCGCCTGGATGGAGGAGGTGACGAGCACAGGCGCTTTGTTGCCCTCCGCGGCCAGCAGGGCGAGCAGGTGCTCGGTGAAGCCCCGGTTGCCCTCGTAAAATTCATCCGGATTTTGGGGACGGTTCACGCCCGCCAGATGGAACACAAAGTCCGCCCGGGCGGCGTAGTCCGCCAGAAGCTCTTTTGGCGTGTCGACATCGAACAAAAGCAGGTCGTTCCAGCCTTCATTGCGAAGCTGGGCGACAAGGTTTTTTCCCACAAAACCGCCCGCCCCTGTAATGAGCAGCGTTTTTTTCTTATTTTCCAAGCGCGGCCAGCTCCTCTTTCACATATTCAAGGCTCAGCAGCTTGTCCACGACCTCGTCCACCGTCAGGCGGCGGGTATTGTGGCTGGTGTAGTCCTCGGGCGCCTGGGTGCGCCCCTCGCCGTTGACAAAGTATTTGTCGTAGTTCAGATCGCGGCCGTCGGCGGCCACGCGGTAATAACCGCACAGGTCCTCGCTGCGCGTTTTTTCCTCTCGGGTGAGCAATGTTTCATACAGCTTTTCCCCGTGGCGCGTGCCGATGATGTGCGTGCCGGTATCGCCGAACAGCTTCTGCACGGCTTTGGCAAGGTCCCCAATGGTGGAGGCGGGGCTTTTCTGCACAAACAGGTCGCCGGGGTTGGCGTGCCCGAACGCAAAGGCCACAAGGTCCACGGCTTCGTCCAGGCTCATCAGGAAGCGGGTCATCTCCGGGTCGGTGATGGTGATGGGCTTGCCCGCTTTGATCTGGTCGATAAACAGGGGGATAACGCTGCCGCGGCTGGCCATGACGTTGCCGTAGCGGGTGCAGCAGATGGTGGTAGCCTCGGCCTTGACGGTGCGCGCCTTCGCGCCGATAACTTTTTCCATCATTGCCTTGCTGATTCCCATGGCATTGATGGGGTACGCCGCTTTATCGGTGGAGAGGCAGACGACCTTTTTTACGCCCGCGTCGATGGCGGCTGTCAATACGTTGTCGGTGCCCAGCACGTTGGTGCGCACGGCCTCCATGGGAAAGAACTCGCAGCTCGGAACCTGCTTGAGCGCGGCCGCATGGAAAATATAGTCCACGCCGCGCATCACGCCGCGCAGGCTGTCCGGATTGCGTACGTCGCCGATATAAAATTTGATCTTGCCGCTCAGCTCCGGATATTTGAGCTGGTAATCGTGGCGCATATCGTCCTGCTTTTTTTCGTCGCGGGAAAAGATGCGGATCTCGCCGATGTCTGTGGATAAAAAGTGTTTGAGCACCGTATTGCCGAAAGAACCGGTGCCGCCCGTGATGAGCAGTGTTTTACCTGCAAATACTGTGGATTCCATATCGAAACCTCCAAGAATGGGCGCGCGGCCCTGTAATGTCACGTAAGAAAAGTATAACCTTGTACAGTATACCATAATCCGCCCGGGATGCCAAGATTTTGACGGATTTCGCCGTTTGACGGTCCGCTTTGGTTCTGGTATTATTTTCTTAGCTGTCCTGCGCAGCGGCGCGCGGGGCGGAAAGCAGGGCCTGCGCAACGAAGGCGCGTGCGAAAACAAGCCTGTCCGTCTGCAGGTGTGAAGAGATTCAGCTCGGCTGCAAAAAAGACAAAGCTTCCCATTATTAAAAAAGGAGATTGATCGATTTTTATGGACACAGTCCTGCCCAGTTTATTTCTGCAGGTCATACTCATTGCCTCCAACGCGTTTTTCGCCATGAGCGAGTTTGCGGTGGTGTCCGTCAACACACAGAAGATGAAGCGCCTGGCCGAGGGCGGCAGCAAGCCCGCCGCGCGTCTGCTCGTCATCACCGAGGCTCCGTCGGACTTCCTGGCCACCATTCAGGTGGGCGTTACGCTGTCCGGCTTTCTGGCTTCGGCCGCAGCCGCGGACAGCTTCGCGGACCCATTGGTCTCCGCGCTGTCGTTCATTCCCATTCCCGCGTCTACGCTGCGCGGCGTGACGGTGTTTCTCATTACCATTATTCTTTCTTATTTCATGCTGATTTTCGGCGAGCTTGCGCCCAAGCGCATCGCTATGAAGAATCCGGACGGCGTGGCGCTCAAGGTCGTGGGCGTCATATGGGCGCTGAACAAGGTGTGCAAGCCCGTCATCAAGCTGATCGCCGCGTCCACCAACCTTGTGCTGCGTCCGCTGGGCATCGGCCCGGCCAGTGATGAGGAGCCGGTGGCGGAGGAAGATATTCTGATGATGGTGGAGGCCGGCGAGGAGACAGGCACCGTGGACGAACGCGAGCACGAGATGATCAAAAACATCTTCGAGTTCGACGACCGCAAGGTGTCCGAGATCATGACGCACCGCACCGATGTGGTGGGCGTGCCCGTGACGGCCACGCTGCAGGACATCGTGGCGCTGCAGGCGGAAAACCGTTTCTCTCGCATCCCGGTATATAAAGAGGACCTGGACGATATCGTGGGCGCTGTGTTCGTAAAAGACCTTGTCCCCCTGCTTGAGCCGGGCCGATATGCCGACGCCACGCCGGAAAAATACATGCGAAGCGTGTTGTATGTGCCCGAGGGTATGACGTGCTCCAACCTGCTGCACGCATTTCAGAAAGCGCGTGTGCACCTGGCCATCGTCGTAGACGAATACGGCGGCACGGAAGGCATGGTAACCATGGAGGACCTGCTGGAGACGATCGTGGGCGATCTGGACGACGAGCACGAGGAGGACAATGCCGTCGTCACGCTGGCGGACGGCGTGTATGAGGTGGGCGGCGATGTGCCTGTGAATGAACTGGAGGGCCTTTTGGGCGAGGACATTTTTGAAAATGCCGACTGTGATACCATCGGCGGCTTCATCACTGAGACATTGGGCCGTATCCCGCAGGCGGGCGAGACGCTGCCGTTGGAGACACTGGGCTATACCCTCACCGTAGCGGAAGCCACGCCCCGCGCTGTGACGAAGGTGACCATCACCCGCACGGCTGAAAAAACGGCCGATCCGCAGCCCGCGCCGGAGCAGAAGCGCCGCTTCGGACGCAAAAAAGACAGGGACGGGGAAAAGTGAGCCTGTCCCGGAACGAAAGCAGGCGCAAACCCGGGCACGGACTTGTCCGGGCGCCTGAACCACAAAGCCCGGTGTGGCGATAAAACAAAGGAGAGCTGAACAATGCGCGCTTATGAACGCCTGATGAATTATGTAAAAGTACACACCACATCCCAGGACGGCACGGGGCGAACGCCCACTACGGAGCGCCAGCTGGACCTGGCGCGGATGCTGGCGGAGGAGATGCGCGCAATGGGCATAGCCGACGCGCGCGTGGACGGCTTCGGCTATGTGTACGGAAGCCTGCCCGCTACGCTCGGCTGCGAAAAAAGCCCGGCCATCGGCTGGATCGCCCACATGGATACGGCCCAGGCATTCTCCGGCGAGAATGTGAAGCCCATTCTGCATGAGAATTATGATGGCGGCGACGTGGCCCTGCCGCAGTGCGGCCGCGTACTGAAAACGTCCGAGTTCCCGTTCCTGAAAGAGCTGAAGGGAAAAACGCTCATCACGGCCGACGGCTCCACGCTTCTGGGCGCGGACGATAAGGCGGGCATTGCGGAGATATTGACGGCATGTGAACAGCTCCTGCAAAGCGGCGCGCCCCATGGCCCGGTGAAGATCGCCTTCACGCCGGACGAGGAAGTGGGCGAAGGCGCGGACCATTTCGACGTGCCGGGCTTCGGGGCGGCTTATGCCTATACGATGGACGGAGGCGAGGTGGGCGAGATATCCTACGAGAACTTCAACGCCGCGTCCGCTGTGTTCCGCATCACGGGCGTTTCGGTACACCCGGGCAGCGCCAAGGACACCATGGTAAACGCGCTGAAGCTGGCCTGCGAGATCGACGGCATGCTGCCGCCGCGGGAGGTGCCTGAGCACACCGAGGGCCGGGAGGGCTTTTTCCACATGGACGCTCTGTCCGGAGACACGGCTGCCGCGCGTCTGGAATATATCGTGCGCGACCATGACCGGGAAAAGTTTGAGGCGCGCAAGGAGCTGCTGCGCGGCGTGGAAAAGGCCATGACGGAAAAGTATCCCACGGCGCGGGTGGAGCTTGCGCTCAAGGACAGCTACTACAACATGCTGGAGCAGATCCGTCCCTGCATGCACCTCATTGACAATGCGAAAAAGGCCTGCGAGGCGGCGGGCGTACAGTGGTTTGAGGAGGCGACGCGCGGGGGTACAGACGGTGCGCGGCTGTCGTATATGGGTTTGCCCTGTCCGAACCTGGGAACCGGGGGCCATAACTTCCACGGGCCTTACGAGTGTATCACAGCAGAAAGTATGGACAAGGCCGTGGAGATCATTTTAAATATCATCGCGCTGTATGCGGCGTGAGCGGGGATAGTTTGAAAGGGGCGGGCCCCTTTCATTGAAAATCACTGCGGGCAGCCCTTTGGGCCTGCCCGTGAGCGGGCGCGCGCCGCGCGCCCGGTATGGACAAGGCCGTGGAGATCATTTTAAATATCATCGCGCTGTATGCGGCGTGAGCGGGGATAGCTTGAAAGGGGCGGGCCCCTTTCATTGAAAATCACTGCGGGCAGGCCCAAAGGGCTGCCCGTGAGCGGGCGCGAGGCCTGGACAGATAAGCACAAACCGGGGAGGCCGCGCCTCCCCTCTTTTCGTTTGCGTTTTGTGAAATTTGCGCAAAACATGCGGAAATATGAAATATTTTGTTCCTGCCGGACGTATAACAAACAAAGGGATGCCCCAGAGGGAAAGGAAGTGCTTTGTTGTGAAAAAAACTGTATGGAAGCTGTTCGCACCGGCGCTCTGTGCCGCTGTGCTGTTTGCCGCGTGTTCAAAGGATGACAGCTCGTCTTCGCGTCCGCAGAGCGTTTCAACACCGCCTGCAAGCTCCAGCGTACCGCCGGCAAGCGCATCGTCGCAGCCTGCAAGCTCCAGCAGCGCGGCGTCATCGGAGGCGGCAAGCAGCGTGCCGGCGTCCAGCTCTGCCGCTTCGTCCTCCGCGGCCGCCACGCCCACGCAGAGCACACGCCGCGGCGCTACGGTACGCGCGGACGGCGGCCTGCGTCTGCGCGCATCCGCCAGCGAAAAAAGCGAAAAGCTGCTTACGATCCCCGACGGCACGCACATCGAGTGCACCGGCTGGCAGAGCGGGTGGGCCAAAACGACCTACGAGGGCAAAACAGGCTATGTCTCGGCAGTGTACTTATTGTATGACGGAAAGGTGCGTGCGGACGGCGGCCTGCGCCTGCGCAGCGGCCCGGGCGAAAGCTACGAAAAACTGCTCACCGTGCCGGACGGCACCGTGCTGCCCTGCATTTCTCAGGGGGACGGCTGGGTGAAAACGACCTACAACGGCAAAACAGGTTATGTTTCTCAGGACTATCTGCTGGTTCCCGTTACCGTGCGTGCGTCCACGGGCCTGAACCTGCGCGCCTCTGCCAGCGAAACGGCCGAAAAACTGCTCACCATTCCCAACGGCACCGTAGTACAGTGCTACGGCAACAAGGAGAATGAGTGGGCCAGGGTGGCTTACAACGGCAAGGCGGGCTATGTTTCCTATCTTTATATCGCCTATGATTGAGCGGTGAAACGGGCTCGAAGAAACTGAAAGCGGGGCTTAAAGGAAGTGTTTGTCCATGAGAAAAACAGCGATATCCATTTTGGCAATAACGCTTTGCGCGCTGTTATCCGGCTGTGGAAAAGCAATGACCATCAGCCTTCCGTTTGCAGCCTCGGACGTGGAAAATGTTGAAATGTACCATTATGTCGTTCCGGCCTCCGCTGAAAAAAAGATCATAACGCAGGCGGATGCTATCAGCGAGCTTTACGCCGTGTTTTCGGAACTGCCTGTGAGCGACCGAAAGACCGAGCCGGTCGTGGGGGGAGCGGTAACGAGCTTCAGGTTCAACCTTTCGGATCATACAAGCTATGAAATTATTTATTGCGCAGAGGCTGTTAAGAAAGGCCGATTGAAGCTCCCCGCAGAACAGCAGGATTATTTCACCTCGGCGGATATTGGAGGCTGCTGGGATGGCTGTGCTTATGAAGCGGTGGATACAGGCGAAAGTGAGCTGCCGACATACAGTTGAACCACGGTTTTCCGGCGGTTCAAAACCGCGTGGCGGAGCTGCTGTAAGTAAAAAAGAACCATGCGGGACGGCTGCCACGGCATGCTGTTCCGTCGTATAAAAGCGCGTTCCGTCCGGTCTTATGGCTTTGCGGAGCGCGCTTTTTATCATTCCACATAAAAGCGGCTTTCTTTTTCGGCGCAGAATGTGTAAACTGGAGAAAAGCATAAAAATTTTTGAAATGCTTTACCAATTTACTTGACTAAAGCGAACGGCTGTATTATACTGCTTTTATCACGGAAAACGGAGCGGCCGCACCGGCCGGAAACGCCGCCGTGGACGGCGAAAGCGGGAGCCGGCTTTGCACGGGACCGCCCGCGCCGCAGAACAAAGGGGGCAAGCGCCAATGGAGATCGAAACGGGACGTCTGCCGAAAGACGAACAGGTGCCGCTGCTTTTGCGCGGACTGTTCGAGCAGCGCGGCTACCGCCGCTACCGGATGAGCAATTTTGAAGCCTATGACCTGTACCGGGAGAATAAAAACTTTCTCGAAAGCGAAGGGATCATTACCTTCACCGATGCGTCGGGCCGGTTGATGGCTCTGAAGCCGGACGTTACCATGAGCATCGTCAAGCATACGAAGCCGGACGCTGTTTCCAGCAAGCTGTATTATGTGGAAAACGTGTTCCGTCTGGCGCCGCAGAGCGGCGAATACCGGGAGATCAGCCAGATGGGCCTGGAGTTCATTGGCGGCCAGGGCGGCTATGCCGAGGCTGAGGCCGTTGAATTGGCCGTGCGCAGCCTTGCGGCCATTGGTCCGCAGAGTGTTCTGGACGTGGGTCACATGGGCTTCATCACGAGCCTGTTGGACGTGCTGGGCGTCAGGGAGGAAGCCCGCGCCGCCGCGCTGGACGCGCTGCGGGCCAAAAACGCCCACACGCTGCGGGCC
>OAZW01001102.1_pt1 | contig 12017 bp, 10 predicted proteins | sample 1495231 | NCBI WGS metagenome assembly OAZW01 (sample SAMEA2580062, study PRJEB22360) | human gut metagenome | reverse complement strand
AGTTGCGGTCTGGCGTCCGGCCCCCCCCCGCGGTAGGGGGCGGCCCCCGCCGCACCCGGACGGTACGGCTTGCGGAAGTCGAAGGAGCGGCAGGAGCACAGCAGTTCCACGGCCAGCACGCGCGCAAAGGCCGGAATCGACCGGCGCAGCTTGCGGGCGGCGGCCCAACCCATCGACACGTGATCTTCCTGCATGGCGGAGCTTGGAATCGAATCGACCGAGGCAGGCACGGCGTTACGCTTCATTTCGGAGACGATGCCGGCAGCGGTGTATTGGGCGATCATGAAACCGGAGTCCACGCCCGGGTCACCAGCCAGGAACGCCGGCAGGCCGCGGTTGCGCGCCACGTCAAGGAAGCGGTCGGTACGACGCTCGGAGATAGAGGCTACGTCGGCGGTCGGAATCGCCAGGAAATCGAGCACATAGGCCAGCGGCGCGCCATGGAAGTTGCCGTTGGACTCCACACGGCCGTCCAGCGTGACGCACGGGTTATCGATGGCGGAGGCGAGTTCCACGCCCGCCACGGAGGCCGCGTATTCCACGGTGTCGCGGGCGGCGCCGTGCACCTGCGGGGTGCAGCGCAGCGAGTAGGCGTCCTGCACACGCACGGTGGAGCCCGGGCGGCCGGCCTCAATCAGACCAGAGTCCTTGAGCATGCGGGCGATGTTCGCAGCGGAATCGCCTTGGCCGCGATGCGGGCGCAGCGCCTGCAAGTCGGCGGCGAATACGCGGTCGTTGCCGAGCATGCCTTCCACGCTCATCGCGGCGGCGACATCCGCGGTCTTGAGCAGCAGGCGCAGATCGGTGATGGCCATACACAACATGCCGAGCATGCCGTCGGTGCCGTTGACCAGCGCCAGTCCTTCCTTCTCTTTCAAATCGACGGGCGTGATGCCGGCCGCACGCAGCGCTTCGCCGCCGCCGATCTTGAGGCCGTCAGCGTTGCGGGCCTCGCCTTCACCCATCGCCACCAAAGCACAGGCTGCGAGCGGCGCCAAATCACCGGAGCATCCGAGTGAACCGTATTCGTAGACCACCGGGGTGATGCCGGCGTTCAGCATATCGGCGTAGACCTGCGCGGTTTCCGGGCGCACACCGGTGCGTCCGGTGCACAGGGTGCTCAGGCGCAGCACCAGCAGGCCGCGCACCACCTCACGCTCCACTTCCGGTCCGGCACCGGCGGCATGCGAGCGAATCAGACTTTTCTGCAGCTGCGCACGCTGTTCCTTGGGGATGGAGGTGGAGGCGAGCGCGCCGAATCCGGTGGAGATACCGTAATGCGGCACGGTGTCGTCGGCCAAATGATCGATAACCGCGCGACTCAGCGCCATCTCATGCTTCGATTCGTCCGAAATCGCCACTTTGGCACCGCCGCGCGCTACGGCGATAACGTCCTCGATGCTCAGCGCTCCAACACCTACGGTGACCGTCTGCTCTGCCATACTCATACCTTTCTATATATGTGCCGCATTCCGCATATACGACATATGCGGCACATGCTTCGCCGGGGATCCGCGACTGCCCGCATTCGCTCACCGCACCTGCCCATCAACAGCAGGCGACGCAAACGCGACCAATCGCTCCCCGAGTAATCAAACCTTGGCCATTTCACCTCAGTCGGATGCCCGCCATAAGCCACTTCGTCCATCTTGTGTCTGAAATCTCAGACATGTAAGGTGATGGAAATATGAGCCATGCCTCGCAGCAATACGCCTTCACCGAGCCACGTACCGTCAAGCGGGCGCAGGTGAAGCCATCAGAACGGGAACATCAGACATCATCATCCGCGCCACGTGTCTCGCTGGCTCCGGCGGCCGACCGTACGCTCGACATCCTCGAGTTCATCGCGAGCAATGGTCAGACGCAAGCCGCCACGCTCGCTCGCGAACTCGGCATTCCGCGCTCCACGGTGTACCAATTGTTGGAGATTTTGGAGCGTCACGGACTGGTCACCCGCCTTGCCGAGCAGCGCGCGTACGGCATCGGACTCAAGACTTTCGAGCTGGGATCGGCCTATTCTCGCCAACATCGTGTATCGCAGGTCGCGCATCCGGTGTTGGCGCGTCTTGTTGACGAGACCGGCGAAAACGGACATCTGGCCGTGCTGCACGGCAACGAAATCATTTATGTGATTGAGGAGCGCGCCGCGCATCGCCCGCCGCTAGTGTCAGGCGTGGGCGTGCGCCTACCCAGTCACCTGACCGCCACCGGGCGGGCCATTCTGTCCGCACTCCCCCGCAATCAGGTCCGCGCGCTATATCCCAATCGTCAGGCGTTCACCGACCGCACCGGCATCGGCCCCAAATCGCCCAAGGAGCTGGAGGCAACGCTCGCCGAAACCCAACGCACCGGTTTTGCCGAGGAACACGGAGACGTGACGCCCGGCTTTGATTCATACGCCGTCGCTGTGCGCGACTACAACGACTTTCCCATCGCCGGGCTGGCTCTCACTTTCGTGAGCGGATCGCTGCGCCCCGAACAGGAGCGGTCGCTTAAGACCAAGCTGCGGCTTGCCGGCACGGAACTGTCCCGGCGTCTCGGCGCGGTCGGCAGTTTGACATGAGGATTCGCGAGATCATCGTGCTGGGCTCCTTCGCCCCGATCACGATTTTCTCAACTAAGTTCACCGATTCGCTGACCGGCAACGCCAAACTCGCCGGCTTCTCGCTGACAGTGACGGCCATCATCAGCCTGGTGGTGATGACCGCCCTGCACGCACTTCTGCCGGGAGCGTAAGGCGCGTTCTTGGTTCCCTCAGTCAGCTTCTCCGCCTGGACGGTTCCCCTCAGAGAGGGGAGCCAGAACGAGTCACGCCCGAACGATTACGTTGCGCAGATCACCGATGCCTTCGACGTGCACGATGGTCTCGTCGCCTGGGTCGAGGTGGCCGGAGGCGTTCGGGGTGCCGGTCATGATGACGTCGCCAGGCAGCAGCGTGGAGAACGACGAAATGGCGGCAATCTGCTCGGGGATGCCGTGAATCAGGTTCGCGGTGGTGCCAGACGCCATCGGCACATCCTCGCCGTTCAGCGTGAAGGAAATCTTGGCGTCCTTCCAGTCGAGGTCGTCACGCATCACGATCCACGGGCCAAGCGGACAGGAGGTATCGAAGCCCTTGGCGCGCGTCCACGTGGGGTCGATGCCCTGCAGATCGCGCAACGTCACATCATTGACGCAGGTGAAGCCGAGCACGTAATCCATCGCGTTCTCGACGGTCACGTTCTTGGCGATACGGCCCATCACCACGGCCACTTCCGGCTCGAAGTTCATGTCCTTGGAGCAGGCCGGGTACACAATCGGGTCGTCGGGGCCGATTACCGAGGTGGACGGCTTGGTGAAGATCACCATGTCTTCCGGCGCGTGGGCGATTTCGGAGTGGCCGGCCTCGTGCATGAACTGGGCGTGGGCCTCATAGTTCTTGGCCAGACCGTAAACCTTGGAGGGGATGACCGGGGAGAGCAGACGGATGCCATCGCCGTCGACCGGGTAACGAGTGCCGGTGGGCTTGACCTGGTCGCCGGCCAGCGGATGGCCGTCCAGTTCGATGAGGTAGTCCTTGCCGTCCGTTTCGTCCTTCTGCACGAAGGCGTAGCGCGGCGAATCATTCAAAGAAAAACGTGCGAGTCTCATGCCTGTAAGCCTACTCCTTGGCGGTTCCTTCCGCAGAAGCATCCGTCCAAGGAGCAAGCAGACCGGCCTTCAATCGACCAAAACGCACGTTCGCTGGGATTGCTACTTTTCGGTCCAGGTTTTGTCATACAGCGACTGGCCGCTTTGCGTGTGCATGATGACGCGCAATGATGCCTTGCCGCTGGAGGTCTTGCACATCGAGCCCAGCAGATTCGCGGTGGATTGATAGGTGCTGTCCATAGCATCCAGTGAGGAAGCGGCGGTATCGCCTAGCGAGGCATAGCTGTCGTCGAGCACGTACTCGTACACCAAGGTGTCACCGTCGACACGGTAGTTGAAGGTGATGCCGGTGTCTGCAAACGTATCCGCTTCGGATTCAATGGAGTCCTTGAATTCCAAAGAGTCGACGAAATCCTGAATCGAATCGCACAGCCCATAATCGCCGTCGGTTAGATCGTCATGGGTTTCGCCCAACGTGTCGTCCAGCGCATCGTCAAGATTATCTTGAGCTTTGCTCTTATCGCTGCTATCACCGTTGCCCGAAGAGGACTGACTATAGAAGGAATCGGTTTTCGCCTCATCTATAGCCTTGCTGGCATACGAGGCACCGCCGACGATCAGCGCGATGACCAGTATTACCTGTATCACCATGCCCGCCGCACTGATGATGATGCCGGCGATGGCCAAGCCCTTGCCCTTGCCGCCCTGTTTCTTAATCTGGTTGAGGCCCACGATGCTCAGGATCAGACCGAGGAGTGAGACAAGGAACGAGCAGATAAAACCGGCAATAGCCAGGCCGTTGTACTTCTGGTTCGCTTCAGGCGGCACACTGCCGTAAGAACCAGACCATCCCGGCTGGCCGTTCGGTTGGCCGCCTTGCATATACGGGTTATAGGGCGTTTGCGGAGGCACGGCCCCGCCGCCCGGATATACCGGAGCACTGACGCTGCCGTAGACCGGAGGAACCGATCCGCCTGCCGGAGCCGCCCCCGGATAGGGCGAATTGGGTGCTGCCGGTGCGGGCGCAGGCGCAGCGGCAGGAGTCACTGGTGGCAAAGCCTGCGTAGGCGGTACCGGCTGATTGACCGGCGCAAAAGGCTGGGTGGGCTGCTCGGCAGGTGTAAACGGCTGCGTAGGCTGTTCAACAGGAGTGAACGCTTGAGTGGGCTGCTCGCCCGCTGCGATTGCTTGGGTTGGAGCATTGTTGGCGGCGGTTCCCGTTTCCGCCGTCATCGCATTTAACGGCTCAGTCGGATTGGCGTCAGCTTGCTGCCACGGCACCTGGCCGTTCGGATTGACATTCGGATCAGTCATGACATGCACTCCTTCAACTGCATCGCACCCCACTTGCGAGATGCGCCCCTCGTCTTACGCGCCACATTGTGCGTTACAGACAACTGTACTCCTCGTGGCGAGCCTTAAGTACCCCAGGAAATTTGGCTTCCAAAAACACAAAAGCCTGAAACCGGCTATTGCCTCAGCAATATTCAGTCGGTTTCAGGCTCAATCGTTAATCCTCTGGCGAAACGACGATCTACTTCTTCAGCAGCGGTGCGACTTGCTCCTCGTAAGCGGTCAGGGCGGTGTCGATCACGTTGTGCATGTCGTAGTACTTGTACGTGCCCAGACGACCGCCGAACACGGTGTTCGGCTCGGCCTTGGCCTTGGCCTCGTACTGGGCGTACAGGGCCTTGTCCGCGTCGGTGTTGACCGGGTAGTACGGTTCGTCGCCGCGCTCGGCGAAGCGGCTGTACTCCTCCCACACCACGGTCTTGTTCGGGTTCTGGGAGTCATGACGTTCCGGGTTGAAGTTCTTGAACTCGATGGCGCGGGTGTAGGGTACGTCCGCGTCGGAGAAGTTCATCACCGGGCAGCCGAAGTGGTCGCCTTCGTCGTAGCGTACTTCCTTGAAGTCCACCGTGCGCCACTTGAGGTCGCCCAGCTCATAGTCGAAGTAACGGTCCACCGGGCCCGTGTACACCACCGGCACGCCGGCGGCCTTGAGCGCGGTCTTGTTGTACGGCTGGGACTCGTCGAAGAAGTCGACGCCAAGCTCCACAGTGATGCGCGGGTCGTCAATCATGCGCTCCATCCACTTGGTGTAGCCGTCCGTGGGCAGGCCCTCCCACGTGTCCTTGAAGTAGCGGTTGTCGTAGTTAAAGCGCACGGGCAGGCGCTTGATGATGGCGGCCGGCAGCTCGGACGGGTCGGTCTGCCACTGCTTGCCGGTGTAGTTCTTGATGAACGCCTCATACAGGGGGCGGCCGATGAGCTGAATGCCCTTGTCGTTCAGGTTGGCCGGATCGGTGCCGGCCAGCTCGCCCGCCTGCTGTTCAATCAGGGCCTTGGCCTCGGCCGGCGTGTAGTGCGCGTGGAAGAACTGGTTGATGGTGCCGAGGTTGATGGGCAGCGGGTAGACCTCGCCGTCATGCGTGGCGTACACGCGGTGCACGTAGTTCGTGAAGCTCGTGAAACGGTTCACGTAATCCCACACGCGCTTGTTGGAGGTGTGGAACAGGTGGGCGCCGTACTTGTGGATCTCCGCGCCGGTCTCCTCGTCCATATACGAGTAGGCGTTGCCACCGATGTGATCGCGGATGTCGATGATGTGCACGCGGGCACCCGTATGCTCCACCGCCTGCTGCGCGACCGTCAGACCAAACAGGCCCGCACCGACAATTACCAGGTCGGGGTATTCAGTAGAACTCACCATGCGCAATAACCTTTCAGTGTCAATCTATCAGTTATTATGTTCGATTTCCGAGAGATTATCTTACTCACCCAACTGCAAATCGACCAAAGAGCAATGAACGCCTGCACAGCATATCTATATCTGTTTCCTAGGAACATTCGCGGAGCAAAGATCAAGCACGCCCGCGCAAGCGCCAAATTGTGTAGGCGGCGAGGGTGATGCCGTCTGCGATGCTGCCAGCGGCAATCATCTGGTCCATAGTCTGTACGGAGCACCATGTGAGGTGCGACAGTTCCCAGTCACGTCCCGCATCCGGCGTCACTTCGGAAACGTTCAGACCGACCACGGCAATCGAATCTTTCATCACACCCGTGTCCGCATGCATACGTTGCAACACCGCCGCGGAATCGGCATCCGCATGGAGCCCGGTTTCCTCATGGAATTCACGCAACGCGGTTTGCTCGGGTGTCTCTCCCGGCTCTCCCATGCCTCGCGGAAATTCCCATTCCCATGATTCCGTGGAGACCCGCCAGTGGCGAGCCAGCAGCACGCGCCCATCACGCTCCGCGACGCATACTGCCCCAGGACGAGCACCCTTGACCGAAGCATAATGCACGGCGAAATGATTCCCTGTCGCAACGTCTTCCAGTGCCACTTGGGTAACCGCAAAATCGGCACCGCCCTGCTCTTGGTACATGACCTTCTTACCCAGAACCTTTAGCGGCGGCTCGCCGTCATGTACTGCGTCATCGCGAATCACTTCGTCAGCCACCGCGCCATTGGATATAACACCGCTCGATGCCCCGCCATCGCGCCCCACCGGTAACGCATTAACTACCATTTCGGCCACCTACCACTTTCGCCATTGATCATTACTATTATCCCCAAGCGCTGCTACCGCACCCACAGCCCGCGCTACTCCAAATACACCACGGTCTTAAAACTCGACCTCACACCCAGCAGCCATTTCGCGATATCGATAAGATTCGGCACAATGCCGATGAACCACGCCACCATCACCACGAGCCATATCGGCGATTTACCGTTGAACCACACGTTGTCCGACAACGCAGAAAGCAATGCCAACACACCCGCCACCAACGCACTCCATAACATATCTATGCCGTCACCCTTCAGGCTCTTCTGCTGGCACGCCTGCTCCACCGCATAGGCCACATTGCGCGTATTAATCTTCTGAATTCGCTTGCTCGTATCGGCATTGCACTTGCGCCATGCCTCAATAACCGGCTGGCTTTGATAGCAGAACGTCGCAAACAGCACGAACGGCATCTTGCCCAACTGCTTGGTAATACTACCGTTAAGTACCAGCGACGACCTGCTCGACCTGTCTCCAGCCAGCCGTGCAAACGAGTTATTCGGCGCGCTCACCGCTACCAAATACGCGCCAAGATGCTGCGCCATGGTTTTCTGGTACACGAATTGATACCAGTCTCGCAACAACTGACGAGACATTTCAGGCTTCTCGACTTTGCCTACTTTGCCGACCGACTTACCGAACCATTTGCCAGTCGACCCATCAACCGACTCATCAACCGTCTCTTCATCCGTCTCGGTTTCTCGCAGCGCTGGCTTGCCTTCCGGCAGTTCAACCGCCCTATCAATGCACATACGCGCATCAGTACGCTTCGGCATCTTCGCAATCGCCTGCAATGTCTGTGCAAACGTCACCGTCGTATCATTGCCGCCGCTCGACCCCGTATTCGCCGCGCCCGCCAAGTCCCGCAAATGGAACTGTTTGCGCAATACCTCCGCACAATCGCGCGCATTGGCTTCAAAATATGGGACGAAACCCTTACTTTTCGTCAGTTCTTTGACCGAAGCATCATTCTGGTTCTCGTAAAGCACCAGACCCTGTTTTTCCGCGTCGATCCATTCCTGCCAACGTTGCCCGAGGAACCGGCACCGATCCTCAATAGCCGCGCCATACCAGTCACTCGCATCACCGTCAGCTTCAGCACCGTACAGCAACTGTGCATACATCTCCGCGATGATGGTTGACTTCAGCTCTCCTGTTTCGTGAGCATGTTTCAGCCGATTGGTGAACTCGGTATAGAACCGACTATTTAGCCCCAGCGCTTGATTCCACGTGACCGTGGTGCCGAACACACAGTATTCCAGCGGCCGAACGGTCAGTTGTTCCTCAGTTCCCGCACACACAAGGTCCTCGGGAAGAATGGTTTCGTTTTCCTGTTCCGCTGCCTTTTGCGCGTCTTCTTTCACGTCTTCGATGCTCTTAGTGGTGAACGCCACCAAGCAGTCCTCCAGAGTCGGATGCCGGCCGGAGACGATGATCGCCGGACCATCCTTATACGACTTTCCCAGCACGCCATTGACCGCCGTGGGGCCGAGAGCCAAGAAGAACAGACCATCCAGCAACTGCGCTTCGGTCAGCATGATTTTGGGGCAATACATATATGCGGTGCGCACAATACCCGCAAAATGCGTTGCGATGTCTGTGTAGTCGTTGAGCAACCGCTCGCAGGGGCGATACGTATCGGTCCTGCACCACAGATTACGAATCGATGGATACGCAGGGTACTGCTTCACAAGGTCATTCCACTCTTGGCTCTGCTCAGTGGAATCGAAGTTCGTGATCATCGTTGCCCGTAGCGATTGCCTCTTGCCCATACGCCTAGTCTAGGCACATCATTGGCGCACAGGCACATTACCATCTCGTGCAGTTGCTAGACGAGCAATTAGACACCGGGGTAAAAATCATCAGATATCGATGCCAATGCATCAATGTCATATTCTCTCATGGTTGATGAATATTCCTCTCCCAGAGGGAATTGCTTCGAAATATCAACAGGGCTTAACCCACTTTTTCGCATCAACGCACGTTTAACCAAATAAGCGAAACGTGGGCATTCTGCACGGGTCAATCGGTCGGCAAAATCGGGAACTCCGTCGGGACATTTTTTAGACCAATACTGCAACTCACAAGTAACAGCTTGGTCCAACAGTACTGCCGACGACTCAGCCAAATCACAGAAAAAATCATCGGCAGTACATACGGAGTAAGGAAGGCCATCTAACTGGCTCTCGTCAAGCGATGCATACAGCTTTCGATCATTCGTCAGCAACACCGAACAATCATTATCTACTGCGGCAGCATGAAGATGCAAGTCGTTTGGATCCGCGCCCATGTAATCAGCTTGTGCCCGCTCACAATCATAGTGATCCACGACATGAACCAGTTCACGTATTTGATTAACGAGACCGTTTACCTCATCGCCGGAACGTTTCGGATTGCTTCGCCGATAGTGATAAACGACTTCAGCGAATACGTCTTCACTGGAGAAGAGATCGAACATCTGAATCTTGCTGGTCGACAGAGCGAAAAGCCAATCTCGAATAGTGCGAGAATACAGAATGTTCGCATCCACAAAAACGCGTTCCATCCCGACATCCCTTCGTTGCTGACTTGTTCAGCCACGAATATACCACTCAGACTTAATCTTCCAACTCGTCCAGAGAACCACGCACGGCAAGGAAATGCTCCCTCTTAATTTCCTGTTGCTTGTCTCTGTATTCAAGAACATCGTTGAGCAGGAAACGATGATGAGCGCCCACCTTATGAGAGGGCAGCTCCCCTTCACGAACCAATTTCAACAAAGTGGGTCGAGAAATTCCAAGCATTTCCGCCGCAGCTGTGGTCCGCAATTCCTTTGGTGTGGTTGAAATGACCACACGAGAGCCCTTGCTCAGACTCTCCAACACGGTCGTCACAATGACAGAAACATCTTTAGGTAAATCTACATTGCGTCCATCAACATTCAACGCGATATTTGCACGGATATCTTTTATATCGTCTACAGTTTGTTCGATATCACGCTGACTCTCGGAGTCCACCAGAATAGTAAGCTCACGATCACGAGACAAAACTTCCATAAGTACACTCCTTTCTCTCTTTGCACTCAATAAGCGTGAAGACAAACCAGTCAGGCTCGGCGCGCTTTACACTTACAACTGAAAGTTACACTTGTAAGTGTAAAGCGCGCCGAGGACATTTGCGCGGTATTTACAGGAATACGCCTACGGCTAAAAGAGGTAAAGAATTACCGTGCAGCCATCAAATACAAATATATTCTGCTACCGCACTCATGCAAGCCTCAGGTTACGATGAGTGGCTATGAGCAATTCCGCACAGGCCTCCGATTCAGCCAACGAAGCAGCCAACAACCCAGCCAACGGACCATCGTTTATGCCGCAACACATTCTGGTTACCGGTGGCGCAGGGTTCATTGGCGCAAACTTCGTGCACTGGGTGGCGCGCAACCATCCGCAGGTCCACATGACTGTTCTGGATGCGCTCACGTATGCCGGCAAGCGCGAGAATCTCGATGGTGTGCCGGCCGCGAACCTGACCTTTGTGCATGGCAATATTTGCGATGCCGAGCTTGTGGAATCCCTGCTTTCCGGGCTGAACCAACGCTCAGCAGCCGCAGTACCCCCGATTGATGCCATTGTGCACTTCGCCGCCGAATCGCATAACGATAATTCGATTCTCGACGCCTCCCCATTCCTCAATACGAACGTGACCGGCACGTACGTGTTGCTCGAGGCCGCCCGCCGCCACGATATTCGATTCCACCACATCAGCACCGACGAAGTGTATGGCGATCTGGCTCTGGACGAACCGCGCAAATTCACCGAGCTCAGCCCTTACAAACCATCCAGCCCGTATTCGGCGTCCAAGGCCGCCAGCGACCACTTGGTGCGCGCCTGGCACCGCACGCACGGACTCAAAACCACCATCAGCAATTGCAGCAATAACTACGGCCCCTACCAGCATGTGGAGAAGTTCATCCCCCGCCAGATCACGAACATTCTTGCCGGCATTCGCCCGAAACTCTACGGGCAAGGTCTGGCTGTGCGCGACTGGATCAGCGTGGAAGATCACTGCAGTGCCATCTGGACGATTCTCACCCAAGGCTGCATCGGGGAAACCTACCTCGTGGGCGCCAATGGCGAATACAACAACATTGATGTGTTGCGCATGATTCTGAAGCTCATGGGCCGCGACGCCAACGACTTCGACCATGTGAACGACCGCCCCGGTGGCGATAAGCGCTATGCCATCGACGCCACTAAACTTCAGACCGAGCTCGGTTGGGCACCAAAGTACACCGACTTCGAGGAAGGTCTGGCCGCGACCATCGACTGGTACCGCGCGCACGAAAGATGGTGGATGCCGGATAAAGCCGGGACTGAGGAGAAGTACCGCAAACAAGGGCACTGATAGGTTGCTCAACGTTTTTTCACAGCAAAGAAAACGAAGCCCTGAGCACGCCGACAATTCCCATGGTGCGCTCAATGGAGTCCCTACCCGGGCTAGGTTGCAGTCTCTCCGATGCGCATCCTCCGATGCACGCCATCTGATACCGGCAGTATGTACGCGGCCGAACGAGACTCCCGCGTACTTACTGCCGTTTCCCCCAGCCGCGAACGCAATGCGCCACCGCCGTCCCGCACACCCCAACCACCCTTCCCGTGAACGCTCAGTGAATTTGGGCGGGTTCTAGTGAACGTCGCAACACCTGATTCTCCCCATCGGTCGTTCAGGTGTTGCGACGTTCACTAGAACTCGCCCTTTCTGTCCAGTGGTAACGGGGAGGGGAAATCACTTCGTTCATTCCCAAAAGCAGTCAGGCATTGGTAGACGGCACCATCA
>OAZW01001084.1_pt1 | contig 12422 bp, 11 predicted proteins | sample 1495231 | NCBI WGS metagenome assembly OAZW01 (sample SAMEA2580062, study PRJEB22360) | human gut metagenome | reverse complement strand
GCCGTCGTGCCGGTATTAGACAAAAAACCTGACAGGACAGCGCCGATGATCATGATACCCAGCATCAGGCTTTTTTCGCTGGTACCGAATACCGAGACTACTTTTTTCCCGATGTTCTGCGCCAGCCCGGTATGGAACATTGCTGCACCGACGACGAACATGCCGGCAAATAGGAGTACTGAAGAATTGGAAAGGCCGGAAAAGACGGCTTTGGGTGTGATGAAGCCTAACAGGCCGCAGGCAACGGCGCCGCCGATCGATGTGACGGCAAGCGGAATCAGTTCGGTAATGAAAAGTAAAGCAATAACAGCAAGCAGTAATAAAAATTGTACGTCCGGGGTCATGATTATCAACTCCTTCTCTCCAGAAAATAACAGTCTTGCTGAAGCTGGCAATAGACAGTACAGCAGGACAATTTATGGGTAAAAAATACCGCAAAGATAATGTGCCGCTTAAAGGTGTATGAGGTTACCTGTTAAAGGACATTATTTTGCGGTTTACAAACGAAGCTATTTTATTTTCAAAGGATGTACAGCTGACTATAAAGGAATATTTCCGTGACGTTTCGCAGGGCGGGTCTCGCGTTTGCTCTGCAGCATTTGCAGGGCGTTGATGACAGTGGGACGGGTGTTCTGCGGTTCGATGACCAGATCGACCATACCTCGCATCGCAGCCTGATATGGTGTGGCAAAGTTGTCGATGTATTCCTCAGTTTTGGCTTTTACATCAGGGTCGTTTTTGAAAATGATATTAGCTGCACCGGCAGGACCCATTACTGCTACCTCCGCAGTTGGCCAGGCTATGACCTGATCGGCACGGAGGTCCTGTGAGCACATGGCGATGTATGAACCGCCGTAGGCTTTACGGGTAATGACTGTGATCTTGGGTACAGTAGCTTCGGAATAAGCATACAGCATTTTGGCTCCGTGGCGGATAATACCGCCGTATTCCTGATTACAGCCCGGCAGGAACCCGGGAACATCTACCAGATTCAGCAGGGGGATATTGAAGGCATCGCAGAAACGGATAAAGCGTGCCGCTTTATCAGAGGCGTTGATATCAAGGCAGCCTGCCATGATTTTAGGCTGGTTGGCAATGATCCCAACAGTCTGTCCGTCCATACGGGCAAAACAGGTGATGATATTTGCAGCCCAGTATTGTTGTGATTCATAAAATTCGCCGTTGTCAACAATTGATGTGATAACGGTTTTCATATCGTAGGCCTGATTGGAATTGTCCGGCAGCAGGGTATTCAGTCTGGCGTCGATCCGCTGTGGAGCATCTCCTGTGTCGACGACAGGCGCCGCTTCCAGATTATTTGAAGGCAGAAAGCTGAGAAGATAACGGATCTGCCGCAGACAGTCGCTATCATTTTCAGCGGCAAAATGCGCTACGCCGGAAGTACCGTTATGGGTCATGGCGCCGCCTAATTGTTCCTGGGTCACATCTTCGCCGGTGACGGCTTGAACAACTGCTGGGCCGGTGATGAACATTTTAGAGGTGTTTCTGACCATATAAATAAAGTCTGTCAGTGCCGGACTGTAGACTGCGCCGCCGGCTGAAGGTCCCATAATGGCCGAGATCTGCGGGATTACTCCCGAGGCCAGAGTATTATTGAAAAAAATCTTGCCATAGCCGGACATGGCATCGACAGCTTCCTGAATACGTGCTCCGCCGGAATCGTTAAGTCCGACAAGCGGCGCACCCATTTTCAGAGCCAGGCGCTGGACTTTGACGATTTTTGCGGCGTGCATTTCGCCTAAGGAACCGCCTTCGACTGTAAAATCCTGGGCAAAAACGTAGACCAGACGGCCGGAAACAGTACCATAGCCGGTTGTGACTCCTTCGCCGGGCAGCGCCTTTTGGGACTGGCCGAAATCAGTACAGCGGTGTTTGACGAAACGGTCTAATTCAACAAAGGAGTTTTCGTCCAGCAGTGAGGCGATCCTTTCCCGTGCTGTCATTTTACCGGCTGCGTGCTGTTTGGCGATACGTTTTTCCCCGCCTGCCGCTAAAACTACAGCTGTTTTCTGCAGCATTTTTTCTATTTTTACCTGGGTTGACAAGGGAAACACCTCCTGAATGGTTGGTTGTTAAAGCCAGTGTGATTTAAGAGAACTGTTTTACCGGCTGCGGTCAGTGGGTATTGGCGTTGATAAAATCGACGATATTACCGGTAGGAGTACCTGGAGTAAAGACTTCGGCCACACCGGCGGCTTTTAGGCCGGGAATATCAGTATCAGGGATAACGCCGCCGCCGATAACCAGTACATCGTTTAAACCTTTGGCCCGCATTAATTCGACCACTTTTGGGAACAGGGTGTTATGTGCTCCGGAAAGCAGGCTCAGGGCGACGACCTTGACATCATCCTGCAGAGCTGCTTCAGCGATTTGTTCCGGGGTCAGCCTGATCCCGGTATAAATAACTTCAAAGCCTGCGTCACGTAAGGCGCGGGCGACGACTTTGGCGCCGCGGTCATGTCCGTCAAGGCCTGGTTTAGCTACTAAAACACGAATTTTCATTTACAACACTCCTCAATAAAATATAGTTTTTGATTTAAGCGGCAATAAATATCTGCCTGAGTTTATTTAACCTAATTATATAAGCTGGATATTTGTTTGAAAAATATGGATGTTTGTTAGGTGAACGGGTCGAAATTGATAAGTAACAATAAAAAATAAATGGTTAAAGGGCCGGATGATTATAAAAACTGTCTAAACCCATTCAGAGGGCAGCCTGATAGATATTCTATCCAGTAAAGTTGGTTGTTTTTATATATCCAGATATCAAAAAATATTATAATTGGATAATATTTTAATGAAAATTTACAAATAGCGGCTTTGTGATATTTTAGTAACATTGCAGGATAAGTTGACGCAAAAGCGAATTATAACAGCAGGAACAATCGCAAAGAGGTGATACCATGACCGAAGAAAAAGAATTACAGCCTGTCGATATAGAGTGGGAAGCTGAAAAGATCTGCCGCTGGGGAGCAGCCCGTGCCGGTGTGATTGTAGTTGCGCCTTTGGTGGGAACAATGGCTTTGATGGCTAACGAGGTCTATATGATTATGCGCCTGGGCGAGCTGCGCGGAGTAAAGCTGGAAGAAAGTGCTGTTTTGGGACTTTTGACTTCACTGGGGGCGACTTTTGTCGGTCAGACACTGGTAACGTTGATTCCAATAGCGCCGATCCAGGTGCCGGTAGGTGTATCGGTGACTTATGCTGTAGGCAAGGCCGCTAATGCCTGGATTAAGGCCGGGCGTCCCGAAGATATTGCTGAATTCCGGGAAGTTTATGAAAGCGCCCGTAAAGAGGGAATGAAGCACAGTGAAGATTTTGAAAAAATGGATTGCAAAGACACGCCTTTGGGCGATGAAAGCAAACGTTTTGAACTGCGTGAGCTGAAGGAAGCTTTGCGAAACAAATCAGGAAATTTGTTTTCTAAAATAGAAAAACATGCTGATCGGGCGGAAACGGTTTTATCAGAAAAAATCGCGACGGTCAGTGAAAGACTGCGGCCGTTGAAAGATAAGGGGCAGCTGTGGTTCTCGGCGCAGAAATGGGAGCAGCTGAGCCAGGGCGGTCTGGTAGTCCCTTATGATGAAATCGTGGATTATGTGCGTCAAAGCCTGGCCGGCAGCGAATTTACATTACAGTCTCTGGCTTATGCCGAGCCTGATCTGCTGCGGCTGGAGCTGCAGCATACAACGCACGGCACTTTGGAGCTGCTGCTGCAGGTCGAGGTGTTTAATGTCGATGCCGAATCTGCTTTTACAAGGCTGAAGCTGGTCGATTTTGCTGTCGCAGACAATGATTTTGCGCAGCTGGTAGTGGAGCTGATGGGGAGCAAGCTGATCATGGCTATCGTAGATCTGGTGATCGACAGGGTGGATATCGATGCGGATAGTGTTACGACCAAGTATGAGCAGGGCAGTATCAGTGTCGATTTTACGGCTGCGCTGCAGCAAAGCAGGCTGCAGCAGAAAAAAGTCCTGGATCGTTCACTGTTTGATGTAGTACATTTGGTTGAGCTGGTGCCTCAGGCCGATGGCGTTCTGGTAAAAGCTAAAACTGAATGGAAATAAAACCGTTTTATAAGGTGACGCTGCTTTGGGCAGCGCCACTTATTTTTTGCGTTTTTGCCGTTTTCGGTGTAGAATATACATACCTAGCTATATATATGTATGTATAGCTACGAAGGAGGAAATTAAGTGATTCGTAAAACTTCTGCCATGGTAGAAGCGGGCATTTTGGCCGCTATCGCCATAGTTTTTGCTATTATCAGCATGTATGTGCCGGTCATCGGCAGCTTTATCAATTTTTTTTTGCCCCCGCCCTACAGCGCAATGGCCCCTGCCTATCGCTATCTGCGGTATGCGCAACGGACTGCGCTGGAGCGTTATGACGCTGATAGTAGCTGATATTGCCGTAGCAGTTCTGATCAGCCCGCTGCATGCTTTTTCGCTGCTGGCTGCTTTTGGTTTAGTGGGGCTGACCTTGGGCGAGTGTATGCGCCGCGGGTATAAGCCTTTCAAGCTGATGCTGATCAGTTCGGTGGCCTGCCTGATTTCTATCGGTGCCAGTTTTTTGATTGCGCTGTATATCATGGGTATCCAGCCGGTCGATATGATGTTTACTTCATTGGAAGAGGCTGCCCGTGAGAGCGTAGGCTATTACCAGTCCATGGGAATGAGCCAGACCGAGATCGACGCAGCCGTTAAAAGCAATGCCGAGATGCTTCGGATGATGCGACTGATCATGCCGGGAGCTTTTTTCCTGTGCGCTCCTATTATTGCCTTTGTCAATTATCTGGCCGCACGTAAAATTTTGAGTAAGCTGGGAGCTGCTTTTGAGGAGTTTCCTCCTTTTACGCAATGGAACGTACCTGGCTGGCTGCTGTGGCCTTATGGTATTTCGCTGCTGATGGTTTCCTATTATGTTCAGTATCCGGAAAGCCTGATGTACCATATCTCAGTTAATCTGCAGGTGATAACCAGTGTTTTCTTTGTATTGCAGGGTATTGCTTTGATCTATTGGTGGCTGGAAAAAAACAATAAACCGAAATGGTGGGGAACTGTATCGGTGGCACTGTTGTTTTTTGTCCAGATATTTTCTCAGATTATTGTGTTTGTGGGCGCGTTTGACCTGGTATTTGATTTCCGTAATCTCAGCGGGAAAAGGACTTCCAAGCGCGCATAGAGATGAGGCGAGTATATGTTTAACAAAATTTGGGATTCGCGCAGTGATATCATACCGCTGATACTGATCGTTTTTCTGACGTTCATTATCGGTTTTTACGAACCGTTATGGATACCGGTATGTATTCTGCTGATCGGCCTGCTGTATTATTACAACAAAAAAAGTCTGCGCAGTAAGGAAGTACGCTTTAACAGCTATCTGGATACGGTAGTGCGTAATATTGAGCGTACTAATCATCATGCCGTTCAGAATCTGGATATCGGGATGGCTGTTTTTGCCAAAGACGGTAAACTGCAGTGGAAAAATGAGCTGTTCAGTAAATATGTGGGTACTAAAAATCTGGAGGGCAAACGTCCGGAAGATGTTCTGCCGCTGCCGGCCAATGCGTTCGACACGCTGAGCGTGAAGGACGGCGAACGCCTGATCCAGATCGAGGACCGCTACTATAATTTGAAGCATTGCCGGGTGCAGACATCGGAAAAAGGTGAGAAAAAAGGCACGGGCCTGATGGTTTATCTGAGCGACGTGACTGATTTTGAGCTGCTGCGCCAGAAATATGATAATGAGAAGCTGTGTCTGGCCTACGTCAGGTTTGATAATTATGAAGACGTGATGAAGGGTATGAGCGAAACGACCCGCGCCAATATCAGCGGCGAGGTCAATGAAGTACTGAGCAAGTGGGCCGAGGAAGAAAACGGCTTTATCAGCCGTTCTAATAAAGAATTGTGTCTGATTGGTTTTAATCAGGCGGTCCTGCGTGATTTAATGGAGCAGAAATTCCCCGTTTTAGACAGTGTACGTGAGATCCATGTCGGCAATAAGATCACTCCGACAGTGAGCATTGGTATTGCCTGCGAAGGCGACAATCTGGAAGAACTGAGCCAGAACGCAGTCAAAGCATTGGATCTGGCGCTGGGGCGCGGAGGCGACCAGGTGGTCGTAGCCGTAGACGGCGGGACACAGTTCTTTGGCGGCACGACTACCGTAACTGCTAAAAGTACACGCGTGCGCGCACGTATCGTAGCGCATACGATCCATGAACAGATCATTGCCGCAGATAAGGTTTTCGTTATGGGGCATATGATGGAGGACTTTGATTCGATCGGCAGTGCTATCGGTGTAGCGAAAATGGCGCTGTCACTGCAGAAGGAAACTTATATCGTTGTCAGCGGCGAAACTGACGCACTGGATAAGATCAAGGAAATGCTGCAGCGTGATGAACTGAAGCTGATCCAGGATGATGAACAGTACCTGGAACTGATGCTGGAAGGACCGGAGGCAATGGCCCATATTACGCCCGGCAGCCTGCTGTTTCTGGTCGACCATCACCGGCCGATGCTGTGCGCAAGCAAAGAGGTTATGGAAGCGATCCCGAAACGGATCATTATCGACCATCATCGCCGTGCGGAAGACGCCATCAAAGAAACGGTGCTGCAATATATGGAGCCTTCTTCTTCCTCGACCAGCGAACTGGTGACGGAGCTTGTAGGCTATTTTAATGACCGTCTGGAATTTACTAAAGGCGAAGCGACCGCGCTTTATGCGGGCATCGTTGTCGATACGAAAAATTTTGCCGTACAGACCGGTGAGCGCACCTTTGAAGCGGCAGCTTTACTGCGCCGCAGCGGGGCTGACCCGACTGTGGTAAGGCAGCTGTTCAAGGACGATATGGAAACCTTCCAGATCCGTTCGCGGCTGATTGCCGAAGCAGAAAGCCCGGAACCGGGACTGATCGTTTCCGTTTATGAACAGGCTCCCAAAGAAGCGAAATCATCAGTTATAGCGGCTCAGACTGCCGACACGATGGTTGCCATCAGCGGTATTTATGTCAGTGTCGTTATTGTGGAATATGTTGACGGTTCGCTGGGCATCAGTGCCCGCAGCGACGGTACGGTCAACGTACAGATCATTATGGAAGAGCTGGGCGGCGGCGGTCATCAGACTGTGGCCGGCGTACAGCTTGACAATAAGAGGGCTGTGGATATCATGCCGCAGATCATCTCTTTGGCAAAAAAACAGTTAGAGGAGATTGATAACAATGAAAGTGATCTTACTGCAAGATATTAAAAGTTTAGGTAAAAAAGGCGATATCGTAGAAACGGCCGAAGGTTATGGCCGCAACTATCTGCTGCCTCGCAAATTAGCGAAAGAAGCCAGTGCGGCTAATTTAAATCAGGCCAAGCAGGATCAGGCCAATGCTGCCCGTCGTGCCGCGCAGAAAAAAGATGAAGCTACCGTTCTGGCAGCTCAGATCGAAAAAGTGACCGTTACCTTGAAGGTACGTGTCGGTGATAATGGGAAAATGTTCGGCTCGGTTGCGTCTAAAGACGTGGCGGAAGCATTGATCGAACAGACCAAGCTGGATATCGACCGCCGGAAGATAGAACTGAAAACACCTGTTAAGGGTTTAGGCAATTATACAGCTGTAGCTAAACTGCACCCTGAGATTGCTGCGGAATTTGCCGTAGTAGTTGAAGCGGAATAAGCGAAAGACAGGGAAGGTTATGCAGGACAGAGTACCACCGCAAAATATAGAAGCCGAGCAGTCAGTGCTGGGCGCGATGCTGATCGAGAAAGAGGCTATCCCCAAGGTCATGGAGATCCTGCGGGATACTGATTTTTACCGTGAGGCGCACCGCGTCATTTTTAACGCTATGCTGGAGCTTTACAATAAGAACGAAGCTGTGGATATGATCACGGTGACGGAGATTCTGAAGCGTGACAACAAGCTGGAGGATGTGGGCGGTATCGCTTATGTCACTTCGCTGGCTAATGCTGTGCCGACTGCGGCCAACGTAACCTATCATGCGAGCATTATCGAAGAAAAATCGATTCTGCGTCAGCTGGTTTCCGTATCGACGCAGATCGCTTCGATGGGTTATGAGGCTAATGATGATGTGAAAAACATCATCGACAGTGCTGAAAGCAAGATTCTGGAGATTTCCAACCGGAAGAAGACAGCTGATTTTACGCCGATCAATGAGATCGTTCTTGATTCTTTTAAGAGTATCGAAGCGCTGATGGGCAATAAGAATGGTCTTACAGGACTGCCTACAGGCTTTGAAGATCTTGATAATCTGACCTCCGGCCTGCATGGCAGTGATTTTATCATCCTTGCGGCCCGTCCTTCCATGGGTAAAACTGCTTTTGCGCTCAATGTGGTACAGAATGTGGCGATCCGAGCTGCCAAAAAGGTTGGCGGAGCTCCGAAAACAGTTGCTTTTTTCAGCCTGGAAATGAGCAAGGAGCAGCTTGTACAGCGTATGCTCTGCGCCGAAGCCAACATTGATTCGCAGCGTCTGCGTATCGGCGAGCTGCGTGATGAAGATTGGGCGATGCTCATCAATACGGCAGATACGCTTTCCAGTGCTAATATCTATATCGACGATACAGCAGGTATCACTGCCATGGATATGAGGTCGCGCGCCCGCCGGCTGAAAGCCGAACACGGTCTTGATCTGATCGTAGTCGATTATCTGCAGCTGATGCAGGGCAGCGGTAAAAAGAACAACAGCGGTGACCGGCAGCAGGAGGTTTCAGAGATCTCACGTTCGTTGAAAGCGCTGGCCCGTGAGCTTGATGTTCCGGTCATTGCTTTATCGCAGCTGAGCCGCAGCGTCGAAGCGCGTCAGGTCAAACGTCCGATGCTGTCTGACCTGCGTGAGTCTGGTTCTTTGGAGCAGGATGCGGATATTGTAGCCTTTTTATATCGTGAAGATTACTATAATCCGGAAACGGAGAATAAAAATATTACCGAACTGATCATCGCTAAGCACCGTAACGGCCCTGTCGATACGGTCAATCTGTTCTTCCACAAACAATATACCAAATTTGTGGGACTCAGTAAGCGTAAGGAGTAAACTCAGACCTGTGAGCAGATGAGAAGGAGGCGGCGCGTGGAAATATGGATGGAGCAGCTGATGGCTTTTTTGCAGAAGCATTGGCAGTTTACTATCATCGGCTGCGGCCTGCTGATTTTTATCGGCGCGCTTTTAAACTGGCGTTGGGTCTGCGAATTTGACCACAGGCGGGTGCGCCCGTTTGCCTTTGATACGCTGGTGCATGATTTTTTCGGTGATCAGGGGTACCGTTTTCTGATGGGTATCAGTGGACTGGTCATTATTTTGTGTGGTCTGGTATTTTTATTTTTGTCATAAATAATGGAGCGCTTTAAAGAGAAACAGCGTGAACGCCTGTGATAACAGGTTTTCACGCTGTTGTTTATTTTACGAATGTTTTAAATAAATTTGCAAAAAATGTTCAGTAGTCTTGCAGTGAAGAACTGAAAATGTTATGATATGAGAGGATAAAAAAGTTTATTTATAAGAGAGGAAGAACGCAAGCAGGCCTTCTTCCTATTCTTATTGCAAAAAACACCGATTTTACGGGGGGAAACAAAAAAATGATCGAACGTTATACTCATCCCGAGATGGGTCATATCTGGACTTTGGAAAACGAATTCCGAACAATGCTGCAGGTAGAAATTCTGGCCTGCGAGGCGATGAACAAACTGGGCATCGTTCCTGATGACGCATTGAAGGATATTCAGACTAAAGCTGATTTCCGCATCGAACGCATCAAAGAAATCGAAGCTGTCACCAACCATGACATCATTGCTTTTCTGACAAATGTGGCCGAATATGTGGGCGATGCTTCCAAATACATCCATAAAGGCCTGACCTCCAGCGATGTCAAGGACACCGCTTTGGGTGTGATGATGAAACAGTCTGCCGACCTTTTACTGAGTCATCTGGAAAAATTTCATGCTGTCCTGAAACGCCGTGCCGCTGAACACAAGCATACGATTATGATCGGTCGTACTCATGGCATCCATGCCGAGCCGATGACCTTCGGGCTGAAGTTTGCGCTGTGGATGGATGAGACAGAGCGCAATATCGAACGGTTGAAGCAGGCGCGTGATTTTATTGCGGTCGGTAAGCTTTCGGGCGCAGTCGGCACTTACTCCAATATTGACCCGTTTATTGAAGAATATGTTTGTGAAAAATTAGGTATCAAGGCTGCCCGTCTGGCTACCCAGGTCATTCAGCGCGACCGCCATGCCGATTTTCTGACTACTTTGGCGATCATTGGTTCCTCTCTTGATAAAATGGCTACGGAAATCCGTAATCTGCAGCGTACGGACATTCGTGAAGCTGAAGAATATTTTGCTCCCGGGCAAAAAGGCTCCTCGGCGATGCCGCATAAACGTAATCCCATCACCTGCGAAAAAATCTCCGGTATGGCGCGTTTGCTGAGAGGGTATGCCGTTGCTGCGCTGGAAGATGTCGCCTTATGGCACGAACGCGATATTTCCCACTCTTCTGTGGAACGTGTGATTTTACCGGATGCTACTATCGCGCTGGATCATATGCTGCGTAAATTTACCGGTATCGTCGACAAGCTGCTGGTTTATCCGGAAGCGATGATGGCGAACCTGAACAAAACCGGCGGGCTGATCTTCAGCCAGAATCTGCTGATCGCACTGGTCAGCAAGGGCGTGCTGCGTGAAGACGCTTATAAATGGGTGCAGCGCAACGCTATGGCCCGCTGGCTTGAAGGCGCTGATTTTAAGACCAACGTGGAAATGGATGCGGATATCCAAAAATATCTCTCCAAAGAAGAAATCGAAGCCTGCTTCGATCCCAAACCCATGCTGCGTCATGTAGATTTGATTATGTCCCGCTTCGGATTATGATTTAGATAAGGAGATGCTCACATGTCATCTGTTGTAGTTATTGGTGCCCAATGGGGCGATGAAGGTAAAGGTAAGATTGTTGATTATTTGGCACAGAAAGCCGATGCCGTCGTACGTTATTCCGGCGGTTCCAACGCAGGTCATACGGTAGTCGTCAATGACGTTTCCTATAAACTGCGTCTGCTTCCCTCCGGTGTTTTGTACAGTGATAAGACTAATGTGCTGGGTAACGGCGTCGTTATCAACCCCGGCGTAGTTCTGCATGAAATTGCTGATATGAAGGCTAAAGGCATCAGCTGCGACAATCTGGTCATTTCTGACCGTGCGCATGTGGTGCTGCCTTACCATGCCCGTATGGATGAACTGCAGGAAGCAGCTTTGGGCTGTAATAAGATCGGTACGACCAAAGGCGGTATTGGCCCCTGCTATATGGATAAGGTTGCCCGTACCGGCATCCGCATCTGTGATTTGATGGAACCCGATACTTTTGCAGAAAAGCTGAAAATCAACCTGGAAGCCAAAAATGCCATTATTACTAAAATTTATGGTGGCGAACCTTTTGATTATGAAACTATGCTGCAGGAATTTTTGGCTTATGCCGAAGAGCTGCGGCCGTATATTGCCGATACCGGCGTAGTTTTAGACGAAATTTTCAGCGAGGGTAAAAACGTGCTGTTTGAAGGCGCGCAGGCTACTTTCCTTGATATCGATCATGGTACTTATCCGTATGTTACCAGCTCGAACCCGACTGCCGGCAATGCCAGCACCGGCAGCGGCATCGGCCCCCGTTATATCGACCATGTGGTGGGCGTAGTCAAGGCTTATACGACACGCGTCGGCGAAGGTCCCTTTGTTACTGAGCTGCTTGATACTGACGGACCCGGGCATCAGATCCGTGAAACAGGCCATGAATACGGTACCGTTACCGGACGTCCCCGCCGCTGTGGCTGGCTTGATGCTTTCATGCTCAAATATTCCGCACGTCTGAACAGCCTGGACTGCCTGGCAGTGACCCGTTTGGATATTCTCGATAAAATGCCGAAGATCAAAATGTGCGTCGGCTACAAGATCGACGGACAGGAAATCAAACAGATTCCTGCCAGCCTGAACGTTCTGGCAAAGGTTGAACCGGTTTTTGAAGAGTTTGAAGGCTGGCTGACTGATATTACGTCTATCCGCACCTTTGACGAGCTGCCTGTTCAGGCTAAAACTTATCTGAACCGTCTGAGTGAGGTTGCCGGTGTCGAACTGGGTATTGTTTCCGTAGGTCCGGAACGTGAACAGACTATCGTACTGAAAAAATTGCTGTAAATCAAAAATTTAAACCGTCAGATTTTTTCTGACGGTTTTTATATTTTTGAAAATTATTTCTTGACAGAACAGTGAAAGGTAGTTATAATTATATCGTTGTCAAGTTGGCTTGAAACTTGATAACTATGTGATCCACTAGCTCAGTCGGTAGAGCACCTGACTTTTAATCAGGGTGTCCCGCGTTCGAGTCGCGGGTGGATCACCATTTTTTTTG
>OAZW01001076.1_pt1 | contig 12584 bp, 10 predicted proteins | sample 1495231 | NCBI WGS metagenome assembly OAZW01 (sample SAMEA2580062, study PRJEB22360) | human gut metagenome | reverse complement strand
TTTAATTTATGACTTTTTGATTATAATATTCTAAATCCATACCTATAAACTATTTTAAATCTGATTAAAAACTTCTCATCTAAACAGTTCTCTTTGATATATAAATACCCCACAAGCTAGAATAACGGTTTACCGTAGAATAGCTCTACACTTAAGCCTGTCTTATCCAACTGGTGAGGTTTACTCAGGATTATTATATTTTTGCTTTTAATACGTAGATTCTAGATAAATAATCTCCATTAGTCCCATCGTATTTTTCTTTATTTTCACCGCAAGAACTATCAGTTGTAATTAAACCCAAGTTCATTAATTCATCACCATAATGAACTGTATTATTAAGATTAACATGATATTCTTTATCCGGATCTAATCCCAACAGCTTTACACGACGGTAACCAACATTAACTTCCTGCAAAGTACGATAATATCCAATAATAGCAGTATTCTGATCCTGTGATACAACCATCCAAACAGTCTCATTACCTTCAAATGGACTTTTTAAACGGTAAAACGTTCCAAACTGAATAATCTCCCGATAGTCCTTCATAAAGGTGATTTCTTCTTTAACTTTTATCTGTTCATCCATGCTTAATTTATTAAGATCTAATTCGTATCCAAAAGTACCAAAATAAGCAACATTTGCCCTTGTTTCAATCGGTGTATTTCTCAACAACTGATGATTTGGCGCTGCCGATACATGAGCTCCAAGACTCGAAACAGGATATACCATTGATGTTCCATATTGGATTTTCAAACGTTCTAGCGCATCAGTATCATCACTGGTCCAACATTGTGGTGCATAATACATCATTCCTGGATCAAAACGAGCACCACCACTAGCACAAGATTCAAATAAAATTTCAGGAAAACGACTTGTTAACAATTCATATAACTGATACACTCCTAAAATATATTCATGCATAACTCGTCCCTGACTCTCACTATCGTGACAACTAGAGTAAACTTCTGTCATACAGCGGTTCATATCCCATTTAATATAAGAAATATTTGCTTTATCAATTACTTCTGTCATCATATTATAAACATAAATAACGACTTCTGGATTTGAAAAATCTAATACAAATTGATTACGTCCATGACTACTAGGACGGTTTGGTGTTTCTAAAATCCACTGTGGATGATTACGATATAAATCAGAATTTTTATTGACCATTTCTGGTTCAAACCACAAACCAAACTTCATTCCCAGATTATTTATTTTTCTTGATAAACCACTAATTCCACTTGGTAATTTTTGTAAATTCGGATACCAGTCACCTAACCCTGCAACATCATTATTACGTTTACCAAACCAGCCATCATCAAGAACAAATAACTCGATTCCTAATTTTTGAGCAGTTCCAGCAATATCCATAATTTTTTCTTCATCAAAATCAAAGTACGTTGCCTCCCAATTATTAACTAAAATAGGTCGTACTTGATCACGATATTTCCCACGAGCCAATCGTCTTTGATAAAGTTTGTGGTAAGTTTGTGACATTTTATTTAGTCCATCATTTGAATACACCATGACTACTTCCGGAGTTTGAAAACTTTCTCCTTTTTCAAGACTCCAGCTAAAACAGTGGGGATGTATTCCCATCATCACTCTTGTAACATCATAAGTATCAACTTCAACCTGAGCTAAAAAATTCCCACTATATACAAAACTAAATCCTAAAACCTCACCAGCATATTCATTACAATTTTCACGCTTTAAAGCGATGAAAGGATTAAAATTATTACTTGAACATCCTCTTAGAGAATATATAGATTGAATTCCATGCTCTAGCTTTCTCTCCTTAATGCTCCTTTCACGAGCCCAAGCACCTGTTAATTCAATCATCTCATATTCTTTGTCGGGTAAATCAAGTGACATACTCATCACTTGCTCTAAAGTTATTTTTTGTTCACCGCAATTTTCAATGTAAGCATTTCTTGTAATTACCGGCATATTTTCAAAAATTGTGTAACTTAAAATAATTTTTGAATCAATTATATTATCATATAAAGTTATTAATAAAGTTGTTGCTTCATCTGGTGATTCAACATATGTCGCGGGTAATTTATCTAATTTAGGCTTACCACTTATAATAGTATGCCCCTGATAGTTAAACGAAATGATTCGACTACCATTTGCTTGAGCGATTTCAATCGCAGGGTGACGCATATCACCAGAGCCATAAGCAGGATATTCCTGTTTAATATGTTCTAAAGAAAATGTTAAATCGCCTTCAAAAGCACATGATGCCATTGGTCGCTGCATAGTTTCAAATAAATGATCAAAATTTTCACGATCTTTGATTGCTTTACCATAATAAAGTTGTCCTAATTGATTATTTTTTAAAATTTTAAAAATATAACTTATCTCTTGATTATATAAATGAAATATCTTAGTTGTTTTATGAAATTTAATTGGCATATTTCTTCTCCTTTAAATCAATAATCGGTTCATTTGAATTTTTTATATCTTCCGTTACATCATCAAGAATCATCTGATTTTCTTCTTTCCTTAAAGCGATTATATTCATAATTCTTTGATAGTACGCTCCGTTTAATTTGTAATACTTTTTATAAATAATATAACTTATTAGCACTAAAATAATTGGTAATGCAACCATAATAATACGCATTCCATTTTGAGTTGCCATAGTTTGAGAAGCTCCAGCAACATATCCTGTGGCATCTAAAGCAAAACCTGTAAATAAAGCACCCATAGCTGAAGCAAATTTTACTAATAAGGTTTGAATTGAAAAAATTACAGACTCATTACGTGTCCCTAGCTTATATTCTCCATAATCTACAACATCGGCTAATACTACTGTCACTGTACCTAATTGTAATCCAGAACCGAATTTGACACAAATCCCTGCTACTGCTGTTAAAATATAATTTTGCGGAGCAATAAATCCTGTTACTAATAAAATGATTAGACCAACTACTGGTATTCCACTAGCTAAAGCATACACCTGTTGTTTACTTAATCTTTGAGATAACTTTGGAAAGATGATCAAACCAAAAATCTCTGCAAATCCTGCAAACATTGTAAAAACAGAAAATAATCCCTTATTGCCTGCAACATAAATAAAATAATAAGTTTGAACCCCAGCAATACAATTCATTCCAAAATTAAATGTTAAAATCGTTGCTATTGCTACTAACAGCTGATCATTTTTACGAATTATTTCGAACATCTTTCTAAACGAAGTCTTTTCTGGTTTCTTTGTTTCTACTCGATCAGCTGATTTAACATTAACTACAGTAATTCCCACAGTTACAATAAAAATAATGGCAATGACAATAGCAAAATTTGTATATCCCACTTGAGCATCACCATTTCCAAGGAAATCCATGATTTGTAATCCAAACCCACCAACTAACAGAGAACCCCCAATCGATGCAAAAATTCTTGGAATAACAGCTACACGATCTCGTTCTTCTGGATTTGATGTTAAATTAGGTAACATTGACCAATATGGGATATCCATGACGGTATATGTCATTCCCCATACGATATACATAATAGCAGCAAATATATACAAACTAGTTCCTGATAATCCCCAATCAGTAAATAAAGCAACTAAAATAATTGCATTAACAATAGTTCCAATTGCTAACCAAGGTCTAAATTTACCCCATCTACTATGGGTGTTATCAACAATCATTCCCATACCTAAATCATTCCCATACCTAAATCATTAACAGCATCCCAAAATTTTGCTAAGAAAAACAATGTTCCTACAAATGAAGCTGATAATTTAAGAACATCTGTAAAATACAACATACAATAAGTAAAGATAATTCCACAGCACATATCCTTACCAATTGCGCCTACCCCATATGAATATTTTTCCTTAAATGATAATCTATCATTATTCATTTTTCTATCCCCTTTCAACGATAATAAATGGTTCATTTAAATTAACCATACCATATCTATTAACAGTTATATTTTTACGATTTAAATTTGTAAAAACAAACGGTGTTGCATCAATACAACGATGTTTTTTTAATATTTCTGAATCAAAAGTTAACAAAATATCACCCTGTTTAACAACTTGATCAGGATCTACAAATATTTTAAAGCCATCCCCGTTTAGTTGATTCGTGTCCAAACCCACATGAATTAGAAAATCTATTCCTTGACCTTTCAAAACAATTGCATGCTTTGAAGAAAAAATAAAATTTATTTTACCATCAATTAGTGCGACAACTCTATTACCAGTTGGAAATATTACAACCCCTTCTCCAGTCATTCCTTTTGAAAAAACTTCATCAGGACAATACTCTAAAGGATAAACTTTTCCTTCTATCGGACAATTAACTTGAATTTCCTTTTTAAATACTCCCATCACTTTCCTCCTCAGTTTACTGTAAGCGCTTCTATATCGACAATTATAACATTTGGATATATTTATAATAGTATTAGATGTATTTTAAATATGTCAATTTGTTATATATTCCCTAATTACAAAAGGAAAGTAATTGAAATAAATTTATTTATTAATATTATATATTTTCAAAATACAACATTAAGACATATTTTTATAACATTTTAACTAAAATTATAAAGTAGCTTTTTTATTTTTTTACCTTTAACTTTAAGATTCATTGTATTAGAATAAACCACGAGGTGAATTATTAAATGGAATTTTCAAAACGAATGGAACTTTTTCAAGAAAGTATTTTTACAATTTTAGCAAAAAAGGCAGCATTAAGACGTGAAAATGGAAAAGAAGTAATTGATTTTAGTACGGGTACGCCAAATATTCCCCCTACCAAAAGAATAAGAGAAGTGCTTGCTAATGCTGCCCTAGATCCTAAAAACTATGTTTATGCGATTAATGATTTACCAGAATTAATCAAGGCTGTAATCGCTTGGTATAAAAAACGTTATGAGGTCATTTTAGAAGATGATGAAATTTGTTCATTACTGGGTTCTCAGGAAGGCTTAGCACATCTAGCAATGACATTGATCAACGATAGTGACATTGTCTTAGTTCCTAATCCTAGCTATCCTATTTTTAAAGACGGGCCGTTGCTTGCTAATGCAAATATTGTCGATATGCCTTTAAAAGAAGAAAATAATTATTTGATTGACTTTGATAAAATTGATCCAACCATTGCTAAAAAAGCAAAATTTATGATTGTTTCATATCCTAACAACCCTACCTGTGCGATTGCAAATGATAAGTTTTATTTAAGATTAATTGACTTTGCTAAAAAGTATCAAATTATTGTATTACACGATAATGCTTATAGCGAACTATTATTTGAAGGCTTAGGTAGAAGCTTTTTATCATATCCTGGCGCTAAAGATGTAGGTATTGAATTTAATTCCTTATCAAAAACTTATGGGCTTGCTGGTGCTCGAATTGGATTTGCAGTTGGCAACAAAGCAATTATTGAACAGCTTAAAACATTAAAATCTAATATGGATTATGGCATGTTTATCCCTATTCAATTAGCAGCAATCGAAGCCATTACCGGTGAACAAAATTGTGTTATAAAAACAAGAGAGGCTTATCAGCGGCGTCGCGATATCTTTTTAAAATGTGCTCAAGAAATTGGCTGGAATATTAAAGAGACAAAGGGAACTATGTTTATTTGGGCAAAAATTCCCAGCTTATATCAAAAGTCAATTGATTTTGTTAATGATTTATTTGAGCAAACCGGTATTTTATTTATTCCTGGTAGTGCTTTTGGCAGCGAAGGAGAAGGATATATTAGAATTGCTTTAATTCAAGATGAAGAAATAATAAAAAAGGCTTTCATTAAAATGAAAGCAACTAATATTTTCAAAAATTAAATTTTAAATATCAATTAGCAAACCTCTTTTTGGTTAGAATCAAAAAGAGGTTTTATTGCTCAAACTACTTTTATCATTATTTATAGATATAATAGAAAAGCAAACCCGTTTGGGCCTTGCTTCATTATGTTAATTTTTCTTACATGTATGTAAATGTTGATAAAAAGCGCCTAATAGATTAGCATCATTACGATATTGACAAGGAACAACTACAGGGCGTGCAATTGGTGAATTAGCCTTTAATCCAGTTTGATACATTTCTTCTATATGTTTCTCAACTAATTCTAATAATAATGGTTGTGCTGAGATACCACCAATCGCAATTTTTTCTGGGTCGAAAAGTGCTTGTAAATTATAAATTTGAACAGCTAAACGATTACAGAATTTATCAAGCCCAGCAAGTACCTTTTTATCTCCACTATTTGCCATTTCAAAAATCTCTTTACCATTATATTGTTCTTTTGTTCCAACAGACTCTTGAACTGCCTTTAATAAGCCAGGAATTCCATTCGTAGCTGCCCATACACATTCAGGGTTATTGCCATCTTCCCCATTAGTCCGCATCCATGAAAATTCTCCTGAAGAGAAATGTTTACCAATATGAACTTTACCATCACGAACAATACAACCGCCTATTCCAGTTCCTAAAATTATTACAGCAGCATCATCAACATCTTTTAAACATCCAAATCCTACTTCCGCATTAGCCGCACATTTAGCATCATTACCAATCGTAATAGGCAACGGGCAACGTTCTTGTAAAATTTTTACAATTTCCATATCTTTTATATATTTATATGCACCACCAGTATAAGCAAAGCCCTTTTGAGGATCTATTGCACCCGGCATAGAAATTGCCATACCAACAATTTGTTCAGCATACTTATCATACAGTTCTCCAATTACCTCAACAAACTGCTCAATACTTTGATGAGGTGCAATTGTACTTCCTTTTTCAATAAACTCTCCCGTTTCATTTAATAAAGCATACTTGATTGAACTACCACCAATATCTAATGTTAAATAATTCATATTATCTCCTTTCATATTTCGCTCTTACTTTTAAGTATAACGATATTTCCAACAAGATTCAATAAATTATCAAAACACGAAAATAGATACACATTTGTGTACCTATTTTTTACTATTTCACCATCGTGGCGGACGTGGTGGCGGTCCTGGGGGGCGTGGCCCTGGTCCTGGGGGACCTGGCTGCCATGGTGGTCGTGGTCCCGGTCCTGGTGGGCCTGGCTGCCATGGTGGTCGTGGTCCCGGTCCCGGTGGGCCTGGCTGCCATGGTGGTCCCGGTTGCCATGGTGGAGGAAATAACCACCAAAACCAAAATGGAATAATTGGCTGCCGACTATCTAACTGATTATCAATCATGTAATATTCATCTTGAAGCGGATCCATTTAAACACCTCACTTTATTATACAATATGTATCCCTTTAAAGAAGGCATGGGCTTTTACCAATCAAGATTAACTTTTTTTCCTTTACGATAATATTCTTTATCATAATCATTAATTTCGCGAATTACTCGGCATGGTACCCCATAAGCAACAGAATTTGCTGGAATATCTTGGGTTACAACACTACCAGCTCCAATAACACTATTGTCACCAATCGTAACCCCCGGTAAAATAACACTATTTGCACCGATCCAAACATCATCCCCAATTACAATCGGCAATGAAAATTGCGTTCCACCTCTTCGATATTCCGGATCAACAGGATGACCAGTTACTGATAATGTAACATTTGGAGCAACCATTACATTGTTACCAATATGAACTTCAATATCATCAACAACAACCAAATTAAAATTAGCATAAAAATTTTCACCAATATAGGTATTACAGCCGTAGGCAAAATAAGCGGGAGCTTCAATCCATATATTTTCACCAGCATGGCCTAGTAACCCTCTTAAAATATCCTGTTTTTCTTTTTTATTATCAGGATGACAATGATTATACTCGAACATTCTTGCTTTACAATTTAATCTTTGACGTTCAATTTCTTTTTCATACTCTTGATCTTCTATATTTTCATGGCCAAATTCCCGATATAATTGACCGTTCTTCATTTTATCTTTTAATAACATATATCCTCCTTATGATAAACACCCAGCTAAGCTGGGTGTCATATCCTTAATATTATTTAACACGAACTAACTCTAAATAGCTAGTATCCCCTTTAAGTCCTGGTTTACCACCAGTAACTAAAATAAGTTCTCCCGATTCAACACCATTTTCTTTTGCAATGATTTCAGCATAATCCATCATACTTGAACGTGTTTTCATTGTTTTGCATTTTACTGGTTTTACTCCCCAGTTAATTGCAAGGGCTCTAGTAGTTGCTACTTCAGGTGTAGCAGCAATGATCCGAGCTTCAGGACGATAACGAGACATTTTTCGAGCAGTAAATCCACTTTCAGTAAAAGCAATAATCGCTGCAACTTGGAATTTAGAGGCAATTTCTGCAACTGACATACAAATAGCTTCAGATGTATCTTGTGGAGCAGTTCTTACAGCTTGACGATGTAATGCATCATAATCTAAGCTATTTTCTGTTTTTAAAGCAATCTTACTCATTGTCATTACTGCTTCTTGTGGATATAGGCCTGATGCAGATTCCCCAGATAGCATGATTGCATCTGTTCCATCAAAAATAGCATTGGCAACATCACTTACTTCTGCACGAGTCGGGCGAGGATTTTGCTGCATACTTTCAAGCATTTGAGTAGCAGTAATAACTAATTTTCCCATATCCTTACATTTCGTAATGACTTCCTTTTGAATCAATGGGACATCCTCTGCAGGTACTTCAACTCCTAAATCACCACGGGCAACCATAATCCCATCAGCTATTTTTAGAATCTCATCTATGTTTTCAACACCTTCGCTATTTTCAATCTTAGCAATGATTTGAATATCAGGTCGACCATTTTCAACCAAAAGTTTTTTTACATCAAATACATCTTGTGCACGTCTTACAAAAGAAGCAGCCACATAATTGAATGGTTGTGTACATCCATAAGTTAAATCATCAATATCTTTTGGTGATAGATAATCGAAACCTAATTTAATTCCCGGTACATTGATTCCCCTTTTATTTTTTACAATTCCGTTATTAGCACAAACACATACAATGTCTGTACCTTCAACATGATCAACTAGCAATTCCACTTGACCGTCATTTACCAAAATAAACCCACCAGGTTTTACATCCTTATATAATTCTTTATAAGTGATTGTAAAACGATCACTTGTTCCGACAATATCTTCTTGACAAATTGTGACAACCTGACCTTTTTTAAATTCAGTTGAACCATCGATAAAATCACCTGTTCTAATTTCCGGCCCTTTAGTATCTAATAAAATAGCAACGCTTGTATCCAACTCCTTATTGATTTCAGTAATCAAATCAATTTTTGCCTGATGCTCAGGATGAGTTCCATGAGAAAAATTAAGTCTCATTACATTCATTCCAGCTTTAACTAATTTAGTTAACATCTCTTTGTTATCTGATGCTGGTCCTATCGTACATACAATTTTTGTTTTACTCATTACTTCGTTTTTTAGCATATCGTCATTACCATCCTTTTCCTTCTCAATTTATCATACATGTTTATTATAGCCCATCTAAAAAACACTTGCGAGACTTTTGATAACATTTATCAAAAGATTTTTAGTTGATTAACGCTTACAAATTTCGAAAGCGTATTCAACATCTTCTTCACCTTTAATACAGTATTCTTCGAGTATTGGAGCACCCCAACTATCATCACCGCCAACACCCATTTGAGCAGCTAAAATAGTTACAAAGGTAAAATATGATTTTGGTAATTCTTCTTGATGCATTGCAGCTTCTAAAGTCTGCAAGCTATATGGAAGAACAGTTGCTTCGAATGGCTGATCGATCATTTTGAAACAAATTCCTTGATCTTTTTCATCAGTTATTGCTAAATAACGCAAATCACAGCGATTTCCACATTCTTGTGGAACTAAATATGGCGATAAGTTATCCTTAACAAGACAATCATAAACATCAATTTTTGCTCCATCCTTACGATCAATATAATTTTCTAAAGGTCCACGACCTAAATATTCAAAACGATCAACTTGATCATACAGTTTAAAACACATTCCTATTAATGGTAATTCTGGTAATCCTGCTTTTCCATGATAATGATAATCAACCCTAATAATACCTGGTGCCCGTACTGTAAAGACTATATCAACAGTAGTTGCAGGAATTACCGGTAAAGTATACTCAAAAAATACTTTTACACTACTATAATCAGAGGCAACTTCATAATTAAACTTAGTACAATTATAAAAAGTTGAAGCCCCAAACCACATTGAACTATTCACCTCATGTTTATACCCGCGTTCATTATCAGTTGATGCTCGGCTAAAAACAGGACGTGGAGCTCTTGCGATATATTCATGGTTCCCATATTTTAATGAAATTAATCCTTCACTATTAGCAAACATCACTTCAAAATCATTGTATCTTATACCGATATTACCATCACCAATAATAACTTTTAGCGGTTGTTTAGAAACTGAGAGCGGTTTATATTCACCAACTATAGTTTGACCGAAAGCAACTTCAAAACCAGCTTTAGCCCAAATTTGATCATCTTTCAATAAAGCACTAACTGTCTTAACAGCTTCTTTATCTAATTTTGTTAACCACGGAATCAATATTTCTTTAGAGTCTCCAGGTTTTACATCGGCTATGAAACATCCCTCCTGTAAAACTTTTTTACCTTGTTTTAATTGATAAACAAATTGATATTTACTAGTATTACTAAACATCATTTTATTTGTAATTATGACACCTGCATCTGTCGGCTTAATAATAATATCTTGATATAAATATTTAACTTCTTGAGCTTTTGGCGAAATAGTACGATCAGCAAAAACAATTCCATCGCCACAGAAATTATAATCAGTATAGCGTTCTTTAAAATCTCCACCATAACCAAGAACTTTTTCACCATAACCATTTGTATAGTACACTGCCTGATCAATATAGTCCCAAATAAAACCACCTTGATATTGAGCATACTTATCTTCTAAATCAGTATAATGTTTCATTCCACCTAGAGAGTTTCCCATAGCATGCATATATTCACAACTAATATACGGTTTTGCAGGATTGCCCTGTAAATATGTTTCAATTTCTTTCGCTTTTGCATACATACGTGATTCCATGTCAGTTGCTTCACAATAATCACGATTCCATACACAACCTTCATAATGAACTAAACGAGTCGGATCATTTTCTCTAAAATGATTAGCCATAGCAACAATATTTGTTCCCGCGTATGATTCATTACCACATGACCAAATTAAAATCGAAGGATGATTTTTATCACGTTGTAGCATTGTATTAGCACGATCAACAACGACATCATGCCATTGTGGCAGGTTTCCTGGAATATTCCATGACGGTTCACAAGCACCTAATTTTTGCCATGAACCATGACTCTCTAAATTTGCTTCATCAATTAAATAAATTCCATACTCATCACATAGATCATACCACAATGATTGATTTGGATAATGAGATGTTCTTACTGCATTAATGTTATGCATTTTCATAAATTTGATATCGTATAGCATATCCTCTTTTGTAATAGCCCGACCTTTATCAGCAGCAAATTCATGACGATTAACACCTCTAAAGACAATTCTTTGACCATTTAACTTCATTATCCCTTGATCCATTTTAAACTCTCTAAATCCAATTTTTTGTGGTATAACTTCTACTAAATTATCATCATGATCATAAACGGTTAACAATAGTTTATACAAATATGGATTTTCACTTGACCATAAATTAACATTAGTCAGTCCAAACGAAAAATTAGTTAATGGCAATTGCTTTGCTTGATAAATAATATTATTATTCTGATCATATAAAGCAGTATTTAGATAGCCCTCTTTTTTAGCAATTACATCTAAATTGACCGATACCTGGACATCTTTATAATTATTTTTTAAAGTAGTCTTAACAAACAGATCATTAATATGAATGTCTTCTATAGCATATAAACTTACATCTCTAAAAATCCCTGAAAAGCGCCAAAAATCCTGATCTTCTAACCAGCTGGCACTAGAGCGTTTATAAACCTCAACCGCTAATTTATTTTCACCATCTTTTAAAGCATAAGTTACATCAAAACTTGATGGCGTAAATGAATCCTCACTATAACCAATAAATTCTCCATTTAGCCAAACATAATAAGCCGTTTCAACTCCATCAAAAACCAGACGAGTTGTTTTATTCTTTAATGCTTCATTTACTTCAAAATAGCAAACGTAACTTCCTACAGGATTATCGTCACTTGATATATGTGGTGGTCTTAATTTCTCATGCCCATCCCATGGGTATAAAGTATTAATATACTGCATCTGATCATAACCTTGCATTTGAATATGACCTGGTACATCGATCATATCAAAATAATGACAATCAATATCCTCTTTATAAAAATCAACAAATCTTTCATTAGGATTTTTAGCATAATTAAAATACCAGCGTCCATTTAAAGACTGCTTTAATTCCATTGCATCTCCATTCAATGCTTTATCAATATCGAGATAATAAGAATGATCACTATAAGCATTTAAGCGATTTACCGCAAAAACTTTAGGATCTGCTAACCAATTTAAATCTGCTTGTGTTCCTTTCATAATAGCCTCCAATTTTACTTATATTTTAGTGAAATACATATATATTTTACTAAAATATAATAAAT
>OAZW01001073.1_pt1 | contig 12647 bp, 14 predicted proteins | sample 1495231 | NCBI WGS metagenome assembly OAZW01 (sample SAMEA2580062, study PRJEB22360) | human gut metagenome | reverse complement strand
CGAACGCGATTTCACCTGCCGAGTCGCCCACAACCACGTATCGACCCGCACGAAGGGCTGGTCGCTGAGTGCGCCCGCAGGGATCGGCACTTCCGCGTGCGCAGGATCAGCGCTCTCAGCCGGAAAACCGTATTCAGCATCGTGGTTGCTCATAGACAGATCCTAGAACGAGAAGAGCCGCTCTACCTTCCGCACCTTGAGCGGGTGGCGGACGACGCACACAGGTGCGAACCAATTGGGATCTGGCCGATGCGATGGCTACGATTGGAACAGGTCACTGTACAGACCTCACGTCAGCAACGCCGCTTCACCATGATGAAAGGACTCGACATGAGCACTCCTCGTATCGTCCACATTGCTACAGATCACGCGGGGCTCGATGCGTCGCATGCGATTCAGGAACACCTGCGGGAGCGCGGATTCGAGGTTCACGACCATGGCCCTCAGTCCTCCGATCCGCAAGACGCCTACCCCGCTTTCTGCATTCACGCCGCGCAGGCCGTTGTCGCGGACCGGCAGGCAGGAAAAGACGCCCTCGGCATCGTGCTGGGTGGATCCGGAAACGGTGAACAGATCGCCGCCAACAAGGTCGACGGTGTGCGAGCCGCCCTCGTCTGGAACGAATCGACCGCGCTGCTGGCCCGCCAGCACAACGATGCGAATGTTGTCGCGCTCGGAGCCCGTCAACACCCTGAGGAGGAAATGATTCACCTGATCGACCTCTTCCTCGACGAGCCTTTCTCCAACGAGGAGCGCCACGTCCGCCGTATCGGTCAGATCAGCCAGTTCGAGGCAGAGCGGGGTTAGCCTGCGTCACGAGCGACTAGGGTAGATGCATGGCAACTCCTCCTTTCGTCCTTGAATTACGCTCCAAAATCGGACACGCACCGCTGTGGATACCAGGGTGCACGGCAGTCGTATTGCGTCCCGCTGCGTCTTCCTCATTGGCGAGGGTGACCGGCGCGAACGCTGACCTGGCTGATGTTGAAGTGCTGATGGTCAAGCGTGCTGACAACGGCAAGTGGACGCCCGTGACGGGAATCGTGGATCCAGGCGAGGAACCGGCTGCTGCAGCTGAACGTGAAATTCGTGAAGAAGCCGGTGTTGAAGCGGTTGCGCAGCGCCTCTTGTCGGTGGAGGTCGTGGGGCCTGTGACCTACCCGAATGGTGATGTGTCGAGTTATCTGGACTGCTCATTCGTGTGTGAATGGAAGCAGGGCGAGCCGTGGCCTGCCGACGGCGAGAACACAGAAGCGGCGTTTTTCCCAGCCAATGACCTGCCTCCTACTAATGAGCGCTTCCGAACTGCAATTAAGCGGGCACTGTCAGGTGAAGACGGGTCGGCGGTGTTCAATCGGTAGTACTCCATAGGCCCAAAGTGTGCAGCTTCTAACCGTTCGTAGATAGGACAGTGTGAGACACAACCACTTCCGCTCGAGGCGTGCAGATTCTCCGTGCGTGCCGGTTATGGGGGATTAGTGGAGAGATTGGGGATTAGTGGAGAGCACGCTTGGCCAGCAGGGTAGATAGCGTGTGGCACTGTTTCACCGACTGGAACGGCACTTGCCGACAGATCGGGGACGTGGTGAGATTGAGCTCATGACACATACACCTCAAAAAATCGTCTACAGAGTTGAAGCCGAATGCACGGGAGGTCGCGACGGAGCCGTCACGATTCCGACGCTGGACTTCCAGGCCGATCTGCGCGCCCCTGAAAAGATGGGTGGCCCCGGTGGGGGACTGAACCCAGAAGCGCTGTTCGCCGCAGGCTACGGCGCATGTTTTCAAAGTGCGCTTGCACTTGCTGGAAAAGAACTCGGAGTTGACACGTCTGATTCGCTGGTTACCTGCTCCGTGGGGATCGGGCCTGAAGGTGAATCCTTTGCGCTGTCAGTCATGATCAATGTTGAGATTCCTGGCCTCGACGATGAGACGGTCAAGCGCGTGGCGACTCGCACGCACCAGCTGTGCCCGTATTCCAAGGCCATCGCTGACAACGTTCCGGTTCAGATCACAACCGGCCAAAAGTCGAAGTAGGGCCTTTTTCTAGTCAGTTCTCTAACTTTGTGTCAGGTGCGGGCTGCAGCGCGTGAGCTGTAGCCCGCACCTGTTGTGTACGTCCATTTTCATTGACCCAACTGTCGATCTCGGTCGACTATAGGGCGGGGGTGTTGCAACCCTGCCACTGTTTGTGCAGGTCAGGAGCTTTTGTCTGCGCGCACATCAGTCGACGCGTCGTCCAAATCGACAGTTGGGGACAAGAGGGGGAGTGGAGACAGCCGGGCGCGAGAGGAAGCTGGAGGAAGGCAGCTGGGAGCCAGAGCGCAGGGCGCTGCGCAGAGCGCTTTCGTGCCTCAGGCTCCGCGCCAGTAGGCCTCCAAAATTGCTGACAAAGACTCAAGATCTGCAACGTGACTCATTTCCCGCGCCGAATGCATCGATAGCAATGCCACTCCGACGTCAACCGTGCAGATTCCCAGACGCGTCGCCGTGATCGGGCCGATCGTGGTGCCGCACGGCATCGCATTGTTGGACACGAAGTTTTGCCATGGTGCTCCTGCCGCCTGTGCGGCTCTTTTCCACAGTGCGATCCCGGGTGCGTCCGAGGAATACCGTCGGTTGGCGTTCAACTTCAACAGCGGACCGCGACCCATCACCGGGCGGTTGTCAGGGTCGTGCCGATCAGCATAGTTGGGATGCACGCTGTGCCCGGCATCAGCAGAGATGCACGATGAGGCGGCCATCATCCGAGCCGTCCCGTCAAAGTCTCGACCCAGGCTCGCCGCCGTGCGACGCAGAATATCTTCGAGGAACGGCCCGGCCGCCCCCGAACTGGTTGACGATCCTACTTCCTCATGATCAAAGCAGGCGAAAATCAGTACATCGTTGCCACTGATGCCGTCAGCCAGCAGGCGCTCCATTGCGGTGAGGCCGCTGTGCACCGATGACAAATTATCCTGACGGCCAGCAGCGACAAACTGGCCATGCGATCCGAAGACGGCAGGCCCCTGCGAGGGAGTCAGGATTAGATCAAAGGATGCGATCTGATCGGCGTCATCCAGATCGACCGTATGAGCCACGAGATCAAGGACCGACGCGTCGTCCTCGTCAACAGTCCATACGGGCTTCATGTGCTGTTGCTTGTCGAGCACAAGGCCCTTGTCACTCACCGTACGGTCCAGGTGGATGGCCAGCTGCGGGATGCGTGCGAGTGGGCCGGTTGCGACCAGGCGCTGCTCGTCACCCTGCGTGAGAACGCGTCCAGCGATTTTGAGTTCGCGATCCAGCCACGAGTTCAGCAGCATTCCGCCGTAAATCTCTGCGCACAGCTGCCCCCACCCGTCGGCGGTGGTGGCCTGCACAGACGGCTTAAGCACGAGAGCAGGGGAGTCGGTATGTGCGCCGACGATGCGGAACGCAGACGAGTCAGTGACAGACTCGGGGATCACATACGCAATAACGGCACCGTCGCGGACAACCACGTGTCCACCCGGTGCCGTATCCCACGTGTCAGTTTCGCGCTGGCGCACGCACCCCGCATCCTCCAAACGTTGAGCAACGAGGTCAGCGGCGTGGTACGAGGACGGGGAATCGCTCAGAAAAGACAGATAATCGCAGGTAAAGGCACTGGCCGTCGCCGTGCCGGCAGGTTTCACGTTGGACATGACTCCATGGTAGGCGATGGAACAACGCCGGTGGAGTCGCCCTCGTCAATCCTGCCGAACGAACAGGCGACAACCAGTAAGGAGCTGCGTCGCAGTGTGTTCGAGGCGACACGAACCGCCGTCGAACACGCGAGTGAGGCTCAGGAGTTCAGCTTGTCGGCGATCTCGACTGTGCGGCGAGCCATGTGGTTGAGCGCAGCCAGTGTTTCCTCCGAACGCGTGTCGGTGTTCACCCGCTCAGGAATGACACGCGCGATCGCCCGTCTGGAAAAGCTTGGCCTTGTTGAGCGCACCCCGTCACCCTCGGACAAACGATCAATGCTGGTGTCGTTGACGCCCGAGGGAAAGCGCACGCAGCAAGAAGCCGCTGTCATCACTCAGGAGCACGGCGCTCAGTTATTCGGTGCAGTCGCCACTGCAGATGAACGTCGCCGCGTTGAGCAGATTGGTCTGGATCTGCGCGCAGAGATGGGGGCGCGGCAAAGTGAAATGATTAAACAGGAAGACGAGGACGCCTCGACGTGCGGCCGCTGATAACCTGCTTGCCGGCAAAGAACCGCTGACGAACTACTTGCCGGCGGAGAAGCGGTACACGTTCGTCTCACGCAGCTCGAAACCGCACCGCTTGTACAGGCGGTTAGCTGCTTCGCGCGAGGGACGCGATGTCAGGTCAATCGTGCGTGCGCCAAGCTCCTGGGCAAAGTCAACCGCTGCTTCAACCAGCTTCTGGCCGGCACCCTGGCCGCGCGTACTGCCATCAACGACCACATCTTCTACCCAGGCGCGCAAACCGGTGGGAATCGTGAAAGTAGCCAGCGTGAGCATTCCGGCGATCTGACCGGCGGCTAAATCGCCGGTTGCCTCATCGGTGCGGTAGATAAACAGGTGGACACCGGGCTGGGCAATAAAGTCGCGGATGGCGCCTTCTTCCATCGGTGCTGATGAGCGGGATAGCTGAGGGATGAGCAGCTTCATTGCTTCGGTCAGTTCGGGCGAAAAATCATCGACGCGTTCGATCGCCATGAGGCCTCCTGTGGGTTGCGCAATCTCCCTAGCATTGTGACACGATCGCCCGCCGTGCGTGCCAGTGACGCTCGGGTGCGTGGTGCTCAGGCGTGTGACGTTTGGGTGCGTGATGCTCAGGCGTGCGATGCGTGGGCGCGTGACGCTCGCGCTTGCGACGGTCGGGTATGTGACGTTCACATGTCTGTCGGCGCTCTGAGAGGCAACGCCTTCAGTGGGCCAGATCCTGCCTCTCGTGCAGCTGCTGATCCTCGCGCACGCGCAGGTTCTTCAGACAGAAGGTGCAGTACACCACCAAGAGCACAACGCAGAACGACAGGAGCGCTGCGTTGAAGGCCGTCTCGCTCATTGACAGCGACGAGGCCGCATCGGCGCTCGTTTTTTCGATGATGGCCAGAGAATTATTCAGGCTGTGGAAGACGATACATGGAACTAAGCTCTTTCCGTTGTAGAACAGCAATACAAGGGTGAAGCCGACGACGATTGCAAAAACGATCTGCATGAGTGTATTCATCAGCGGGGCGCCGTTGAGCAGGTTGACGATATGTCCCAGCCCGAACGTCAATGACGACACAATAATGGCTGCCATCAAATTGCTTTTCGCCATCGCCAAGAAGAGGAAACCTCTGAAGATTACTTCTTCCAGGAAACCGATGCACGTCATCGAGACAATGAAAAGGATGGTTTCGACAGCGGCGTACCGGAAGTCAAAACCCGTGATCAATCCGCTGGTGGCAACGATCAAAATGGGGAGGAAAAACCAGGCTCTGTCGGCAGGATAGGGCGGCTTGATAAGCCCGTACTTTTTCGCCAGGCCATTGGAGATAATCCAGTACGCAAGAACTGCGACAAGGGCGATATGGAAGATCGCCGGGATCAACGCTGTGATCCCGATCTGGTCGGTGAGTTGCTGTGCAACGAGGGTCCCGCCGACGTAAATAGCAATCATGATGATTGCGAACGTTATTTCACTTTTCTGATACAACGCCTTCATCGTGACGCCTCGTTTCGTGGACGCGGGGATCGAGGAGTTGAACGACCTCAAGTATGAGCCCGAAAGAGCATGACATGACCTTCTCGCAAAGCCGCTAATCTCAATAGTGTTTTCAGTGTAACCAGCGCGAATCAGGCCGTCGGTAACAAAATGATAAATGCGCGTCGGCTCATGTGGATGGGGAAGTTGTGTCGCTCCTTGTGGGGGTTGTGTGTATTTCAGGGGGCGTCCGCGCTCCTATCGAGCAGACTTGAGCAGTCAAACGTCTTTCAAGCAGGTCCGCTCCCTTATCGTATATTGAGCAAACCTTCGCCCTTACAGTGTTTCAAGCAAAACCGCACACTCGACATGTATCATGACTACCCTCATGATCGCCCTACATCAAAACAAGCCTTAACGCTCGTTGCACGATGTGGAATACCCACAAGTGTAGCTAATACAACACCGAACGGATTATTGTTTCCGAGAACGGTCTCCACCCTTTCCTCAGGAATCAATTATGGATCACTGCTCCAATAGCCACGCCGATAAAATACATAGGAATACCTTCTTAAAAGTAGACACAACTTGATCTTTGGAATAGAGCAATCGATCCTTTACGGTTAAATTTGGAAATCTTATATCCACCTTGCTATTGTTATTGCGATAGAATGAGCAATCTGATCTTCCATTTGCAGATTTTCTATCTGTGTCCCACCAAGAACCGCAATGACAAGACCCGGCACCACATAGGCGACGGTAGGCTTCACGCCAAAGATACTGATTAGAAGAACGAGATTTCTCAAATCCACCATTGGTGATGAAATGAAAAATAAAAATTTCATCCTGAATGGAAGTCCTGTGCTTGTAAAACCCATGAAAATTGGAATGGAAGAGCAAGTGCAGAAAGGTTTTACCGTGCCCAACAAAGCTCCGAGAATGTTCGCACCAACCCCATGAAACCTGCCCATGATCTTTCGGCTGCGCTACGGTGGAAAAACTCTGGATATAAGAGATCAGAAACATCAGAACACAGAGCAGCACTGTTATCTTGAATACGTCATAAAAAGAATGGCACGCGTCAGCCGATTCTCGTATTGACCTCAAGCACTACTGCTGTCAGCAGCCTCCCGATCAATGCATTCAGCCATCTCATATCAAGTATCTGATCCTGAATAAAAGTCCACATTACGCGAACCTCGCTTTTGTTTTATTTGCTATTCGTACAAGCAGGAGCATGACGGGTACCTCCGTTAGAACGCCTACTGTGGTGGCGAGCGCCGCAGGGCTTGTCGCGCCAAACAGCGCAATCGTCACAGCTACTGCTAGTTCGAAGAAATTTGATGCACCAATCATCCCGGCAGGAGCCGCAATATCATGCGGTAATTTCAGTAGCTTACTTGCTCCATAAGCGATAAAGAAAATCAAAAAAGTCTGAATGGTTAACGGTACTGCGATCAAAAGAATGTGAAGCGGATTAGACAAAATCGTCTTTGCCTGTGAACTGAAGATAATAACCAACGTTAACAGCAGTCCGATCGTTGTAGCATTGTCGAACTTGTGGATAAAAATATTTTCAAAGTAATCCGCGCCTCTTTGCTTCGTGACCGTAATTCTCGTCAGGACGCCGCCTGCAAGCGGAATGACGACAAATAGAAATATGCTGACAAACAGGGTACTGTACGGTACAACCACATTAGAAACGCCTAAAAGAAATTTTACGATCGGAACAAAAGCTACAAGGATAATGAGGTCATTCGTCGCCACCTGCACGGCCGTATAAGCAGGATTTCCCCTTGTAAGCGTACTCCATACAAACACCATCGCCGTACATGGTGCAACGCCTAAAAGCACAGCTCCGGCAAGGTATTCCGTTGCCAACCCCGGAGATATGAAGGCTTTGAATACGACAAACAAAAACAGATATGCGATTGCGTACATAGTGAAGGGCTTGATCAGCCAGTTCGCAACCCACGTGACCAGAAGCCCTTTCGGGTTTTTCCCAATCTGTTTTACGCTCTGAAAATCCACTTTCATCATCATAGGGTAGATCATGACCCAAATGAGAACAGCGATCGGAATTGAAATACCGGAAATTTGAAATTTTTCGAGTGTGGCAGGAATGGCTGGGATAAAGTGCCCAATCAGCACTCCTATAGCCATGCAGAGTAGTACCCACACAGAAAGATAGCGCTGAAATGTGTTAATGCTTTTACTTTGATCGTTCATGGCTTCTCCTCCAATAGTTGGATACATGGAAATGTATCGATATGTATGGTCTTTATATAGGCAACCTCATGAAGGATTGCCTATGAATGATAGATATCGATTACTTCTTTCGCCTGCATCCGCAGGGTACGCTGCTGTCTGTTTCACAGTCGCATCTTGCGTAGGAACCAATCATTTCCCGGAACTCTTCAACCCCGTCTGCGGAAATGGAGTAATGCATCCATTTTCCCTCTTTGTAGTAATCAACAAGGCCGTTGTTTGTAAGGATCTTCATGTGATGCGAAAGGGTCGGCTGCGTGATATTCAGTTCCTCCAGCAGATCACATCCACACTTTTCTCCATGTTGGAGCGCAAGTATGATCGCAAGGCGATTTTCATCTGTGAGCGCCTTTATTTTTTTAGCATCCTCTCTCAGCCCCATGACTTTCACCTCCAGGAGATGTACCTGTTTTTCCTCACATTAACAGTTGTCAATATGTCAATATAATATTGTGTCACGAAGCTCCCCGCATCTGGTGGCAGTGTGTGAGTCATTTTCTGACATCTATCTCACAGTCACAACTTCCCGACGTCTAACTCGGCAACTCAACTTACTGACATCTAACTTGGCAACTCAACGCTCACACTTTTTGACCAGATTTGCCCTTGGATAATTTGTCACTGAGCGTTTTATTTGCCCAATGATAAATCAGCTTGATTGCCGGAAAACCGGTGTATCTGCGTGCTTGATAGCTTATTACACCCCGACCCTTGACATTAAACAGATCGTCTCCACATGGCGGGTGTGCGCGAACATGTCAAAAATGCGTCCCAGACTCACTTGATACGACGGCATGCTCGCAAGATCCTCAACCAGTGTTGCCGGATTACATGACGAGTACACGATGTGGTGCGCTCCGCACCCGTTGAGCCACGTCGCAAGCTCCTCACCCAGCCCGCGTCGGGGAGGGTTGACCACGATAGCATCTGGAACCGTGCGTTCGGACTGCTCTTGCGCCCACTTGGTCGCATCCGCCGCAATGAAACGCGTGCGCGCACGCATGCCTGCCACCTCCAGGTGCTGCGCAGCGCTCTTCGCAGCCTCGACAGCATCGCCGGAAATCTCCACGCCCGTCACATCCTGGACACCCCCGGCTGCAGCATTTAACGCAAACCCGCCCACGCCGCAATACAGATCCCACACGCTGCGAGCATCTACATCCGTCAGCCAGGTCGCCACCTGCATGTACAGTGCTGAAGCCACCCGCGTGTTGGTCTGAGTGAAGGAGCGCGGCCCAACCTGCAGTCGCGTCCGTCCAACCGTCATCGGCAGTGTTACCTCGTCGGTGAGGACGTACTCATCCGGCCCTTCGACCAATGCTGCGTGCGTGGGATGAATGTTGGCCGTCACCACTCGAATGGTCGGCACCGCCTGTCTGATTGCATCAAGATGAGTGCGCAGAGTCGACATGTGGCGGCGCGAGCGCAACACGAAGCGCACCATTAGTTGTCTGTCATCGCCTGCCGTCACAATGACGTACTTAAGGTCGCCTCGACGCCGTTTTACGCTGTACGGTTCGATGCGCATGTGCTCGATCAAACGGGCAAGTCGGGGGAGCTGATCGCGGATTGCAGGCACGACGATCGGGCAGTCTCGCAGGTCCTGCACGTTCAAATCCGCCCCCAGTATTCCCAGCCGCATGTCCGAGGGTGTCCCTCCCGCCACGAGTTTCACCTTGGAGCGAAAATCCTTCTGATGCGATGCAGCAGGTGCCAGCCACTGCAGATCGGGCGTGCCGAATTCAGTGAGGGCGCGACGAACCTTCGCATCCTTGTCTGCGAGTTGACGTTCGTACGGTGTGGGTAGCAGGGTGCACGAATGGCACAGCCCGGCCTCGAAATACCCACATTGCATAGGGGAATTGTGTCACGGTGCCTGCGAGGATGCCCGATCGCAAGGTGATGTGTCCGGAGGCTGTGTCGGCTTGCTCACATGTGACGAGGGAATAAGCCTCACCGCGATGAAGTTGAGCATATTAGACTCAAGTTTGAGGTCGTAGGACTTGCCATGGCGTCATCCTCCCTCTAAACTTGAGTGCAACAGACTCAACTTGGAAGGATAGATTCAATGGCACGAGCAATTGGCATTGACCTGGGAACAACGAACTCCGCTATTGCGGTGTTGGAAGGTGGCGAGCCCACCATTATTGCCAACGCCGAAGGCGCGCGTACCACTCCCTCGGTCGTCGCATTTTCAAGCACCGGCGAAGTCCTCGTCGGAGAACTGGCCAAGCGGCAGGCCGTCACAAACGTTGACCGCACCATCTCGTCAGTCAAGCGCCACATGGGCACCGACTGGAAAGTGTCCATCGACGATAAGGATTACACCGCGCAGGAAATCTCCGCGCGTATCCTTGGCAAACTCAAGCATGACGCGGAAGAATACCTCGGTGAACCGGTGACCGATGCGGTCATCACCGTCCCCGCATACTTCTCTGATGCGCAGCGTCAGGCCACGAAGGAAGCCGGCCAGATCGCCGGACTGAACGTTCAGCGCATCGTCAACGAGCCAACCGCAGCAGCTCTGGCGTATGGCCTGGAAAAAGGCAAGGAAGATGAACTGATTCTGGTCTTCGACCTTGGCGGTGGTACGTTCGACGTGTCCCTGCTGGAAATCGGCAAGGATGATGACGGATTCTCCACCATTCAGGTGCGTGCAACTGCCGGTGACAACAAGCTCGGTGGTGACGACTGGGATCAGCGCATCGTTGACTGGCTCATCCAGCAAGTCAAGTCCAAGTCAGGCGCTGACCTGTCGAAGGACACCGTCGCGCTGCAGCGCCTCAAGGAAGCAGCCGAGCAGGCCAAGAAGGAGCTGTCCTCGGCCTCGACCACGAACATTTCACTGCAGTACCTGTCGATGACGGCTGACGGTCCTATCCACCTGAACGAATCGCTTTCGCGCGCCAAGTTCGAGGAAATGACCTCTGATCTGCTTGACCGCACGAAGCAGCCGTTCCACGACGTGATTCGTGACGCAGGTATCCAGGTCTCCGACATTGACCACGTTGTGCTGGTCGGTGGCTCCACCCGTATGCCGGCAGTGGCTGAAGAGGTCCGCAAGCTGACCGACGGTCGCGAACCGAACAAGGGTGTCAACCCCGACGAAGTTGTGGCAATCGGCGCAGCCCTGCAGGCCGGCGTCATCCAGGGCGACCGTAAGGACGTTCTGCTCATCGACGTGACCCCGCTGTCCCTCGGCATTGAAACCAAGGGCGGGTTCATGACCAAGCTGATCGAACGTAACACCGCGATTCCGACGAAGTCCTCGGAGCTGTTCTCCACAGCGGAAGACGGCCAGACATCCGTGCTGGTTCAGGTCTACCAGGGTGAGCGCGAGTTCGCCCGCGACAACAAGCTGCTGGGAACCTTCGAACTGGGCGGCATCGCCCCGGCACCTCGCGGCAAGCCGCAGATCGAGGTCACCTTCGACATCGACGCCAACGGCATCGTGCACGTCTCCGCAAAGGATCGTGGCACAGGCAAGGAACAGTCGGTGACCATTACCGGTGGATCTGCCCTGCCTAAGGATGAGATCGACCGCATGGTGAAGGAAGCTGAAGCGCACGCCGCCGATGACAAGAAGCGTCGTGAGGAAGCTGAAACACGCAACACGGCCGAGCAGAAGGTCTACATGACCGAGAAATTCCTCAAGGATGACGGCGACAAGGTGTCAGAAGGTACGCGCAACGAGGTCCAGACGGATATCGACGCGGTCAAGAAGGCGCTCGAGGGTGACGACATCGAAGCAGTGAAGTCGGCTATGACCAAGCTCGACGAATCATCACTGAAGATCGGTCAGGAAATCTACGCCGCGCAGCAGGCCGAGGGTGACCAGGCCCAGGCTCAGGCAGACGGTCCGCAAGCCGGCGCCGGCCAGGCAGATGCATCATCGAGCGATGACGACGTCATTGACGCTGAAATCGTTGATGAGGAGGACGACGACAAGTGAGTGAGACACCGATGAACGACAAGAGCCAGACCGGGCCCTCCGAGTCTGATCCGCGCGTGTCGCCATCGGGTCCCACCGACCAGAACGCGTGTGCATCCGGCAAACAGTCAGATGCACACGCCGAGGGCAACGGCACCGGCAGCGCCTCCCAGCCATGGCGCTGCCGCCCGTGAGGCCGATGCGTCGCACACAGGTGATGCGTGTGAACCAGCAGGCTCAGCACGCGAAAACTCAGATGCAGACGATTCAGCTTCGACCGCCCCTCGCGATGGCACCACGTCCAATGAATCTGACGGCACCTCCGATGTCTGCGCAGACGATGCAAACAGCGAATTGGCTGATGGCGCCAATGCTGCGCCAGCAAGTACCGACGATATGTCCGCATTTGAGGATGATGTCGAAGATACCGAGCTGGCCAAGGCAATGGCACGAATCGGAGAACTGGATGACGACCTGGCTCGGGCACGCGCCGACCTGTACAACCTGAACCAGGAGTACGGCAACTACGTGCGCCGTTCCAAGGAAGCTGCATCCGCCCACCGCGTGAGCGGTCAGCAGGAAGTGGCAGAAGCGCTGATTTCCGTCCTCGATGATATTCACGCAGCGCGTCAGCACGGCGACCTCGAAGACGGACCTTTCGCAGCGATCGCTAACAAACTTGAAGAAGTTCTCAAGAGTCAGTTTGCGATGGAACGCTACGGCGTGGAAGGGGACGACTTCGACCCCTCGCTGCACGAGGCGCTGATGGCACAAGCCAGTGAGGATG
>OAZW01001069.1_pt1 | contig 12702 bp, 13 predicted proteins | sample 1495231 | NCBI WGS metagenome assembly OAZW01 (sample SAMEA2580062, study PRJEB22360) | human gut metagenome | reverse complement strand
GGGTAGCTCAGTTGGTGAGAGCGCACGACTCATAATCGTGAGGTCGCGGGTTCGAGTCCCGCCCCCGCTACCGTGACCTCCCGGTCTCCGGCGATAATCTCAGAACCTCAAGTGAAGGAAAGATCGTGGCAAGCAAGTCTCAGGACGTTCGCCCCAAGATCACTCTGGCGTGCTCGGAGTGCAAGGAACGTAACTACATCACCAAAAAGAACCGTCGCAATACGCCTGACCGCCTCGAGCTGGCCAAGTATTGCCCGCGTTGCCGCAAGTCGACGACGCACCGTGAAACTCGGTGACGTTCCAGCGACATCTCGCAACTGTCATGCCCCCGGAGCTGTTCATCAGCCCGGGGGTTTATGCACGCCACATTTCCGATGCCCTTACGCTAGGCACCGATGACTTAACTCACCTGCCGAGTTTGGCCGCTGGCCGCATGGGTAGACAATAAACGCGGTGCTAGGCGCCGAGAACGAAAGCCGTCTGTCGAGGGAATAGCCGCTGCCGTTTACAGGTGATGCCACACATCGAGGCATCGTAGCCTGGCGCACTAGGGCAGCCACGTACGGCACTTAATCGATCGGCACAATATGACCATAGGGAAGGCTGTCATGAGCCTGTCACGCAGGGATCTGCCCCAATCACAGATACGCCGTGCCGTCATTGCTGACGCCGCTATGTTCTTTTTCATGGGCTTTGCCAGTTCCTCGTGGGTGTCTCGCTTGCCGGCAGTGCGTGATTCTCTGAACCTCAGCCCGACTCAGATCGGCGCAATGCTCCTCATCGGCTCTATCGGGTCACTTGTGGCGCTTCCCTCCTCAGGCCCGGTAGTCGGGGCGATTGGGCCGCGTATGAGCGGCCGCCTCGCGGGTGCGCTGTGGGCTATGGGACTGGGCTGCGTGGTGGCATCTATCCACGTGGGGTCGCTCGATCTGTTGTCACTGAGCCTCATCTTCGTGTCGATGGGGATGTCGTTGACAGGGTCAACAATTAACACTGCAGGCGGACTAATCGAAGTCGCCCTCGGCCACCCAATCCTGGATCGATTCCACGCGATGTTCTCGATCGGCACAGTCACCGGCGCACTTTCAGGTGCCGCAATGGCGAGGGCGGCCGTCCACGTCACCTATCACCTGCTGGGAGTGATCGTCTTTGGCCTGACCTGCGTCGCAGTCGCAACCGCGTTCCTGCTCACCGAGGACGATGTGCTCGCCCAATCTGTGAGCGACGGCGCTCCCAAGCGTCGCCGGATATTTGGAATCGGCGGATCAACGGCCCGTACGCGAAAGGCGTGGGGCGAAAAACGCACGCTGTTGATCGGCCTGATGGTGTTGTCCTCGGGATTGCTGGAGGGGTCAGCAAATAATTGGCTTGCACTGGCGATGGTTGATGGGTACGACATGACGGCGGGGCAAGGTTCTGCGGTACTGTCCGGTTTCCTCGCCACGGTGGTAGTCGTCAGACTCAGTGCGGCGTGGCTGCGTCGACACTGGCCACCTGATGTTTTATTGCGTGGCATGCTGATCGCCGCATGTCCCGGACTGGTCCTGGTCGGTTTCGCACCCGTGTGGGGTATTGCGATGATTGGCGTGGTGTTGTGGGCATTCGGCGCCGCCCTGGTGTATCCCACCGGTGCTTCTGCCCTGTCCCACGACCCGTCGATGACAGCTGCGCGCCTGTCGGTGCTGTCCACCATCAATTACGGCGCATTCCTGATCGGTCCGCCTGTGCTCGGCTTGCTCGCCTCGCATATCGGGTACCACCGTGCTCTGACGTGTCTGGTTGTTCCGGTTGCGGTTGGTGCGTGGCTGACGCGCTACCTGCGCCCTGAATCAGACAGCTAGGATGTCCTACGTGAGCGAACAGGGGAAGAACCGACCACCGATCAACGCCGAGGAGCATAGGCGCCCGCGCGCCCGTACGCATGCCCCCCGCCTGTCTGACATGACGACCTTTCGTGTCGGCGGTCCGGTGACCACCCTTGTTGAGCCTTCCACTGAAGACGCCTTCGTTGACGCGTTGCGCCGCGCCGACGGTGAACACAGCCCTGACCGCCTCCTGATTCTCGGCGGCGGATCGAACATCTTGGCTGATGATGCGCCGTTTGATGGAACGGTGATTCGTGACGCTCGCACAAGCCTTGAAACAGATGTCACCTGGATCCCCTCGGAGCCATCCGCGCCGCAGAGCTCACCTGTCATCGTGACGGCTGCATCTGGCGTAGCGTGGGACGCCCTCGTCAATGAGAGTGTGAAGCGGGGACTGTCGGGCCTGGAAGCACTGTCAGGAATCCCTGGAACGGTTGGGGCGGCACCTGTGCAGAACATCGGAGCGTACGGCGGCGAAGTTGCCCACACACTGCTCCGCATAGGCGCGTGGGATCGCCTTGAGCAGCGCCGCGTCGAGTTGACCCACGATGACCTTGAGCTCGGCTATCGTTCATCCATTCTGAAGCAGTCGCGTCTGACACCTCGCATGGACGGCTCGCAGTGGGGGCCGACCGGGCGCTGGGTCGTCCTAGATGTCACGCTGCAGCTCACACGCTCACACATGTCTGCACCCGTCGCGTATTCCCAGCTCGCGCGCGCATTGGACGTTCCAATTGGACAGCAGGTTGAGACGAATCGCGTACGCAGCGAGGTCCTGCGCCTGCGTGCCTCCAAGGGCATGGTGATTGACGAGGGGGACCATGACACGTGGTCGGCCGGATCGTTTTTCACGAACCCGATTCTTGATGCCGATGAGGCGGAGCGGCTGTTGCCACCTGAGGCTCCGCGATTTGACGCTGGGCGGGGCCTGGTCAAGACATCGGCAGCGTGGCTGATCGACCGTGCGGGTTTTGGAAAAGGGTTTGCGCTGTCTGACGAGTGTGAACCGTGCGGTGGCCACGGCTCGGCGCGCGCCTCGTTGTCCACCAAGCACGTCCTGGCGCTGACTAACCGAGGAGGAGCCTGCGCACAGGATATCCGTGATCTGGCGCGGGCGGTGCGCGCAGGGGTGAAGGGAAGTTTTGGCGTGACGCTTGTGCCAGAACCCGTTGTCCTGGGAGAGCAAATTTAACAGCGGTACGGCTCAGCCAGCTGGACCAATGTTCGTGCTGCTCCGCGCGATTCAAGCATCTGACCGTGACCGTAGATGGGCAAAATGACTCGGCGATGCGCGCCTGGAAGCGTAGTGGGAGGGACGTTCTCATCCCACGTCGCCTCAATCTGAGTGATCCGTGCGTTCAGGTCAGTGCGTGAGGCCAGGGGGCGAATGGCGGGGGAGCCGGGGGAGAGTTCACGCAAACTCGGGATCGGCAACAGGCGTGCGATCGGTGCTCCGTCGAAGGGCGTCGCAAAGGTGATGAGGTGCCGAATACGCCATCCCTCGGGACCGGCCATGATCGCTTTGGCCACCAGTCCGCCTTTGGAATGCGAATAGAGCAGCACATGAGTGAGGTTTTCTCGCGCAAGGTAGCGCTCGGCCATCTGAGCAATCGTGTCAATCGGGCGGCGCATAGCGCGCACGCCTTCCAGGATTCGTGCGTCCCACCCGGCGTCGGCCAGCGCGCGCGCCCACGGGTCGAGATAGTGGCGCGACTCCCAGATGCCGGGAATCCCGATGGCGACTGGACGCGCCGCGCAGTCAGGCGTTGCTGTGCTCGCAGCGAGCGTCGCAGGTGTGTGTGCGCTCGCGGCAGGCTGAGTGGGCGTACCCGCGTCTGTGGAAGGCTGGGCGAGCGCGCTACTTGTTACGGTTATCGACGAGGGTGACTGCGGGCCGGCCGATGGTGAGGCTGCCGAATCATCCGAACCGTTCTGACTGCCGGACGAATCACCGGCCGCCGAAAGCGTGTCGCATACGACAGATGTCATGAGCTGGAGGCGACGGCGCGCAGCGCCCACTAAATCGTTGGCAGCGACGGCCAGGCGCTGCGGAATTGGCGGTATCGTGACCCACGAAGGTACCTCTTGGCGCAACGTCTCCGCAGGGGCGAACCAGTGCCACAGCGGCCACTGCCGAACCGATTCAGCAGCATTCTCGTGTTCGTTCATCTCACGGCTCATTGGCCAACCACCGATCAATCTGCGCGTTCCAGATGCGCCTGCGGTCAAATGACACTAGGGAGGCGCGGATCGACTGACGGGCCAGTTCCGCAAGCTGCTCGTCGCTCAGACCGAAAACATCTCGAGCAGCCTCGTATTGAGCCAACAGGCGCGAGTGGAACAGCAACGGGTCGTCGGCCCTCAAGGCGATTGGGGCGCCGGCTGCCATCAAGTCAGGCAAAGGGACGTGCACAATGTCTGGATACACCCCGAGGTGCACGTTAGACGTGGGACATACTTCCAACGCAATGCCGTCATCGACCAGGCGCTTGAGCAGGTCCGGATCCTCCGCGCTCCTGACACCGTGTCCCAGCCGGGTCGGGGAGAGCGCTGCCAGGACTTCACGCACCGATGAGGGTCCCAGCAGCTCGCCTCCATGCGGAACCGACGCAAGACCAGCGTCACGCGCAATGTTGAAGGCAGCACCGAACTGCGCGGTTGAGCCCACCCGCTCGTCGTTGGACAGACCGAATCCCACGACGGTGCCCGGCTCCCTGCCAGCGTACTGAGATGCCAGGCGGGCGAGGGTGCGTGCATCTAAGGGGTGGCGGATACGAGAGGCAGCGACCACGATGCTGACATCCACACCAGTTGCTTCGCTGGATGCGCGCGCCTCGTCCAGAATGATTTCGAGGGCGGGAGTGATGCCGCCAACCCACGGTGCATACGACGTGGGATCAACCTGCATTTCCAGATGCACAGAGCCTTCCGCCGCGTCATCCTCGGCAGCCTCACGCACGAGGCGGCGCATAACATCCTCGGTGCGAACTAACACGCGGGCTGCATCGTAGGCGCGCTGGAAGCGGAACCATCCGCGCGCATCTGCCGGGACCGTGAGCGGATCCATGTCCAGCAAATGAGGCGGCAGTCGGACGCCTTTTTCCACAGCGAGTTCGACCAGAGTGCGCGGTCGCATCGCGCCGGTGAAGTGCAGATGCAGCTGTGCCTTGGGCAATGTGGCCAGGGGCCGCCGGCCGGGGGGCGTGGGCGCCGCCTTCGTCAATATGGGCTGGTCACTGGGACTGGGGGAAGCAATCGGACGCAGCGGCATCGGCGGGGGCATGCTGTGAGAATGTTCAGGCATCAGCCCCATTATCGGCAGCCGGCCGGCGCGCGTCCATCCACAAGGCGATATCCCGCATCAGGCCGGGACCTTCAGGCTCGTTCAGTACTTCGTGGTATGCGCCGTCGATGACGCGTAGGTGCGCGTCGGGGGTGTGCGTGCCCCATGCCAGTGACAGTCGAGCATTGCGCACGAATTCCTCTGACCCACTCGGGCGAGCAAGATGGTCGTGTGAACCGTGGATGACCAGGGTGGGCACGCTGAGTGAATCGGCTCGTGCGATCGTGTGGTCGCCCTGAACGCACATCGTCAGAGCAGTGATCAGCGGGACGGGTCCATGGAAATTGAGCGGATCGTTTTCGTAGTCGTCCACCACGTCAGGGTCGCGCGAGACGCCGCCCGCATCAAGCTTCGCTGTGGGCAATCCGGGGGCGACGCGAGCCAGTGTCAGCATGGAGCGAGCTACCTTGGCAGTGATCGGCGCGGCGGGACGAAATGCCGGACCGGTCAGCACCATGCCGGCAACATGATCCGGATCGATGAGGACAGATGCAGCGGTGATAATGCCGCCCATGGAATGACCCAACACAAATAGCTGCGACGTGCGCGAATTGGCGAGGGCGTCTGCGCGCGCTGCGCGGTGCTCTGTAATGAGACGGCCGACATCGACTTGAGCACGTGGACCATCTGCACTTCCGTGTCCGCTCAGATCGAATGTCACTGCGTCGTAGCCATCGTGATTGAGAGAATCGACGAGGCGCCTGTAGCGGCCTTGATGCTCGGCGTATCCGTGGCAGATCAAGACGGTGCCGTGAGGCTGGGGATCGGATGTGTGATGGGTGAACAACTGCATACCACTATTGTGCCTGTTAAAAGGCGCTGATGAGCGCTTATCAGCGCCAAAAGGGCAGAATTGGTGGTGCGACCGCAACAGCAAATGGTCAGGTGCGGGCATGCTGAGACTGAGATGGAATTCGCCGATGCTGAAGCAGAAACAACGCTCGCCGATGCTGAACCAGCGATCAGCCTCGCCCAGGCAGAAAGTGAGTCTTAGTCGCGGTCAGCCAGGAGCTTTTGAATACGACCAACGCCTTCGGCCAGATCATCGTCGGAAAGCGCGTACGACAGGCGAATAAAGCCGCTGGGGCCAAAGGCCTCACCCGGCACTACCGCGACCTCAGCTTCCTTCAAGATGAAGTCGGCAAGTTCAGCGGACGTGGTGCACGTGGTGCCGCGAATGGAGGTGTTCAATAGTCCCTCCACCGATGGGTACGCGTAGAAGGCGCCCTTCGGTGTGGGTACGGTCAATCCTTCGATTTCACTGAGCATGTCGATCATCGTGCGTCGGCGGCGGTCAAACGCCTGGCGCATACGCTCCACGTCCTCCAGGCCACCCTCGAGCGCGGTTTTGGCAGCCCACTGGGCAACGTTGTTGACGTTGGAGGTTAAGTGAGACTGGAAAGATGTGGCCGCCTTGACCATGTCCTGCGGGCCAACCATCCAGCCCACACGCCAGCCGGTCATCGCGTATGTCTTTGCGACGCCGTTAAGGACGAGGGTCTGGTCAGCCAGCTCGGGAACCAGCTTGACAACGTGAGCAGTCTGGGCGCCGTCGTACAGCAGGTGCTCGTAGATCTCATCAGTGATGACCCAGATACCGTGCTCCAGTGCCCACTGGCCGATTTGGCGAGTTTCCTCGGGTGTGTACACCGCGCCAGTCGGGTTCGAGGGGGAACAGTGCAGCAATGCGACAGTCTTATCGGTGCGTGCCTCTTCGAGCTGGTCAACGGTGACTTTGTAATCCTGGTCAGCACCGGCAAAAACGGGAACCGTGGTGCCTCCGGCAAGTTTGATGGCCTCCGGGTAGGTCGTCCAGTAGGGGGTTGGCAGGAGAACTTCATCACCGGGATCGAGGACAGCTGCGAACGCCTCGAACACGGCCTGCTTGCCGCCGTTGGTGACCAGAATCTGGCTGGGGTCGACCTCGTAGCCCGAGTCGCGCAGCGTCTTGGCTGCGATTGCCTCGCGCAATTCCGGCAGACCTGAGGCTGGGCTGTAACGATGCATCCGAGGATCGTGGCAGGCTTTGGCGGCTGCTTCGACGATCTGGTTGGGGGTCGGAAAGTCAGGTTCGCCGGCGCCGAAACCAATGACGGGGACGCCCTGAGCCTTGAGAGCTTTCGCCTTGGCATCCACGGCTAAAGTCGCTGATGGTGTGATGGAACGAAGACGCGCTGAGGCGCGGTGAGCAGTTTGGTTCGACATGTCTCTATCGTTGCACGATTGGAGGCCGTGCGGAAGAAAATTCCTAGGAATGGACGCGCTATGATCAGGGATGCTGGTGCGGACGGTGGAAGCCAAAAACACAGATCTGTGATTTTCTACATGCAGCGTGAAGTTGTACACTGGCGCGTTAACGCCCTAAACTAGCGGGGCGGGTCATGGGCGTCAGCCTGTGACAAGCGGTGAAGGGCAGTGGCGCAATTAGGTAGCGCACCGGTCTCCAAAACCGGCGGTTGTGGGTTCGATTCCCGCCTGCCCTGCTACATTGTAGATATCGGCCTACACGACAAGGAGAGGTTCTGTGAGCGACAGTCGCGCACTTGGCGGACCCGACAATGACGGTCTGCCCGACGTGCCGGACAAGCCGAGCGCTCCTGTGCGTCGTGACCGCACGAGGAGGGCACCGACTCCGAGCCGTGAGAAGTCGACGCATGAGGAAGGCGAAAAGCGTGGACTGTTCTCCCGCATTCGCCTGTTCATCAGCCAGGTCATCGCTGAGATGAAGAAGGTGACGTATCCGACTCGCAACGAAACATGGACGTACTTCGTTGTCGTGATCGTCTTCGTCACCGCTGTGATGGCATACACAGGACTTTTAGACCTGATATTCGGTAAGCTAAACGCATTGATATTCGGCTGAACCCGATTGACCCGCCGGCAGGAACCTGCAGGCGGGTTTCTTCTACGGTTCGTCAACCACTGCTGACAAGCCCACGCGCGTTGGCTCTGAAGGAGGACACGTGAGCGACCACATTGAAAACGCACCAGATGCGGATGAGACTACCGCTGTAAACGATACGCACGTCGACGCTGATTCTGCCCCTCAGTTCGTCTCTGCATCCGAATCTGTATCGGAGGGCAGCGGCGCGCAGAAAGCTGATGGCGCCGAGACAGCTGACTCCACCCTCGCGCAGGAAGAAACTGCAGCTGTGATTGAGTCAGTTGCTGCCACCGAACACGGTGGATCCGATGCTGATGCGGCTGTAGCTGAGGCGCCCGCTCATGATGAGGTGCCTGCTAAGGATCAGCCACCCTCGGAAATTGGCGACGCTGAAGCAAGCGAGCAGCCGGGCGATGCGGACACTGAATCCGCGGCTGACGAAATCGAAGACCCCATCGAAGTTCTGCGTGGCGAGCTGCGCCTTCTGCCAGGCGACTGGTACGTCATCCACACGTATTCCGGCCACGAGCGCAAGGTCAAGGCTAACCTCGAACAGCGCATCACCAGCCAGAACATGGAGGACTACATCTACCGCGTTGAGGTTCCCGACGAATATGTCATGGAATTCCGCGGCTCTCAGAAGAAGCGTGTGCGTCGTGTGCGCATCCCCGGATACGTCCTGGTGTGCATGGACTTCACTGACGCGTCATACCGAGTTGTCAAGGAAACGCCAGCCGTGACCGGCTTCGTTGGCGATCAGCACAATCCGATGCCTCTGTCTGAAGATGAGGTTGTCATGATGCTCACCCCGAACGTCATGGAAGAGGCCGCTCAGGAAAACAAGACTGGCCCGGCTCCGGTTCAGGAACTCAAGGTCAGCTACGAGGTGGGCGAAGTTGTCACAGTGGTGGACGGACCGTTCGAAACGATGAACGCCGTAATCTCCGAGATCATGCCCGAGACCCAGAAGCTGAAAGTTCTGGTCACGATTTTCGAGCGCGAAACGCCTCTGGAACTCAACTTCGATCAGGTTCAAAAGATCGACGACTAGTCGCCGCGGCGCAGGGGCGGACACGCCCGCCCAGGTGTTGCGCACAGCTTAGTGAGTGATGTCGCGCACGAGAACTTGGGATCAAGGTATCTGACGCGATATCATCGCTGTTTGTGCGTCTGCATTTGCGTGTAGGACGCGCAGGCGGATCGGCAACCGTCGGTTCGCTTCGAATCACCAATGAAAGACCCGTAACTTATATGGCACCAAAGAAGAAGGTCACCGGCCTGATCAAGCTGCAGATCCCTGCCGGTGCTGCAACTCCGGCTCCGCCAGTTGGCCCGGCACTGAGCCAGCACGGCGTGAACATCGTGGAGTTCACCAAGGCGTACAACGCTGCAACCGAATCTCAGCGCGGCAATATCGTCCCTGTTGAGATCACCGTCTATGAAGACCGTACGTTCACGTTCGTTCTCAAGACGCCTCCGGCTGCACAGATGATCAAGAAGGCGGCTGGCGTGGACAAGGGCTCACCGACGCCTCACACCACCAAGGTGGCAAACCTGACCAAAGATCAGGTTCGCGAGATCGCTGAGACCAAGATGCAGGACCTCAACGCCAACGACATCGAAGCCGCGATCAAGATCATTGCCGGCACCGCCCGTTCCATGGGCATCACCGTCAGCGACTGATACGTCACCAAACCAATCTTTGTGGAAGGGCAAGCGCTTGCCCGAACACACCACACCTGCAAGGAGATAGCAGAATGACAAAGCGCTCGAAGAGCTACCGGGCCGCCGCGGAGAAGATCCACGCCGGTGAGGTATACGAACCTCTTGAAGCCATGAAACTGGCAAAAGAAACCACTGTCACCAAGTTTGACGCCACCGTTGAGGTGATGTTCCGACTGGGTGTCGATCCCCGTAAAGCAGACCAGATGGTCCGCGGAACCGTTTCCCTGCCGCACGGCACTGGCAAGACCTCACGGGTCTTGGTCTTCGCTGTGGGCCCGCGCGCGCAGGAAGCGATCGACGCCGGAGCTGACGAGGTCGGCGGCGACGAACTGATTGAGAAGGTCCAGAAGGGCTACACCGATTTTGATGTGGCCGTCGCAACCCCTGACATGATGGGCAAGGTTGGCCGTCTGGGTCGCGTCCTCGGTCCTCGTGGCCTCATGCCGAACCCGAAGACCGGAACGGTCACGATGGAAGTTGGCAAGGCTGTCAAGGAGATCAAGGGTGGCCGTATCGAGTTCCGTGTGGACAAGCACGCGAACCTGGCGTTCATCATCGGCAAGGCATCCTTCACCGCTGAGCAGCTGACGGAAAACTACGCCGCTGCCCTCGATGAAGTCCTGCGTCTGAAGCCGTCCTCCTCCAAGGGTCGCTACATCACGAAGGCCACCGTTTCAACGACGATGGGCCCTGGCATCCCGTTGGATCCGACCAAGACGCGCGATCTGCTCGGCACTGACGACTGATTGTTCGATGCCTGACGGCATTGATTCTCGGTGCTTCGGCGATCGGTTGCAGAGATGACCGGTTGGGTTGATGACCAGGCGGATTGATGCCTGAGCGATCATCGCCGAGGGTGCCGCAGCGCCCGCGTCACGTCGCAATCTTGAAAAATGGGGGTGGGTTCGCACACGTGTGCGAACCCACCCCCATTGTGTGCCGTCATCGATGAGCCCTGTCTTGAATGCGCGGCCCCTTTCTAGCACGCCGTCTCCAGCGCATGGCATTTTGACCTGAGCCGACTTCAGCACATGGCGACTCTCTAGTGGAACGTCTTCGTTGCGTGCCACCTTTTACGCGTCCGGTCTCATCCGCATTTCGTCTTACTCTCGGCAGCCCCCTTTTACCGAAGCCCACCCACCCCTACCAATCCCAACTGTCGATCTCGATGGACCAAGAAGGCGGGCTGGATTACTGGCTTTCACCACTGACGAACGTCTTCACTGATCAGAGAGTGTTATTCGAGGAAGGTGTGGGCCTCCCTCGTCAATTAGGACGACAACGGGAGCTCCAGATCGACAGTTGGGGATTAATGCGGACAGGATGAGGGGGAGGGGGGAAGATGAGGGAAGGCGGAGAGGAAGGCCGAGGAGCAGGTCGAGAGCAGGCCAAGAGGGATGCCGAGGGGAGCTAAGAGAGCGAGCGGAGAGAACGGCGAGAAAAAGCGAGAGGAGAACACGTGGGAATGTGCAGGATGCCAGAGGCATAAGGGCGGGAATAAATAGCGGCACACAAACGTGCTTTGTTGCACACAGCGCACAGTAGAGGCCGCACATCGATCTTGGTATAGTGGAACAGCCAAAGACCGTCGGACATCTACTGACAGTAGATCGAAGCGCAAGAGCGACCGACGCAGGAAACGTGACTTGAACAGCTCCCTTGCGGAAACCTGGACAAGCGTGGTGCAAGCCCGACACGAACCTGCGTGTCGGGCTTTTTCGTGGGTACGGCGGCTGACTTTTCGGAAGGAGGACCATGGCGAGGTCTGACAAGGAGGCAGTTGTCGCCGAGCTGACGGAGAAGTTCCGCAACTCGGATGCCGTGCTGCTGACTGAGTATCGCGGTCTGACCGTTGCACAGCTCAAGGAGCTGCGTCGCGGTTTGGGCAATGACGTGAGCTACGCCGTGGTGAAGAACACGCTGGCACGGCTGGCGGCCCGCGAAGTCGGATTCGATTTCCTCGAGGACGACCTGAAGGGCCCGACAGCTATTGCATTCGTCAGCGGTGAGCCGGTTGAGGCCGCCAAGACGCTGCGTGATTTTGCCAAGGATAACCCGGCGCTGGTTTTGAAGTCTGGCGCTATGGATGGTGTCGCACTCGATGCTGACGCCGTCAAGAAGCTTGCTGATCTGGAATCCCGCGAGGTCCTGCTGGCCAAGGCTGCAGGTGCCCTCAAGGCGAAGCTCTCCCAGGCTGCGTACGCATTCAATGCACTGCCCACCAAGGCTGTGCGCACAATCGATGCTCTTCGCGACAAGCAGGAGCAAGCGGCCTGACGCGACAGGCCCCGGGTTACTGGCCTCACCGCCATGCACCCGGACTCATTTACACAACGTAATCTGCTCGCGTAGCAGGCCAAACAAGGAAGGATGCCACTCATGGCTAAGCTCTCCGCAGATGAGCTCATCGAAGCTTTCAAGGAAATGACCCTGATCGAGCTGTCCGATTTCGTCAAGCAGTTCGAAGAGGTCTTCGACGTTGAGGCCGCCGCACCGGCCGCCGCCGTTGTTGCAGCACCAGCCGCGTTGTGTAAGCCGAAGAAAAGACCGAGTTCGAGGTTGTCCTCGAAGCAGCCGGCGACAAGAAGGTTGCCGTTATCAAGGCTGTCAAGTCCCTCACCGGCCTCGGCCTGAAGGACGCCAAGGGCCTGGTTGACGGCGCACCGTCGACCATCTTCGAGAACGCTTCCAAGGAAGACGCCGAGAAGGCCAAGGCAGAGATCGAAGAGGCTGGCGGCACCGTCACCCTCAAGTGATTTCACTTGAAACCCTCGCGCTAGCTTAAGCGCATATCAAGTTGTCGCGGTTCAGCATCAGCTGGGCCGCGACACTTGTATATGGGCGGGGGGGCCACTGTGCACAGCGGGGGCAGGGGCAACTTGTCG
>OAZW01001067.1_pt1 | contig 12757 bp, 10 predicted proteins | sample 1495231 | NCBI WGS metagenome assembly OAZW01 (sample SAMEA2580062, study PRJEB22360) | human gut metagenome | reverse complement strand
ATCGATGCGGGGCCCGCCCTGCCCTCCACGATGCGCTCAGCTGCCGATATCGCCCCGACATCTGCACCGCAACTGGAGGCAAGCGTGGCGATGGCCAGCGCGGCTCACTCCGTGCACGGACCGGGTCTGACTGTTACCCTCAACGACGCCACAGATTCCAAAACTGAACGGCCCCAGGCGGTTGTGCGCGATCAGGACTTGCGAATGGTGGTCAATGCCATGTGGGCGGGCGGAGCTGAAGCCATTGACGTCAACGGCATTCGCATCGGGTCGGGCACCTTCATCCGCACCGCAGGTTCAACGATCCTGGTCAACACCACGGCCATCCAGTCTCCCTACGTCATCAATGCCATCGGAGACGGGTCGGATCTGTCGGTGGCACTGGTGCGTGGCGGCACCGGTGATTATCTGTCTACCGCCCAGTCAGCTCGAGGTATACAGGTCACGACACGGGCCGCAAACTCCATTGAGATGCAGGGCGTTGATCAACGCTCGACGCGCTACGCTGAAACTCGAGATGGTGCTGGAGGCTAAACATGATTGCTGTCCTTGGACTGATTGCAGGAATCGTCATCGGATTCATGGTCGATCCCACGATCCCGGTGTGGATTCAGCCATTCCTTCCCGTTGCCGTTGTCGCTGGGCTTGACGCTCTTTTCGGCGCCGGGCGCGCGTGGCTCGAAGGTGTCTTCTCCGACCGTGTCTTCATCATGTCGTTCTTCTGGAATGTCCTCGTAGCCTGTCTGTTGGTATTCCTAGGACAGCAGCTCGGCGTCGGATCCGCCATGACGACCGCTGTCGTCGTCGTTCTCGGTATCCGTATCTTCTCCAACGCCGCGTCCATCCGTCGTCTTATTTTCAAGGCGTAGGTGCACGACAATGGCACGTAATTCTGCGAACAAACCCCAGATATCGCGCGGTTCACGGCTGCGAGAGGCTCTTTTGGCCAGTCCGAGGCCGATCCATATTCTTCTTGTCGTCATCTGCATGATGCTCGGTATCGCATTGGTAACTCAGGTGCGCGCCCAGCGTGCCGACCCGCTCGACCAGATGACCGAGCAAGACCTGGTGGTGCTGCTCGATGAGCTGTCTGGACGCGAGGAAACACTGCGCGGCGAGAAGGCTGAGCTCGAGTCTGAGCTGGCTGACCTGGAGAATGCTGTCTCCCAGCAGCAGGCTGCCGACGAAGCGGCCCGCAAGAGTGTCGAGCAGGCACGTATCAATGCCGGAACGGTCCCTGTTGAAGGCGAGGGCCTCACCATGATCGTTACCGATCCGCAGGGAGGTGTCAATGCAGTCCAGTTCGTCATAACCCTTGGGGAACTGCGCAACGCCGGAGCTGAAGCTGTGAGCATCAACGGTATCCGTGCCAACGCGCAGACCTGGTTTTCCATGTCGGATGTGGGCATCATCATGAACGGTCAGGTGATCCACTCGCCCTACCAGTGGAAAGTGATTGGAGATTCGGACACGATTGCCACTGCACTGGAGATTTCTGCAGGTGCGGCTTGGCAGATGCGTTCCAAGAATGCGGACGTGGAGATCATCAAATCCCAGCAAGTCGTGATCGATGAAGTTGCTCCTACTCCGATCCCTCAATATGCGACAGAAAAATAGAGGCGTGACATAATTGTTATCAATGAAACAGCAATGCGCCGGCGTACCTTTTTTGCGTACACTGGGGTGCATCTGAATTCCGGTGTACTCGCGGAAGAGGGAAATGATGGAAGATCACAGTGACTTTGACCCGACGGCAACCTCGGTCTTCGGCCTGCCAGGCTCGGAGGAAGAAGAGGAAACTGCTCAACCGCTGCCGTTGTCTGCTCGCGACCGCGAGGCAGTCGAGGCCCTTCCTGCCGGTTCCGCACTGCTCATCGTTCAGCGTGGCCCGAACTCCGGTGCGCGCTTCCTGCTCGATCCAGGCACAACTAACGCCGGACGCTCACCCAAGTCGGACATTTTTCTTGACGACGTGACTGTGTCCCGCAAACATTGCCAGTTCATCGCACAGGACGGTGGCTACATTGTCCGCGATTCAGGCTCCCTGAACGGCACTTATGTCAATCGTGAACGTGTCGATGAGGCACATCTGCAAGAAGGCGATGAAGTCCAGATCGGCAAGTACCGCATGACCTACCAGCCGTCCCCGCAGCAGGCATGAACACTGCCCACGCATACGCACTCGAGGAGAATCCACAACAGGGACAGTGGCCACGTGGCTTGAGTGCAGAGCCGACAATGGCCATCGGCCAGGTCACAGAAGCTCTGCAAAAAGAGTTCCCCACCGTCTCAGTGTCAAAGATTCGTTTTCTGGAGGATCAGGGACTCATCTGTCCGAGCCGTACGAGTGCGGGTTACCGAAAGTTTTCCGAGTCCGACCGTGAGCGACTGCGCTATATCCTGCGCCGCCAGCGCGATTCCTATTCGCCCCTCAATGCCATTCGCGATGAGCTGCGGGCATTGGACGCCGGCCATGACGTGGATCTTGCTCCGAGCGCACGCATTGTTGCTTCCGATGGGGAAGTGGTTGTCCCTGCGAACCAGTCAACGATTTCCACGCGTGACTTGGCTGATCTGACGGGCGCCACTGTCGAAACTCTCGAACGTTACACTGCACTCGGATTGATCGCCCCTGACATTGCTGGCTATTTTCCATCTCGCACGGTTCACGTCGTGCACCTGCTGGTGGCCCTTGAAGCTGAGGGCATGAATGCGAGGATCTTGCGATCTGTGCGCACAGGTGCCGAGCGCAGTGCGGATGTGATTGATCAGGTTGTGTCCTCGCAGTTGTCACGGCAACGCGCTACCGATCGTGAGCGTGCACACGCACGCTCAATGGAATTTGGTGAGAAGCTCGCTGACCTGCACCGGGAACTATTGCGAATTTCATTGTCGAGGCTCAACGGCGACTCACCTTCAAGTTGAACTTGAGGCTCGCCGTTTGAATTGTTGACCGACGACCGTTCGGGAATTAGCGTTAGAGAGTACACACAGTGAGCCCATTCAGTGGCTAAGAGTCCGAGGAGCATACGTGAGCGCGAATCCGGCTGATTCAGTAGCCCCACAACCACGACAGGCCATGCTCTTCGGCGACCCTCTTGAAGGCCTCAACGAAGACGAAACCGGCTATCGCGGCCCGGTTGCGTGCTCCGCGGCCGGCATCACCTACCGTCAGCTCGACTACTGGGCTCGCACAGGGTTGCTGCAGCCTTCGGTGCGCGCTGCGCGTGGATCCGGTTCACAGCGCTTGTACTCATTTCGCGACATCCTCGTCCTGAAAGTCGTCAAGAAGCTCCTTGACGCCGGCGTGTCACTCCAGCAAGTCCGCCAGGCAGTCACGCAGCTCGGTAACCGTGGAATCGATGACCTCGCGTCGATCACGCTGATGAGTGACGGCGCATCCGTGTATGAATGCACCTCATCCGATGAGGTAATTGACTTGCTCCAAGGCGGACAGGGCGTGTTCGGTATCGCAGTGGGGCGAGTGTGGCGCGAAGTTGAAGGTTCCCTGGCTGAACTGCCAGTCGAGCGGCGCGACGAAGATGACACGGTTATTGACGATCTAGCTGAACGCCGTCGCCGCAGGCACCGTTCCGTTTCCTAAGTTCACATCGGAACAACGTTCAACGCTTCGCGAACCTTCTCGGGCGAGAGCGTTCGGCGCTGCGTAACCGCCACCGCCGAACCAATGAAGCTCACCAGGCCCCATCCGATCAGCGACAGGAGCGGGGGCACCCACGAGGATCCCACACCCAGAACGCTGGTCTGCAGGCCTCCGGCAAGTTCTCCCAACGGCAGCAGCGCGTTCATTGTAGATAAGGCGTCAGGTGAATCCTGGTAGGGCATCAGCCCGATGAGGGCAACGACCTGCAACGTGAAGAACAGGAGCGAGACGACACGCCCGATCCGGGCACCGCACACTGCCAATAGCATCTGGTGGACCAGGACTGCCACAATTGCGCCGACTATGATCAGTGCACCTGTACCAGCGAGACTGACAGGAAAGACCTTGAACAGCAGCGCTACACAGATCACGCCCAGCACGGAGATTGCCACTACGCCGGACGGGGCGCGCAGCGAATCAATGACCGCCCGAACTGCACCGACTGGACGAGCCAAGACGCGACCGCGAAGGCCCGGCATCATCAAGAATGCACCAAACGCACTGATCCAGATCAGGACTGCAGCGGTAAACGGGAAAGCTGTTCCGATGGTGCTCTGCGTCGTGGCATCTTGCTCTGTTTGCACCGGACGCATCGCCATGGACACAATCCGAGTGCGTTCCGCATCTGAGTAGACGGGGATTTGCGAGACGCCCTCGCCCAGGCCATCCGCGAGCTGGGACGATCCGTCGCGTAGCTGGTCGATGCCTGTGGAAAGCTGATCGGCTCCGTTTCCGAGCTGTCCGAGTCCGTCTGCCAGTTGGCTGGAGCCGTCAGCCGCTCCCTGGGCTCCGTCGTTGAGCTGGCTAATGCCACCCGAGAAGCGGCCCACTCCAGCCGACAATTGTGCCAAGCCGTCGGCTAGGCGATCGGCTCCGGTGACGAGTCCAGGCTGGCCTTCTGTGCCGTCAAATCCGTCCTGGAGCTGATGCACCCCGTTCTGTAGCTGTGTGACGCCCTGAACGAGGCCTATCGTCGAGTCTGTTCCATTGATGCCATCCGCCATTTGACGCGCTGCACTGGCAAGCTGTTGGGATCCTGTGGCCAGTTGACTCACCCCTGCGAGTAAACCATCCGGACCGACAATCTGGGCGATGTACTCGTTGTAGTGGTCAACGAAATGTTGCGCGTCGGCAAGGCCGTCCGCGAATTCGTCACTGGAAATCTTCGCCAGGAAATCGTCGAGGGCAGCGAGGGAATCGGTTGCAACCGTGGGCAGGCCATCAATGAAAGGCACAATCAACTGCCCAAACTCTTTCATATCGGCACAGTATTGTGGGAACGTTTCAGCGGGGCATCGATCGATAAGGCCGAGCAGCGAGCTACGTAGCTCGTTAATGACATCCCGATCGGTCATGATTGGTTCAAGCCTGCTGAGCACATCGCGCGCATCCCGAGCCACCTGTTTCATCACATCGACAATTTGCTGAAGATCGATGGTGATCGTTGGCAGGTCAGCAGGATCGAAATCCTCGGGAATGAGCGCACGGATCGTGTCCAACCCGTTGTCAAGTCGCGCGATACCGTCGGCCAGCTGTTCGGTTCCTTCTGCCAGCTGGAGTGAGCCACTGGCCAGCCCCGGCGTCGTACCGTTTCCCAGGACGCCGTCCCCCAGCTGGTCAACGCCGCCGGTCAGACCGGGGGAGGAGGCTGATCCGGCGATTCCGTCGCGCATCTGGTGGATGCCGCCTGACAGTTGTTCCGCACCGGCATGGAGCTGTCCGATGCCGCCCGAAAATCCTGCCACACCGCTCTCCAGTGCTGCCGTGCCGTCGGCAAGTTGGGCAAGTCCGCCGGCAAGTTCATAGGTGCCATCCGTGCTCTGGTGGACGCCGTCGGCCAGCTGATGGGCACCCTGTCCCAAGGACCCGATACCGGAATCGAGTTGCCTGGCTCCGTCTGCAGCTGCTCCCAGCTGGTCTTTCAGCTGGTCGAATCCCAGATAGACACCGTTGAGAACCTGCGTGCCCAGCGTCTGGCCCAAGGATCGCGCGGCGGCTTCCGTCACCGCATGGGCCAGTTCGTTCATCATAGGTGCAGTCGCATCAGAGCTGGTCAGTGAGACAATGCCGGGATTTGCGTCAGTTTGCCCGATCGTTGCCACCGCTGTCGAGAAGTTTTCCGGAATGGTCACGATTGCAGCAACGTCACCGTTCTTAATTGCGTCGTGCGCACTGTTGACCTGCATCAGCTCCCATTGGAACGTTGCGGTTCCATCGTGCGGTTTGAGCAGTTCGGCGGACAGTTGGCGTCCGAAAGGGACAAATTGAGTTGAGCCGTCGGGCAGCGTCATTTCCGCGCCCTTGTCCAGGTTTACGATCGCCGCTTTCAGGCGTGTAATGTCCGAGCCTGTACTGTTCCCACCGATTGACCACATGGACAACGCGGCGAGCAGGATCGGTACGATGACGGCGACCAGCAATAGGCGTGCATCTCGTAATCGCATTTATGCGTCGCCTCCAATCTTTACCGTCCGTGTGACCACAAAGCCACTGTTGCCAGCCTGAGGTCCCACAATCAGTGCACCTTCTTGTTCCACTGTCGCACTGATGAGCTGGTCTCGCACCTGTTCGGTTACCGGGCAGTCCACGAGTACCAGGTTCTTGTCCGACTCTTCAGCATCCGACGCAATCATGTGGGCCCATGAGGCTCGCAACATGATCGGAATGTTAGCGCGCATCCAGCTGGATCGATCGCGCGCGTCGTTATCGCGCACCACGATAATTCCCTGGTCAGCGCGGATAAGGCCCGCAGCCGCGCACATGAGTGTGCGCACCTGGCTGGGTGGCCCGTCCAGTTGGATGACCTCACCGGGCCAGACAATCAGCTCATCGCACGAGGCCACGGTCTGGCCACCCTCGTTAATGCGGACATCTTCCATGCGCAAGATTGCCGGTCCGTTGACACGTTTCCACTCCATGTGATCGCTGAGGTGATCCATAGCGACGCCCTCGACGTCGACGTGAGGCACCACCCGGTCCAGTGCGCGCGGAAAACGCCAGGCTCGCTTACCAAGCACCATCATGACCGCTGGAATGAGCGTCATGCGCACGATGAATGCGTCAATAGCAACGCCAACCGCCAGCGCCAGTGCGATGGGCTGGACGTAGAAGGAACCTGAGGGAATGAATCCGAAGAAAACCGACACCATGATCAGCGCTGCAGCCACCACAACAGGTGCGGAGGAAGCGAATCCCTTCTTGACTGCCTGCCGTGCATCCTCGCCGTGAGTCCAGTACTCGCGCATGCGGGTGACGAGGAAGACCTGGTAGTCCATCGCCAGGCCAAAGAGCACACCCAACGCCATGATCGGCATGAAGCAGATGACCGGCCCGGTATTGGAGATGCGCAGCGGTCCGGTGAACCATCCCCACGAGAAGATCATGGACGTGACGCCGAATGCTGCGCCGATCGACAGGAGGTATCCGATCGTTGCGGTCAGCGGCACCCACAGTGACCTGAAGACTACTGTCAGCACAATCAACGCCAGCCCCACCACCAGTGAGGCAAACGGCACCAGCGCATCCGTCAGGCGAGCGGTCACATCCATTCTGGCGGCGACCATGCCGGTCACATGAATATCCTCGACGCCCAGTTCACGCTCCCACGTGTCGGCAGCTTCGCGCAGGTTCTCCAGTGCTTTTTCGGTTGCAGGATCGTTCGACGCGGCCTCGGGGATCGCAATGACGGCAGCAAGGTCAGCGTTCCTGTTCGGGGTGGCTATCTGAATTGACCTGATGCCATCAACCTGTTCAACCCGGTCGGCAAGTTCATCGACCAGACCGAGCGGGTCCTCAGACTGGATGATGCCACCGATGATCAGCAGGGGAGCGTTGGCTCCGTCTCCGAATTCGTTCGCCACCAGCTCGTAGGTGTCTCGTGCGGCAGGGCCCACCAGCTCGTAGGTGTCTCGTGCGGCAGTGCCCACCGGCTCGGTTCCATTGTCGGGAAGGGACAGGCGCAGATCTTTGGCAGGAATGACGACGGCGGACAGGAAAACCAGGACGACAGCGATCGTGATCCACGGGCGGGCAGTGATCACTGATACCCACCATTGGGAAGCACTCTGCTTCGAGTGCTTCGCTGCATGTTTGCGAGTCTCTTCCTGACCGGAGCGCCGCGATGCGCGTGCGTGGCGTGGGCGCAGTCGCTCACCCATCAAACCCATCAGAGCCGGAATGGCGGTTACCGCAATCACAGCGGAGACGGCCACAGCGGCCGCGGCACATAGACCCATCACTGCCAGGAAGGGGATGCCGGAGACGATCAGACCGCATAGTGCGATTACAACGGTGATGGCGGCGAAGATTACGGCACCACCTGATGTCGCATTGGCCATTGCAATGGAATCAACGACGTTCCAGCCGTGAGCCAGCTGGGAACGATGGCGGGAGACGATAAAAAGACAGTAGTCAATGCCGACCGCCAGACCGATCATGATCGCCAGCGTGGGAGTAGTGGTGGAAATGTCCACCCACTGCGCAACAATGAGTACACCTGTCATCGCGATGCTCACGCCGAGCAGTCCGGTGATCACGGGCAGGACTGCAGGCAGCAGTGCGCGGAAGGTGATCGCAAGGATGATGAGCGCAATGGCCACACCAACCAGTTCAAGAGGGGAGAGGGGCACTGATGTTAGCTGGTAGATCTGGCCTCCGACCGATGCCGGCATCCCGGCCTTGGTGCTGTCGGCAGCGACCGTTTCGATAGTGTCCAGTGCGCCGTCGTCATCTTGCCCGAGCGCCAGGTCAAGTTGGACGTTGATCAGCGCGAATCGTCCGTCCGTACTGATTGTGGGAGTGCGCAGCAATTCTGACCACGGGTCGGCTGCCTGAGTGACGTGAGGGACGGCGCTCAACTGATCGACGACGCGCTGCACCTGGTCGCGGTGTGTCTCGATGGGGTGGTCATCAGGAGATTCCACGATGACCTGTGCGGTCAGTCCGGCCAGTTCGGGGAATCGTTCCGAAATAATGTCGAGGCCGTCCTGGGCCTCTGTGCCGGGAATCTTGAAATCATTGGACAGTTGCGGGCCTGCCTGCCATACCCCGATTCCGCCAATCAGCAGGACGGCAATCCACACGAGGAGCGTGCGGATCCCGTGGCGCGCGCAGGCGGCACCTAACTGACGCAGAAAAGTAGACACATTACATTGTCTAACGTTTGAGGAGCTCCTGCAGTGTTATTTACTTCCCAGTGATTGCGAGACAGTGTAACCCGTGTCGCAGTCGGTGATGGCTACGTGAACGATACCGTGCCGATCCACCGTGTACTTTTCTTCGATTAAGGGTCCGTCCTCCGTGCGGCGCACACTCACGGCATGGGGGTCGAGGGCGTCGCCCATATCCTGCAGTTCGCGGGCGAAGGGGAAAATCAGCTCGCCATATGGCAAGACGTCGCCTCGCGGCACGCCCTGGTCGTCGGTTGCAGTGTATTCAACGAAGCGGAACCACCCGATATTGTGAGCGGCACGGTAGCGACGCGTGACGCTGACGGAGTCCTGTGTGGAGACTCTGAGGTGAGCATCCAGCAGAGGATCAAACGACACCATCTGCCCTGACTGCATTTCGCGGAATACGCCGACTCCACGTGAAAGCTGTTCACGCAGGGTGAAGCCGGACTCGGGATCAGCTGCGATGGCCAGGCCGATCGCGGTTGATGCTGCGGTGTGAGGGGAGCGGTGGACACGTCGCCCGAAGCGGCGTCGCAGTTCGCGCAGGACGTGCGGCAGTTGGGACCCACCACCCACGACGTACAATCCCGCAACGTGGGGTCCCAGTTCCTCTCCGCCTTCTGAATCGATGGCGAGCAGCGGCTTCATTGTTTCGACGGTGGAATCGATCAGGTCGATGCAGTGAGCATAGAAGTCCGCGACCGGCACTGTTACATCGCGTGCGCCCACCGTCAATGAGATTCGCCTGGTCTGAGGTGTCAGTGCTTCCTTTGCGTCGCGTGCCTGTTCGAGCAGGTCGTCCATATCGGAGTCGCTCAGATCGACAGAGGTTGCGCCGACTGCGGCCAGTGCGCACTGGGCGAGTACCTGATCAAAGTCGTCCCCGCCGAGCAGGTTATTGCCGTGTGATCCGAGGATCTCGTGAGATGTTCCTTCCACGCTGACCAGTGAGGCGTCGAAAGTTCCGCCACCGAGGTCATATACGAGGATCTGTTGCCGGTTGGTTGATAGCGAAGCGCGATGTCGACTGGTGTATTCGAAGCCTGCTGCTGACGGCTCGTTGATCATGGCAAGAGTGGTGAAGCCGGCTGCCCGGAATGCTTCCAGCGTCAGGAAACGTTGTGCCGAGTAGGCGTGGGCGGGAATACCGATGACGGCTTCCAGTGGTTCTTCGTCTGGGATCTGACTCAGTGACGAGTTCGTGCGAATTTCGTGGGCCACGTAGGTGAGGAACTCGGTCAGGAGCGTCAGGACGTTGATGTCGCGGCGGTCAACCCGCACCGTTGTTTCGCTTGTGACAGCTGGATCGGAGATCAGGCGTTTGAAGGAGCGCAGATGCGGAGCACCCTGGCGCGCCAGTTCTACCGCGTCGAAGCCGTAAACGCGATGGTCACCGTCAAGCGCCATGAGGGAGGGGATGTATTCACACACGTCGTCGTCGACGTCACTGAAAGCTACAATAGGGTAGTTGCCTCGATCAGCTGCCGCAACAGTGGTGCGTGTCGTACCGAAATCTACTCCAAGTCTCATGTTTCCTACTGTAGTAGTCGATCGGCAGAATTCGAGCGACGCCACATGATGATCACCGACATTGACACCGATAGGTAGGCGGCGATCGCCAGGATGAAGAATTGGTTGGTGTAGGAGGCAAGCGAGTTGACCACAACGAGGTCAATGCCGACCGCCGCGAAGGCGATGCCAAATGGAATCTTGATGGAGGAGCGCTTCGGGAGCATCATGACTCCTGCAACCACGGCAAGCGCACCCGCGATGACGCCGCCGATGACAGCTGCGATTGACAATGTGCCCGTCCAGCCGTCTTGTGTCACATCGGGAACGACCTGGTCGAGCATGGCATGTCCCGACGCGTACGACACGAGGGCAATCACGGCGCGTGCGACGTCTCCGATCGCCTGAATGACGAGCATAACGGCTGCGACGCTCTGGAAGCGAGACGTGGGAACGTTTCTAACCCAGCGTGTCAGGCGTGTGCCGGCGTCAGATCCATCTCCGGGCAGATCATTTGCCAAGTCACTGAGCGCGTCGATGAGCAGGTGTTGTGAAGGAGAGGGGTTGAGGTTTCGGGCTTTGTCCAAGTGTTGTGCCATCTGAGCGCGGCGCATAGCCGGAAGGGTGCGATCCACACTCTGTTCGGCAATGTCGAGGGCCAGGTGCAGGTGCGCGGCAGCAGTACTGCGGCTTAGTCGTTGGAGAGCAAGCGCCCCACCAGCTAGCAACACCAAGAACACGTAAATAATGGTTGCGGCAAGAGGAAAGAAATAGTCATTATCTTGTGTGATGAATTTACCGACCTCATCCACGAATAATCCGGCACCGACGCCACCGAGGATCGCACCTGCCCAGGACGCCCAGGAATTCGTCAATACCATCGCGCCGATCAAGCCAATAATGAGCAGCAAGCCGCCCCAGATCGCATGAGCAATGTGAAACACTTCGCCGCCAACTTGGGGATAACCAGTCAAAGCAAGGTATGCGCGTGTCACAGCGATCGTCAGCGAGCACACCACGCCAAAGACCACAACAAGCGCGGGCGCGTCGGATTTAAAGTAGGGACGCAGTGACAGACCGCGCGGCTGGGTTGCCCCTCGCGTGCGCTGACGTTGAGCGTGGACCGAGCTGCTGACCTCGGGCATGAAGATTTCCTTTCGCCAAGTGAGAGGGGATTTCACGATTTCCCAAATCTGACATAATGTACATTATCGGATTGTGGTGGAGCGTGCGAACCTCTATCAGTTACAATATTCGAGCTCGCACGCATTTAGGAGGATTCATGGCTGATCGCGCCCTTCGCGGTATGCAAATTGGTGCAAAATCGATGGAATCAGAAGAAGGTGTCATCTTCGCCGACCGAGCGACTGCAACATACCTGTGCTCCAACGGCCATAAATTCCAGATTCCATTTTCCACCGAAGCGAATCCTCCGGCGACGTGGGAATGCAAATGCGGCGCCACCGCTGAAATTATCGGCGAAGAAGGCGAAGAGGAAGAACAGAAACCAGCCAAACCGGTTCGCACGCACTGGGATATGCTGCGCGAGCGCCGATCCCTTGAAGAACTCGACGTTGTCCTGAACGAGCAGCTCGAACTGCTGCGCTCGGGCCGTTTGCGTCCAGAAGGCGCCTACCGAAAGAATTAACGTCGCCGCACGCTGATGAGTGCGCGCACCACGGCGCAGATGGTGACAACTCCCCCTCCACACATTATTCCGACTGACGGAATTATGCCGAGTCTGGCTGCCCACGTCAGTGAGGTACGCAACGGCAGCTGCGCCACCATGTGATCTGCAGTCTGTTTCACTGTCTGGCGCACGATCGTGCCATCAGGGCGCACAATCATCGAGACACCATTGGTGGAGGCCTGGATTCCCGATCGGCCGTACTCCATTGCTCGAAAACGCAGCATCTGAGCCTGCTGAGTGGACTCAGCTGAATACCGAAAATGGTAGTTATTCGTTGGAATGGCAATGATCTGACCGCCTCGTTCCACACCGTCTCGAATCAGATCCTCATAAGCCACCTCGAAGCAGATTCCCATCACGAAAGGCACCTCGCGCCCATCGTTGAGCGTCACGGACAGCAGGCTCGGATTATCGACCGCAACCATGTCGACGTTGACCTGAGCTGCCTCGGTAGCCAGTTTTGAAATAAAGGAGCGCCACGGAATGTATTCACCAAACGGCACGGGGTGCTGCTTACCGTAAAGCTGATCGCTCAGACCCGAATCCGGGTACCACCAGCCAACCAGATTCGTGCGCGTATTGTCCTGACTGTCATACCCGTTGAAGCCGACCAGAATCGGAACGCCGAGCGCATCGACTGCTTCATCGACCAGGTTCGCTACGCCTGAATTGGCACGAGGATCGCGATCGGCTGGCGTCTTCACCCACACAGCCCCATCCACC
>OAZW01001045.1_pt1 | contig 13179 bp, 12 predicted proteins | sample 1495231 | NCBI WGS metagenome assembly OAZW01 (sample SAMEA2580062, study PRJEB22360) | human gut metagenome | reverse complement strand
TAAAAGATGGAGAAATAGTAGAACGTGGAAATCATGAAGAACTGATTAAAAATAATGGACTTTATTCTGACCTTATCAATGCAAAAGCTAAGGCAGAATCATGGAAATTAAATAATTGATTAAACGATAGATAATGAGACTGGTATTAGGCTAGTCTCTTTTTTTTGATTTATTAACACTTTTTAATAGAGGTGTGGATTTATACAAGATACTAATTTAAAAAGCCAATCAATTAAATTGCATCAAAATAGAGAGGGTTAGGCTCACGCTTTAAAGAGTGGGAGATCACTTTAAAAATACTAGTATTCATGAAGTAATTATCGTTGATCTCTTTTTAGTTAATCTGTCTATTTCGATATTTATATTAATGGCAATAAATTTTACTCAAAAACACTCCCTTTGTCCTAAGTAATATAGAGGAAAGAAAATTAGGGTTAAAAATAGACCTGATTTCTTTGCCTGTGATATAGGAGGTGGAGTATGAGAGTAGAAAAATTTGAAGGTAGACAAGAAATTATAAAGACTGAATACACTGAAAGGGATTTAAAGGCAGAGCTTAATTTCTATCTATCGGATAAGTTTATCCAGGACCTATTTCTTTTAGATGAAATTAGCCTTGAAGAATATAGGAAAATTAGGAGAGAAAACATTAAAAAATTCAGACCTATTCTTTCAGAATTAATGCTATAAGACTTGATATATACTCACTTGTACGGGAATATAGCACTAAGAGAAAGAGAGGTGAGACGATGAAAAAGATAACAAAAATTGAAGCAAATCAAAAAGAAGAATCTATATTAAAAGTTGCTGCCTATGCAAGAGTATCGACAGATGAAGATGCTCAGCTTGTAAGTCTTAAAACGCAAAAGGCACACTACGAAAAGATGATAGCAGAGAACAATTCATATACTTTTGCAGGTCTATACTTTGACGAAGGCATCACTGGAACAAAAAAAGAATGTAGAGACGGTCTTCTAAAAATGCTAAAAGATTGTGAAGACGGAAAAATAGATTTTATCCTAACCAAATCAATCTCAAGGCTTGCAAGAAACACGACAGACTGTTTGGAAATAGTAAGAAGGCTCCTTGATTTAAACATTGGTATCTATTTTGAAAAAGAAAACATTGACACCAGGACCATGGAAAGCGAGTTGATGCTATCCATACTTTCATCTCTTGCAGAAAATGAATCCAGGTCTATTTCAGAAAATAACAAATGGTCCATAAAGAAAAGATTTCAAAATGGAACTTTTATTATATCAAGCCCACCCTATGGCTATGAGAATATAGACGGAAAGATGGTAGTGAATGAAGAAGAAGGAAAAATCATAAAAGAAATATTTGAACAGTATCTTTCAGGTAAGGGAACGCACAAAATAGCAGAAGACTTAAATAAAAGAAAGATTAAAGGACAAAAAGGAGCAAAATGGCATGGGTCGACTATAAACGGAATCTTAAAAAATGAAAAATATATAGGCGATGTCATCTACCAAAAAACTTATACAGATGAAAATTATAAGAGACACAAGAATAAGGGAGAAGAAGACCAGTATAAGATAATAGACAACCATGAAGCCATAGTAAGTAGAGAGGACTTTCAGAAAGTTCAAGGCCTAATAAAGATAAGGGCTATAGCAAAAGAAAATGGGAAAAACACCAAAAGATATCAAAATAGATATAGCCTATCGGGGAAAATAAAGTGTGGCGAGTGTGGTTCAAGCTTTAAAAGAAGACATCACTATAATGGCAAAGAAAAATATATAGCTTGGACTTGCAGTGAACACCTAATAGATATCAACAAGTGCTCCATGAAGTTTATAAAAGACAAGGACATAAAAGTGGCTTTTATAACTTTAGTAAACAAGCTAGTCTTTGGAAAAGATAGAATTCTAATGCCACTCTTAGAATCTTTAAAGAGAGTGGACAGCAAGAAAGAAGTTGCGAAGATAAATAAAACAGAAGAAAGCTTAGAAAAACTAAGGGAAAGAAAAGAGGTTCTAAACAAACTTATAACTTCGGGAGTTTTAGATGCAAGTATTTACGCAAAAGAAAGCAGTGAAATTTCAAGTGAAGAAAGTCATCTACTCAGGGAAAAGGAAAGAATTAAAAAAGCCATCCTTGGAAATGATGAAGAAATAAGAGAACTTGAAAAATTAATAGAAATCTTAGGAAAAAGTGAAATGATAGATCACTTTGAAGATGACTTGTTTGAAGTAATCATTGCACACATACAGGTTGTCAATAGAGAGACTCTTGATTTTCATTTAAAGTGTGGACTTGTATTAAGAGAGGAAGTGAAAGAAGATGTCTAGACTATGCTATGGCTATACCATAAGAGACGGAAGATTAGAAATTGAAGAAAAAGAAGCAGAGAATATAAGAAAAATCTTTAAAAATTATCTTGCTGGAAATGCCCTTATAAAGTGTGCAGACCTTGCAGGCTTAAAGAAAAACAGTTCCAGTGTAAAAAGAATCCTAACCAATAAAAAGTATTTAGGAAATGATATCTATCCCAAGATAATAGATAGAGAAAGCTTTGAAAAGGCAGGTCAAATGTTAAAAGAAAGGGCAGTGGCCATGGGACGAGTTTGGGAAAAGGAAGAAGAGATTATTAAAGTTCCATGCAAGTTTAGGTATAAAGAGGAAGGAATTCTACCACTAGATCCTTTTGAACGAGCAAGCCACCAGTACAATTTAATCGAGGTGATAGATGATGAGTAGCAAGGTTATAGTTATACCAGCGAAGAAGAAAAAAGGAAATTCCATCAAGGAATCAGAAAAGAAGAAACTAAGGGTGGCAGCTTATGCAAGGGTATCAACGGACAGCGATGAACAGGCAACTTCTTATGACACTCAAATAGACCATTACACAAACTATATTAAGAAAAATCCAGATTGGGAATTTGCGGGAGTTTTTTCTGATGAAGGAATCAGTGGAACTTATACCAAGAAAAGAGCTGGCTTTAATAAAATGATTGAAGAAGCCATGGAAGGAAACATAGACTACATCATTACAAAGTCCATATCGAGGTTTGCTAGAAATACACTAGACTGCTTAAAGTATATTAGAAAACTAAAAGAGAATAACATCCCAGTTTACTTTGAAAAAGAAAACATCAACACTATGGATGCCAAGGGAGAAGTCCTCCTTACCATTATGGCATCTCTTGCTCAACAGGAAAGTCAGTCCTTATCTCAAAACGTAAAGTTAGGCTTTCAATATAGATTTCAACAAGGGCAAGTCCAAGTAAATCATAATAGGTTTTTAGGCTATACAAAAGACGAAGAGGGAAAACTTGTCATCGTTCCTGAAGAAGCAAAAATAGTAAAAAGGATCTACAGAGAATACTTGGAAGGAGCAAGCCTAAGAGATATAAAGGTGGGACTTGAAAAAGATAAGATAGTAAATGGAGCAGGAAATAAGAAGTGGCATGTATCAAACCTCAATCAAATATTAACTAATGAGAAATATATGGGGGATGCCCTCTTACAAAAAACATACACTGTAGATTTCCTGAATAAGAAGAGAGTAAAGAATGATGGAATAGCACCTCAATATTATGTAGAAAATAGCCATGAAGCCATTATACCTAAAGAAATCTTCATGCGAGTCCAAGAAGAAATTGATAGACGAGCTAATATGGTAAGTGGTAAAGGGAAAAGAAGAATTTATTCGAGTAAATATGCCCTTTCAAGTATTGTCTATTGTTCTAAATGCGGAGATATTTACAGGCGAATAGCATGGAATAACAGAGGAAAAAAATACACTGTTTGGAGGTGTTGTACAAGAGTAACCCATGGACCAGATGCCTGCCATGCAAGAACAATAAAAGAAGAAGACCTACAAGAGGCAGTTGTAGAAGCCATCAATCAACTTATATCTGAAAGCAGTGAATTAAAAGAAACAATAAAAGAGAATATTGAAAAAGCCATCACAGGTAATGGAAGTAGTGGAATAGAAGAAATAGACAAAGAAATGCTGGCGGTTCAAGAAGAGCTTTTAAAAGTAGATAATGCCAAGAAAGACTACACAGACTTTGCAGACAGGGTGGAAGAGTTAAGAAATGAAAAAGATAAGATACTACTAGATATGGCAGAAGAGAAGAATGAACAAAGCAGACTAATGGAATTAGAAGAGTTTCTAGACAATCAAGAATTAGAAATAGAAAGCTATGATGAAGAATTGGTAAGGAAATTAGTAGACAAGATAGTTGTTTATGAAGAGAAACTGAAAGTAATATTTAAATCTGGACTTGAAGTTGAAATATAAAATAAAGCTAACAGTACCCGACACGCCTCTTAGTATAAAGAGGACCAAGTCGGGTCTTTTGATTTTAAAATCGTTTAAACTTATAGTCTCAATATATTTGGTGTAATACTACAATGACCGATTGAAAATAATCGTAATTAAATAAAAAATAAGTAGCTAGGTTAATAACTACTTATTAGAAAATCCTGAAATTTCAAATATATCATCAATTGAGATGCTAGTAAATTTGCCCTCATATTTATTTTTGATGGAGCTAATTGATGAGATTAAAGACTGGTATTCTTTTTCGGGAATAACTAGTTTAAGGACCAGTATTAAATCATGTAAATTTTTGCCAGTATAATTTTCATTGAAAAACTTTTCAAAAATAGCAGTTTGACCAGCTTTATTCAATGAGAATGAATACATGACTTCATCATGGGCACAAACATTTCTGAAAAAATTACAGATTTTAATTATATCTATAAGTTCAGTCTTACTAATTTTTTCTTTAGACTGGTAACTTTCTTTATATCTCTCACCAAAATCTTTAGCAATTTTATTTTGAAGAGATTCACCTAGGGAATTATAAAAATAAGATATATTTCCTAAAGTAAGGAAATTTACAAGAACCCAAAGAGGGATGTGGTCATGCTTTTTTATATAATGCTTAATAGGTTTCTTGCCATTTGAATTTTTATTTTCTCTACTTATGGCATTGGATAATGTCCCTATATTTTTCAAAACATAATTTAGCTGATGCTTTGATGCAGAATAATTTTCAATTTGTAAGTAAGGATACAGTCCATCTCTGTATAAGTCTGAAAAATGATAAGCACAGGATGTTTTTAGAAGTTTCTCAAAACGGAGCAGAGAAGAAAAAATCACTTCTTTTAATTCACGATCCATTTCATGAAGAGCATAAATTTCTTCAAAACTACTACCAGCTTTATATACATCTTCTACCCCATTAGAAGATGTATTGTCTAAAAATGGAGTTTTATAGCCATTGATAAGGTTATAATAATTAACTTGTGATAAAATAATTTTAGCATATTCTGGATTATTAATGTCTAAACCTCTATTTGAGAGTATTTCAATTTGTTCATCATAAGTTTTAAACGGTTTACTCATATACACACCTCATAAAAAAACGCCCCGCCACGTATGGCAAGGGCTTGTTCCTTAACTAAATTATAGCAGAATTATACTTAAAGTCAAGGATTGTAAGAAATAATTTTTTATGATGTATAATCAGAGATAGATATGTTTCCACATACGAGACTTTTTAGAAATAGGAAATTTTATCCATACTGACCACTCAAGCCATGTGGAGACCATAGCGTTGATACAAAAGATGTAAATTTAGAAATCCTGCATTTTAAGCAGTTTTATAAGCATTTTGTCTTTTATAAAGATGAGGAAGGATACGTCAAAAAGACTCAGAAAAACTACATGGATGTAAGAGTAGTTTTAAGACTAGTATGAGGAAACACAAAAAATAAGATAAACTCATTTTGTACTTTCTACAAGAGTGGCTTAAAAGGCTGCTCTTTTTTTATTGAAGGGAGTAAGGATTCGTTACATCCTTTTCAAAATATAAAACTCTAATAGTCAACTTTACATATTCGCTTTTATAATATATAATAAAAGCGAAGACGAGAGAGGGGGGCGGACTATGAATACACTTAAAGAATATATACGAGAAAATTTAGTAATCACCAACAAAGAAGCAGAAGGACTTGGGTATAGTAGACATAATCTATCTGAATTAACAAAAAGTGGACAACTAGAAAGATTAAGACCAGGACTATATCAATTAAAAGGAAAAGTTATAGACGATTTTGTTTTAATATCATCTAATAGTAATCGAATTATATTTTCCTATCAAACAGCCCTATACCTCCACGACCTATCAGATAGGACTCCAAATGTATTTCATATATCTGTACCACAAGGCTACAATGCAAGCCATATCAGAAAAAGATATGAGGATCTACAAGTTCACTATGTAAAAAAAGACTTATATGAAATTGGAAAGACAGAAATAAAATCACCACTAGGCAATATTATCCCAGTTTACGATATAGATCGAACAATTTGCGATATCATAATCGACAGAGAAAAAATAGATAAACAGATTTTTACAGAAGCCTTAAAAAGATACTTTAAATCACCAAATAAAAATCTAAGACGACTCATAAAATATAGTAGACTATTTAAAATAGAAGATGAAATTAGGAAATATATGGAGGTATTATCGTGATTAATATCGAGAGCATAAAGGGCAAGATAAGAAGCATGGCAGAGAAGAAAAATCTAAAGTCGCAAGAAGTTCTACAAATATATTTTTTTGAAAGATTTTTAGAAAGACTGTCTAAATCACAATACAAAAACAATTTTGTAATAAAGGGAGGATTCCTAATATCATCCTTAATCGGCATTGAAAATAGAACAACTATGGACATGGACACAACCATAAAAGGCATACCCCTAAAAGAAGAAAAAATAAAAGAAATCGTAGAAGAAATTATAAATATCAATGTAGATGATGGAATAAAATTTGAAATGAAAGATATAAGTTATATAAGAGAAGAGGACGAGTACGAGAACTTTAGAATTTCGCTAACAGCAAATGTTGGAAAGACCAAAAACCCTATGAAGCTTGATCTTACAACAGGTGATGCAATAACACCAAGGGAAATAGAATATACCTATCCCTGTATCTTTAGCAAAGAAGATATAAAAATAATGGCATATCCATTAGAAACAATTGTGGCTGAAAAATATGAAACCATAATCAGAAGAAATATAACAACAACACGAATGAGAGACTTTTACGACCTATACACCCTCTACAAACTAAAAAAAGATGAGATAAGCTATGAAATTTTAAAAGAAGCAATAGAGAGAACCTCAAACAAAAGAGGAAGTCAGGAGATAATTCAAGACTACCAGGAAATAATCGGGGATATAAAAGAAGATTCATACCTAAGATCCTTGTGGGAAGTATATCTCAGTGAAAATAAGTATATTGGAGATCTGACCTTTGATAAGGTTGTTGATGTAATGATAACTTTATCAGATAGGATAAATGAGATGTAATTTAACGAACACTGTCTGGCAAATTATAGACAAGAAAATATTAAGGATTAAAGAAGCGGGTTTCGTGTTATATTAGTGACAACGGCAGATAGTAATGAACGAGACTGGATTTCAAGTTAACTACTAAAAAATAAGATTGGGAAAAGAAGTCCTAAAACAAAAAATTATAGGAGTTGAGATGGAAGAAATAATAATTGACGATAATCTAAAACTAATTCCATATTATCCCAATCAACAAACCACTTTGGAATGGTATCAAGATTTAGATGTATGTAAGCAAGCTGATAACATCGACACGGCCTATACGAAAGAAAGACTAAATTCAATGTATAATTATCTTTCTTCAAAAAGCAAATTTTACTATATTCAATTTAATAACACTTTAGTAGGGGATGTGTCACTTTATATTGGAAATGAGCTTGCAATTGTAATTTCGAAACAATTTCAAAATCAATATATTGGGAAAAAATGTATCCAACAAATGGTACTGTTAGCAAAAGAAAAAGGTTTAAAAGATTTAATAGCAAATATATATTCATTTAACCAACAAAGTAAAAAGATGTTTGAATCTATTGGTTTTGAACAAGTAGATGGTGAATCATATGTATATAAAGTTTGAAAAATAGAGGTGGAAATGTGATAACAACTGATTTATATAATAATGGGAAAAAGTTGGAATGGTTTAGCAATTCATGCTTTCAAACTTTGGGCTATTATATTGATACAAATTTAAAAGTTACTGAAGACAAGATTAATGCATCTGGTAGTATAGATATTTTGGAAATAGATATATATGCAAAATTATTTAAAAAATTAGGTGTTGAGACTACTTTAATTGAATGTAAAGGAGGTTGTACTTTTAATGATATCCATTTATTTAAAGGCGTTGCATCTGTTATCAACGCTGATAACAATGGCATGGTAGTTACCAGTAAACAAATAGAAGATATAAAAGCACATGCTCAGAAACTCCAAATTGAAATCTATGAACCATTAGAATTATTTAATAGTATTGAACCCAAAGATGAAGTAATCTTCGAGATGTACTATTTTTGGAATACTATGAAGGACATGATAACTTCTAAAAAGTATATTGAACATTGTTTAGTTAACCCGATTGATAATAAACTTTCAAAAGAGCAAAATAACGCATATGCTGAGGTAAGGTCATATTATTCTATTATAAGTGGTAAAGTTTGGAGAGAACCTGATTTAGTAAAACGAGCAAAGAGACTATTAGAGTTACAACAAGTAAATAAAGACTTTGTTAGGCAAGTGGCTAGAACACAAAAAATTAAACCATTGAATCGTAATTCGCAATACTATATAGATTCTAACGAAATTTGCCAAGCTGCAGCGTCATTAGTATTAGATGTAAGAATAGCTTATATTGTTTGTGCTGTAGAATGTGCAATTTCAAACATAGATACTATGTTTGAAATTGATGATTTAGGATTTAATAATTTAGTAAAAAAATTATCTTCTGAGCTTGAAATAGCTTTTTTAATACCTAAATTCTTACAATTTTTTATAAATATATTTGGTGGTATATATTTCAAAGATAATAAAGATTTATATAGTATATGTTCTTTTATGAACATTACAATATCTCAATTTAATAAAATTATGCAACTATTAGAAGAATTGTTTACTTTACCTGAATTAGGAATTCAATGGGGATTTGAAGAAGATATGTTAGTAAAATGCTTGAAATATACACCAAGTATATATAAAGCAATTGGAGTGAAAAATCGTGAGAAACTAAATATTAGTACAGAAGTATTTGTAAATAAAAGTTTGTGGAAAGAAAAATTAAAAAAATTGGAGGGATTTAAATGCAATTAATAAACGAATATGTAATAAAATATGCTAATCACTTACTTGGAACAGATGGGGTTGTTTTAAGGGGAGATAGAAAAAGGGGTGATTTTACAGACTTAAAGATTTTTTGTAATGAACAATTGGACCTTATATTACAAATAGATACAGGATTGACATTAGAGAAGATGACATCAGACCCAAAGAAAGGAGCAAAAGAAAGATTAGACATTCACATTGATCCTCAAAATCTTGATGAGATTATGCGTGATTTAAAAAAATTTATTGATAAAAATAATCTGAAGATAGATTCATATACTTCAGCAATATATGATCCCACAGGGACAGAACATAAGGATGGTTTAGCTTTAGGAGATGTAAAATATTTAACAAACATACCTGTAACAGGGAAAATTTACTATTCTGAATTAAATAAAATTGCTCTTTTTTCAAAGATTTATATAGATGCAGAGAATTACCCTGATAAACAAAGATATCATTTAGGAGCACGAACTAGTACATCAGAAGGAGAAAGCGAAAAAAGTTTAATTGAATTTATAATTTCTTCAGAATATGCATGTAGATTTGTCAATTCTATTGAGCTAGCGTATATACTTCTTAATCAAAACAATTAAAAAGGGGAAAATATGACTAAGTTAGAATGGAATAATAAAGAAGAAAGTCTATTATTTTTTGATGAGAACAATCAACCTATTTATTCATCTATAAAAACTCTAGATAATTATCAAATTGTTAAGGTGTTTGAATATGGAGAGATATCTAATAATATAAATATGTTTATAAAAGGAGATAATGTAATTTCCTTATATAAGTTACAGAAGGATTTTCAATCTAGAATTAAATGTATATATATCGATCCTCCATTTAATACAGGAAAAACTTTTCATCATTATGAAGACACATTAGATAGAGGAGAGTGGCTATCAATGATGAAAATTAGACTTGAATTGATGTATGAATTGTTATCGGATGATGGCGTGATTTTCGTTCATATAGATGATACGGAAATGCCATATTTAAAAATATTATTAGATGAAATATTTAATCCTGAATTGAAGAAATATAGTCCAAAAAGTAATTATATTGCTACAATTATTTGGGAGAAGAAAGGTTCTCCACAAAATGATGCAAAGTTTTTTTCGGATGTTCATGATTATATACTAGTTTATGCTAAAAATCGGAAGAAATTTAAAATGAATAAACTAGAAAGAAGTAAAAATCAGAATATTAGATATAAAAACATCGATAATGATCCGCGTGGACCTTGGACTTCAAGTGATTTAACTGTAAAGACTCCTTCAGAGAGACTCATTTATGAAATTACCCTACCTAGTGGTCGTGTTGTTATTCCATCTAAAAGTAGAAGTTGGGGTGTTACTAAAGAAAAGTTTAAAGAACTTGTTGATGATAATCGAATTTGGTTTGGTAAGAGCGGTAATGCTATGCCTAGATTAAAAAGATTTTTATCTGAAGTCCAAGATGGAATAGTTCCAAAAACTATTTGGAGAAAAGAAGAAGTTGGTGATAATTCTGAGGGGAAAAAAGAACTAAAAGAAATCATAGATAATGAAAAAGTTGTTTTTGCAACTCCCAAGCCTGAGAGACTAATCGAAAGAATAATTAAGTTAGCAACTGATGAAAATGATATTGTTTTAGATGCTTTTCTGGGATCAGGTACAACGTGCTCAGTAGCACATAAATTAAGACGAAAATGGATAGGTCTAGAAAATGGAAGTCAACTCGACGATATATGTGTTCCGAGGTTAAAAAGAGTAATTGAAGGAAATGATATTAACCAAGTTTCTAAAAATAATAATTGGGATAGAGGAGGTGGCTTTTCATATTATTCAATAGAGTCAAAATAAAAGATTTCAATATGAGACTGTTTATTGATAAAAAATGTATTGTGAACCCTTAAAAAAATAAATATTTATGTTATTAATTTTTTAGATTTATAAACAAGTTAAAATGTTTAAGACGTAGTATCCGGGTATAAGTATCTTATTGCCATTTTTAATACTTCCAATTATCAAAAAGATTAAACCTAAAAGATTATTAAAGTACAGTGCCATTTCTATATCTGGATTTTTATTTTTAATAGCTTGCTGTGTTTATTATGGTATGGGAGCCGGAAAAGACAATATTGTTTTGGTAGTAGGTCTAATAACATTTTTAGATTGCTTGGTAATTAGTTCAGTTATGCCATTAAATATAGCTACACAAGTATTTTTTCAAAAAATATTAAAAATGAATTTAGAAGTAGAATTATGTCAGTTTTTAGCATGCTTGCATTATTATCAATACCTCTTGGAAATATGTTTTATGGATTTTTGGCAAATATCATGCCAGCATATATGTGTATATTTATTGCAAGTTTAGCTGTACTGATCACGTATCCACTTATTTTGTATATATCGAAAGATAAAAGCGTCATGTAAAAAAATATAAATAGATAATTTAAAGGCATTAAAATATATCTCATTTTCTTTAGAGTATATTGTAATGCCTTTAGCTTTAAATATTTTTAATGTTAGATTTATAGTTCTTTTAGTTTATGTGTGTTAAATAATGTTATAGAAGTGCAAATTAATTTTACATCTCCACTTCCTTCCCATAATAATTTTCATAGTTTTTCCTATACTGAACTAGGTCAGAAAATTGCTCTTTATTGAAAGAATACTCTTGCATAAGGGTGTTCTTTTTTTCTTGTAGTTTATCGAGTTTAGTTAATATTTCTTTTGTATTCGGAAGTTTTTTATAGTTATTCAAGATTTCTTTAGCAGCTATTTTATAGACTGAAAGTTCACTATAATATTCCTCTGCAAATTGCTTATCATCAGGATTTTTCTTGTGATATTTATAGATTTCACGATACTTATTTATAGTATTTATATTTTCCATATCTTGAGATAAACTCTTCATTTTAGCTTCAATCTTCTTTATTTCATCTAATAAGTCTTGTCTATCATCAGCAGATTTTTTGATCAGCTCATCGAGTTGAGTGATTGAATTAATTCCTTGTTCTCTAAGTTTAATTATTGAATCAGCCATTGTTTTGATATTGTGTTTTCTTGCCCATACTTCGTAACCTTTAGAGGATTGAACTTTTTTATTAGTGGATATATCAATAACATTTCCCACTCGTTTTTTAATAGGATTAGCTTTGTTTTTGATAGCTAAATCTATTCTTTCTTTGATTTTTTCCTCATCATAATCTTCTCCGATAGTCTTTGCTCTTGTAAATCTTTGCTTATCTTTATGGCGAAAAGCAATGTGTTTACCAAACTTAATTTCATAATCAAGAGATTTCATATTTTCTAAAAACTCTTCCCAGGAGTTAGACTTATTAATCATTCTATCTATGTCAAATTGCAGTTTAGATTTCCAGGAATTTCCTTTCTTGTTTTGCTCATATTCGTACCAAGATTTACCAGCAGTTTTATATTTTCTTTTGTAAGCCTCATAATATTCATCAATGACTGAAAGCTTATTTTCTTTACATAATTCATCACTTTGATACCTAATTTTATGGTAAGATTTTTTGTTAGATTGGTAGCATTTACCAGTCTTGTAATTAACATTATTAAAAATAATATGGTTGTGGATATGCCCTCTATCTATATGAGTTGCAAGAACAAATTCATAATCTTCTTTTAAAATTTTCTTACATAATTCCATTCCAATTTCGTGAGCTTTTATAGGATCAACCTCTCCAGGTAGAAAAGATTGAATTAAATGTCTAGCAAAAACTGTACCCTTAGTATCATTATCTTCTCGAGTTTTCGAAAATTGAATATGGGCAGTAGCTGGGTGACATTTGAATGAAGATACCAAGACTTTTTCATCAGTTTTTTCGCTCTTAGTAATGTAATCTATTGCCAAATTTAGAGTTGATTTTATCGGATGTATTTTTGTAATTGCCACACTAATCACCAGAACTTTCTTTTGATTTATTAAGAAGTAGGGAATGGATCTGCCATATTTCT
>OAZW01001039.1_pt1 | contig 13279 bp, 9 predicted proteins | sample 1495231 | NCBI WGS metagenome assembly OAZW01 (sample SAMEA2580062, study PRJEB22360) | human gut metagenome | reverse complement strand
CGCGGCTGATCCGGTCCGACCGGGCCGCGCGGCAAGGAGATATATTGCCAGACCGGAGGGGCCCCGTGGGCGGGAATCGCGCACTCCATATTTTGTTCACAAATGAATAGGTCCCTCAGTCGCGTCCCTGAGGTTATAACTGAAGCATTGGCTTCTGATATTGGCGATGACCAGCTGTTTTATGTGTATTGAGACATCGGTCATCTCTGGAGCGCTACTTTACTCCAAAGGCATCAGTTATTTGTTTCCCATCGGTAAAAGGCGGGTTTTGTTCGCCAAGCGTTCTTATATATAGATAGATACGGGTTCGAACCCGTGCACCGGCAACAAAAAAGCGACCAACCGGAGTCGATCGCTTTCTTTTCTATGGTGGGCCGTCAGGGGTTCAGCCTGCTTCGCAGGCGGCCGCTGCGGCGCTTTCGCGCCTTGCGCGCTGCGCTGGCAAACGCTCACGCGTTTACTCAGCTCCGCGCCCCGACGGGTTCGAACCCATGAAAGGGCGACAAAAAAGACGGCCAACCGAAGTTGACCGTCTCAACAATCTTTGGGTGGGCCGTCAGGGGTTCGAACCCTGGACCTTGGGATTAAAAGTCCCCTGCTCTGCCAGCTGAGCTAACGGCCCGCGGGTGGCATTGTACCACGGTCTGGGACTATTCCCAACTCCATTGGCCGTTCTGGAAAATCACAACTTCACGTCCATCAGGCGTAATGCCCGTAATATCGATGTCGTCCGTGCCGATCATAAAATCGACGTGCGTGCTCGAGACGTTAACGCCATGCTCCAGGAGCTCCTCCTTGGACATGTCATACCCACCCTCGATGCATTCGGGGAAACCGACACCTAGCGCGAGATGGCAGCTAGCGTTCTCGTCATAGAGCGTGTCATAGAACAGAACGCCGCTTTCGCGGATCGGAGTGTTCTTGGAAATGAGCGCGACCTCGCCCAGATGAGCGGCACCTTCATCGGTGTCAATAATGCTCGCAAGCGTTGCCTTGCCCACGCGGGCGTCGTAGTCCACCACGCGGCCGCCCTCGAACTTAATCCAAAAATCTTCGACTTTATTGCCGTGGTGGATGAGCGGCATGGCCGAGTACACGATACCGTCGGCGCGCATGCGATCGGGCGAGGTGAAGACTTCCTCGGTGGGAATGTTGGGGAAGAAGGGGTGTCCATCGGGCGTCTTGCCCTTGCCGCCGGCCCACTCGTGACCCTTCGTCATGCCAATCGTCAGATCGGTTCCATTTGCCGCGGTGTAATGCAAGTAGTCGAAACGATTGTCGTTCAGGAAACGCAGGTTCTTTTCGAATGCGGCGTCATGGAGTTCCCAGTCGCTCTCCGGGTCCTGGCCATCGGCGCGCGCGGTGTGCAGAATCGCATTCCACAGTTTATAGATTGCAACCTCATCGGCGTCTCCTGGGAACACCTCGTGCGCCCAAGCCACGACCGGAGCGCCGGCGATGCACCACGGATTGATGTTGTAATCCAGTCCACGGCGGAAAACTTTGCACTGCGTATTCCTCGCCTTTGATGCCGCGGCCGGCTTGGCTGGATCGATGCCCTTGAGGGCCGCAGGATCCGCACCTTCGATAAAGACAAAGCAGGCACCATCCTGGGCCAAGGAATCCAGCTGCATGCGCTTCCACTCGGGTGTCTGCTCAAAATAGCTTTTCTCGACATGCTCGTACGTGAGCCTCGTCACGGCATCATCGGCCCAAATGACCGTCACGTGGCCGGCGGCGGCAGCATAGGCCTCCGCGACCACCACGCGCGCAAACGGCGCGCACTCGACCGGAGACTGAACGACGACCTCCTGGCCGGGCTTGACGTTTACGCCCTTGCGGACGACCAGGCGCGCGTAGTTTTTAATCTTGGGCTCCAAGGCCTTCATGCCCTCCAGAGCCTCTTCGACCGTCAGGGCAGCTCGAATCATGTGCCACTCCATCTATCTATAGAACAGTAAAAAGGCGCGCCGCAAAAACGACGCGCCTTATATCTTAGCGATAAGTATGTATGCAAACGCTACTTCTTCTTGGAGTCCTTCTGGTCCTCCTCGGCAGCCGCGCGCTCAATAAGAGCGTTGAGCTTGTTCTCGGACATGCCCTCGGCCTGCGCGCGGTACATGTTGCGCAAGGGACGAATACGAGCGAAGTCGTAGATAAAGTCACCTAGGATGATGACATAGGACAAAACGACGCCGACCATCTGGACAGGGCTGGACACCATGCCAGCGGGAGCGAAGTACAGCGAGGCCCAAATTGCCACGACGAGCACCATGCCAATGGCGAGCACAATCCACCAGATGCGACGGCGCTTGGTGTAGTCCTCGTCCTGCTTGAGGAGGATATTCGACACCGTATAGATGCGGTCCTCCTTGGCGCGCTGCTTGGCCTTGCGGGCGCGCTTCTCCTCTTTAGAGAGGCCCTCGAGGTTCTCGCCCTTCTCGAGCTCTTTGCGGCGTGCCTTAGACGAAGCCGGCACGACGCGAACGGAGCTCGCTGCTTGGCGGGCGGGCTTAGCAGATGCGGCAGACTTGCGCGCAACCCCGGTAACTTCGTGGGATTGCGTGCGCTTGTTCGTGGCGCTACGGGTACTCACTTATGCGTTCTCCTTCATGCTTGTGAACTGGGAGCCGGTGATGATCTGGAAGGCCTCGCGATAGCGCTCGGACGTGCCATCGATGACCTCGGCGTGCAGGTGCGGGGTCTCCCCCGTCATATCCCAGTTGGCCTTGAGCCAATTGCGGACGAATTGCTTGTCGTAGCTAGGCTGGATCTTGCCCTCCTCGTAGCTGGCAGCAGGCCAGAAACGGCTGGAGTCGGGCGTGAGGCACTCGTCGATCAGCGTGACCTTGCCATCAATAACACCAAACTCGAACTTGGTGTCGGCAATGATGATGCCGCGGGTCGCGGCGTACTCGGCAGCGGCCTTGTAGATCTTGAGGGAAAGGTCACGAATCTGCGTGGCGATGTCCTCGCCCACGATCTCGCAGCAACGCTCGAACGAGATGTTCTCGTCGTGGTCACCGATCTCGGCCTTCGTGGACGGCGTGAACAACGGCTCGGGAAGCTTGGAAGCCTCGGTCAGGCCCTCAGGCAGCTGGATGCCGCAGACGGTGCCGTTCTCGTCGTAGGTCTTCTTGCCCGAACCGGTCAGATAGCCGCGGACGATGCACTCGATAGGAATCGTCTGGGCCTTCTTAACCAGCATGGCGCGGCCAGCGAGGTAGTCACGATACTCAGCAAACTCCTCGGGGAAATCCGCCGGGTCGATGGAAACGAGATGGTTGGGGACGATGTCGGCAAACTTATCGAACCAGAATGCCGAGATGCGATTGAGCACCTCTCCCTTAAACGGAATCTCGTCGGGAAGAATGAAGTCGAACGCAGAAATGCGGTCGGTGGCGACCATCAGCAGGTTTTCACCGGCATCGTAAATATCACGAACCTTGCCACGGGAATCCGGACGACGCTCCATCGTTGTCACGTGAGTCACTCCTTACCTAAATACGACAGAAATGCGGGTTCTTTCCCGCATGTTTTCGCAAACTCGGAGCGGCAGGGACGCGGCCCCTCCTTCACCGAATAGCGAAAAGCTAGTGCTCCATTGTAGTAGATGCCGCGTCTGCCGTGTGCTCGCGGGGCAGATGAATTGTAAAAGTCGTACCCTTTCCAAGCTCCGACTCCACGGATATGTAGCCATGGTGACGCTCGACAATCTGCTTGGTCACGGCGAGGCCGACGCCCAGGCCGCCAGCTTCGCGGGCGCGGCTGGCATCGGCGCGCCAAAACCGCCCGAAAATGCGCGACAGATCGTCCTTGGCAATACCGATGCCGGTATCAGAAACGGCAATGCTGACGTGCCTGCGGTCACTGAGCACCGACACCACGACCCAACCGCCCTCGGGGGTGTAGCGCATGGCGTTGCTCATGAGGTTGATAACACATTGCGTGATCATGTCGGGATCTGCCTCGACAACGTCATCGTGGCCCTGCGTCTCATCTGCAAAGCGCAAACGCAGGTCACGGTCGGCAAACAGGCGCTCCTGGCCATTCACAATCGATCGCACGAACGGAACCATGTCCACCGGTTCTAGATTGAGCGGAGCCGTGCTGTTTTCCATACGCGATAGGTCGAGCATCTGCTGCACCAGACGAGCCAGGCGACGCGTCTCGGAAGCAACGGTCTCCAAATGCTCATCGTCGGTGGGATACACGCCATCCTGCATGGCCTCGACCGTTGCGAGCATGGCCATAAGCGGCGTGCGAAGCTCGTGTGCAACGTCTGAGGTCAGGCGCTTCTCGTGTTTCATATCCTTCTCGAGCGAAGTGGCCATCTCATCGAAGGTCTCACCCAGCTGATCGATCTCGTCATCACCGCGCAGTCCCGTGCGAGCCGACAGGTCGCCGTCACGGATTTGCTTTGCGGTACTGGTGATGCGATGAATCGGCTTGGTGAGCATGCGCGACACGAGCGATCCGATAACGACCGAAATGCAGATTGCAACAACCGCGGCGAGGGCCATGGCGTTAAAGGTCTTCTCCCTAAACGCAGAGTCCGCCTTGGTGAGCAGAGCGTCGGAGCCGATGGCCCACAGCTTTACCTGTCCGACATGCTCGCCGGAAGACGTTACAATCTCGACGTTAGCAACGCTATCGGAGTCGGTTGGAGCAGACGAGACCGGGCTATGCGATGCCCTCTTGCCGCTCGTGTCGTCGGTCGTAGCCTGGTTTTCGCGTACATCGGCGGTCGCGCTTGCCGAGGGCCAGGAATCGTCATAAACGATCACGCCCTTTTTATTGACGACCTGCATGCCCAGATCGTCGGAAACCAAACTCGACGTTGCGACCGTGCGCAGTTCTCCCGCGGTCCAAGAGCCGTTTTCCTCATATGAGGTCGCCAACTTCTCGGCAGCGGAATTTGCGATTTCGACGATATTGGAGCGTGTGTAATCCGAAAAGACCGTGCCCCACACAACAGAGACAACGCCCACCAGCACCAATACTGTCATGAGCGATGTCAGAGCAAAAGCAAGTGCCATGCGCGAGGGATAGCTCATCGTTGGCCGTGAATCGGAACGAGGCGTGTTCCAACTAGCCTTGGAACCCGCCTCGCTCTCCTGCTTGTGCTTTTGTCCGATTTCAAAGCGCGCAGGTGTCATATGTGATTTCCCTATTTCTCGTCCGACTTATCGGTCTTAGCCGGAGCCTCGAAGCGATAGCCGACACCATGGACGGTGTAGAGCCACTTGGGCTTCTTGGGATCATCGCCCAGCTTGGCGCGAAGGTTCTTCACGTGGCTATCGATGGTGCGCTCATAGCCCTCAAAGTCATACCCAAGCACCTTCTCGACCAGCTCCATACGGTTGTAGACACGGCCGGGATGACGAGCAAGTGTGGTGAGCAGCTTGAACTCGGAAGCCGTCAGATCGACTTCCTTGCCCTCGACCAAGATCTTGTGGCCCGAAATATCGATGACCAGATCGCCGAAGTCGAGCACCTCGACGGCGGGCTCGTCGGCCTGGTGGGCACGGCGGAACAGAGCGCGAACGCGGGCGACGAGCTCGCGCGGCGAGAACGGCTTAATCAGATAGTCGTCGGCGCCGAGCTCAAGACCGATAATACGGTCCTCGATCTCGCCCTTAGCCGTCAGCATGATGATGGGGACATCCGAGGTATCGCGAATGGTGCGGCAAACACGCTCGCCGGGAATCTTGGGGAGCATAAGATCGAGCACGACCAGGTCGAACTGATGCTTCTCGAACTCCTCGATCGCGGACTGGCCGTCGCCGACGCCCACAACCCAGTAGCCTTCGCGCTCGAGATAGGCAGCGACGGCGTCACGGATTGCCTTCTCATCCTCGACCAGCAGAATCTTTTTTGCATCTGAAGCCATAACACGGCCCCCCTGTCTCAATTAGCTAAGAACAAGCCCATTTTAACGCACCTGAGCCCGCCAGATGCCGCTATGACGCGGCAGCTCGGCGGGCGGTACTCACAATTACAACGCGCTTATTCCCCTGTTGGCGCCTTTTTAACCCCTCTAAGCTTAAAGAGAGAACAGGCGTGCAGTGACCGTCTCTGGTATACCCTGGCTGTTGCGCACCGTGGCGTACGTAAGGAATGAGTCCGATTTTCCCGCCGTAGCTGGATAATCGCCATACTCCAAAGCGCGGTCGGGCGACAGCAGTGAGCCATAGGTCTTGGCAGAGGTGTCGATCAGGAAATGCGACGCCTGTACCTTAACAAGGTATTTATTCTTCTTGCCAGCCGCACATGCGAGCGGCTCGCGTGACAGGAAGAGGTACGGCCCTCCCTCATTACCGATATACGTGCCCATATTGCCCAGGCTGCCCACGCCACTATAGGCCGCCTCGATAGAAAACACGAAGGTATCGCCCATATATACGGCCTCGAAAGGCGAAACTGACGAAGGGAGGACCAGCTGGGCACGCTTGGTGTTGTTGCCGTCGGTCAGATCGATTGCCGTTATGCCGTAGTAGACGCCCTCGTCGTTGCGGACACGCGGCGAGATGGTCAAAATGCCGTCGCTCGCGCGCGGGGCCGATGCAAAGCGGCCCGTCGATTTCCAAATTGCCTCGGCCTTGGATTCATCAAGCGAGCGACGATAGCAAAACGAATCACTACTCGTTTTATTGCCGTCTGCCGAAGGCATTTTATACCAGATGACTGATGACCCGAACGCCGTAAACAGCGGCGGATCATAGTCCTTGCCACCTCGATCGAGCTCAACCACATCGCCAGAGAGCGAAGCGCCCGACAGATTTTGAGCGTAGAGCTTCCACGATGAATTGGCAAAGTTCATCTCAACCCACGCGAATACGCCGTCGCCGGCACGGACATCGTAGAATGCATATCCCGTGCCCTCGATAGGATCCTCGATTAATGTGGTAAGCGAGCCATCGCCCAGGTTGAGCACACCGAGTGTGTTGGCGTGCAGTGCCGATGCGGGCGCCATCATCGCCGCGGCGTAATCGCCGTCGCAGTAGTACAGCAGCGTACCCAGCGGCAGCGTCCACGACGCCGCCGGCTCAAGATCGATGTCGACTGCCTCGTACTCATCCGTAATCGAGATGATTTTGGAATCGTCCTTGATAACCTGCGGCTCGCCGGCGGCATCATCGCTGGTACCCGTTTTTTTCGAGCATCCGGCAAGCACCGTGGCAGCGCCCGCGGCAGCCCCACCGAGTACAAAGCCGCGACGCGATATTCCGTTCTTGATGTGATCGGCGATACCCATTAGGCGATCTCGGCGCGAGCGGCCTCGATAGCGCGCGTAAGCTGGTCGGCGCAGGAGGTCTTTTTCATACCGCAGGTATTACCGGCGAGAACCTCGATTACGCGATCGGCAGGAGCGCCCTCGACCAGCTTGGAGATTGCCTTGAGATTGCCGTCGCAGCCACCGGTAAACTCAACGCCCATCACCTTGTTGCCGTCATCGGAAAGGTCAAGGTGAATATTGCGAGCACACACGCCCTGAGGCTTGTAATCAAACGAAATCATGCGATCCCCTCTCAGAATGTTATTCGAGACGACTATTATCCCCGTCTTTCCCTAAATGCAACGAGGCACTTTGCCGGCAACACACATTACCAGCAAAGCGCCCTAAAAAGCTAACGTTATGCCCGAACCTACTCGAAGCTCAACTGCTCCAGACGATCAAAGACCGTGTCGATACGGGTGAGGAAGTCCCACGGATCAAAGATCTCGTCGAGCTTTTCCTGGCTGACGGTGCAGCGCGGGTCAGCCTCGAGACGCTCCTTAAAGGTAGGGCCGGAGACACAATCCTGTACCTCGTGCCAGGTTGCCATGGCGTTCTCCTGCACAATGGCGTACGCGTCCTCGCGGGTGATGCCCGTGTCGACGAGGGCGAGCAGCACCTTGGAGGAGAAGATGAGGCCACGGGTCTTATTGAGGTTGGCCATCATGCGGGCAGGGTACAGCTGCAGGCCGTCGATAACGCGGATGAGGCACTGGAACATGTGGTCGAGCGCGATGAAACTATCGGCCTGGGCGACGCGCTCGGCAGAGGAGTGCGAAATGTCACGCTCGTGCCACAGGGCGACGTTGTCGAAGGCAACCTGCGCGTTGGCCTTCACGACGCGCGACAGGCCGCAGACCTTCTCCATGGTGATGGGGTTGCGCTTGTGCGGCATGGCGGAGCTGCCCTTTTGACCCTTACGGAACGGCTCCTCGGCCTCGAGCGTATCAGTCTTCTGCAGATTGCGGACCTCGGTAGCGATGCGCTCGCAGGTGGCTGCGGTGGTGGCGAGAACGCCGGCGAGATAGGCGTGATGGTCGCGGCTGATAACCTGTGTGGACAGCGGGTCGTGAACCAGGCCCAGGTGCTCGCAGACATACTCCTCGACGAACGGCTCGATGGAGCTGTACGTGCCGACAGCGCCCGAGATGGCACCAAAGGCAACATTCTTGCGGGCGTCCTCAAGACGATCCAGATCGCGCTTGAGCTCCCAGGCCCAAGAGCCAAACTTCATGCCGAAGGTCATCGGCTCGGCGTGGATGCCATGAGTGCGGCCGGCACAGAGCGTGTTGCGCTCCTCAAAGGCGCGACGCTTGCAAATCTCGCCGAGCTTCTTGACGTCCTCGATGATCAGGTCGCAGGCCTGGGTGAGCTGGTAGCACAGGGCCGTGTCGCCCAGATCCGAGCTGGTCATGCCATAGTGAACCCAGCGGCTGGGCTTGGGGTCGCCCTCGGGAACATCGGCATCGATGTATTCCTTCATGTTGGTCAGGAAGGCAATGACGTCGTGGCGCGTGACTTCCTCGATCTCATCGACCTTCGCCTTCTCAAAGTTGGCATGGTCGCGGATCCACTGGGCCTCGTCTTTGGAAATACCGATCTTGCCGAGCTCCGCCTGGGCCTCGCAGGCCAGAACCTCGATCTCCTGCCAAATGGCGTACTTGTTCTCGAGGGAGAAGATGTGTCCCATCTCCGGGCGGGTATAGCGATCGATCATAGCGGCTCCTTTTTGGTTATTGGCACGTTGGTCGTAACCCATCCATTGTACCGTGCGCAGGTGCAAGTATGGGCAGCAGGCATTAACCTAACATTTTGGAATTGGAGCGGGCAACGGGACATCCGCGTATTTGCTTCGCAAATCCGCACCGGCTTCAGTGGCATACCGAGATCCGGGGAAGTGTGGGAGCAAAGCAGGCTGAATCTACCATTCCCGAAATCTTCCTTGCTCCATGGAGCGGACAACGGGACGTCTGCGTATTTGCTTCGCAAATACGCACCGGCTGCGGTCGCCTATCGGCGACCTTGCCTGCTCGCTATAAACGCTTCGCGTTTATTTAACGCTCGCACCCTGTCGGGTTCGAGTCCCGGCACTTTATTGAAAAAGGCACGGTAACGAAACGTTACCGTGCCTGAAATTCGAATGGAGCGGGCAACGGGACTCGAACCCGCGAGTGTCAGCTTGGGAAGCTGATGCCTTACCACTTGGCGATGCCCGCATATGTGGGGGATAGTATAACGCGGTTGTCTTGTTCGATACAAGGGTGTCGGTGCTTGTTTTAGCTGTGGAGATTCGTTTGAAAATCGCGTCAATTGTGGAGACGAGGACCTTTGGCTTCCTGTTCCCCTTATCTTTTACCTGCGCTTTTGATTGATTGTTGTATTTGAGCTCAATTTGTCAGGAATTGGGCAAGCTTTTGGTCAGGCTCCGGTACTTACCCGCATGAACCTCGGGGGTAGCCTCATCCTACGCGTCGCAGCCTCCCCGTGCGACGCACGAGGGATAAGGAGCAGCCATGTCCAACGCACCCACGCACTCTGTCCACAGCGCAATCGCAACAGGTCCGCTGCTCCTGCTCCTCTTCCTGCTTTTCGGCTGCCTGGCACCGGGAGCCGCATTTGCCGTCGATGGCTACGACCAGCTCGGCTTCCGCACTATTAGCGATGATTGTGGACCCTTCTTCATCGGCAAGTATGAAGCTCAAGACGCCTCGATTGCCTACTGCATGAACCAGGAGCGCCCCGGCCCCACCAAACCGGGCGGCCCATGGCTCAACTTTGATCAAGGCTGGGTGTGGCTCGACGACGAGTTCGCGGCAATCGTTTGTCACGGATATCCCACCACCACGTCGTTTGGCGGTTACCATCTTTCACCCGATCGCGCCCGCGCCGCCACCCAGCTTGCCGTATGGATGCTCAACGGCACTACCCATGTCGACGGCACCTACTCCTACACGACCGCTCAGGGTAAAACCAAGAGCGGACACTTTACCGCCGACAATGAAGTCGTGACGGCTGCGCGGTGGCTCCACGACAGCGCAAAATCAGGAAGCATCAAAGCCGCTCCGCACCGCGCGCGACGCTATCTAGGGGCCGTATCGGGCGGCAGCAAACGTCAAGACATGCTCTATGTACTGCCGGCGGTCTCTGTTTCCTTCCAAAAGCAGTCTGCGAACACCGTTATTACCAGCGGAAACAATACCTATCAGTTTACCGGGGCAACATTCGATATTTTTGAGAGCGGCAGCGGCGCGCGTGTCGGCACCATCAAGATGGACAGCAACGGTCGAGCGCAAGCAACACTTCTGCCCAACACGGCATACTACCTAGTTGAAACGAAGGCGCCGACCGGCTATGTCCCCCGCCACGATCGTATTGCCTTTACCACGGGGAATGACGGCGGGCAGGTCGCCATCGATGAACAACCCGGCACCATCAACCTGCGTATCGTAAAACTCGATGCCGCAACGAATGCCGGCCCCCAGGTGGGATCTTCACTCGCAGGAGCAGAGTTCACGTGTGTGTCGCAATCAACCCCTGGATGGTCGCAAATTCTCACGACTGACGAAAGCGGTCGGGCTACCCTCGCCGATGTCCCCTTAGGAACCTTTACCATCTACGAATCAAAAGCCCCCGAGGGCTACCTACCATCCAACGACAGCTGGACCTATACCGTTGGAGCCGATCAGCTCGGCGATTCAGACGTGGTCGAGATCGAATCTCGCGTTTCCGATATCCCCATTGCGTTTAACCTTGAGATTTCCAAATTCAAGGATTACGGCAATAGCGACCAATCCGGTCTGGAGCAGCCGGCGGGTGGTGTTATCTTTGAGGTTGTCAGCAACAGCTCTCAGCAGGTTGTTGGCACACTGACCACAAACATCTATGGCTTTGCCTCCACCAAAGATCAGCCCGAAGCATGGTTCGGCACAGGCAAACGACCCGCCGGTGTCCACGGAGCCGTCCCATACGACCGTGCCGGCTACACGGTTCGCGAGGTTCCGGAAACCGTCCCCGAGGGTTTTAAACGTGCAGGGGAATGGACCGTCGGGGCCAATCAGATTTCCGACAGCGCCGAGCTTCAATATATCGTGGACAACCACGCTCTGTCGACGCATCTCCAGATTGTAAAACGCGATGCCCAAACAGGCGCTTCTGTTCCCCTAGCCGGATTCACCTTCCAACTCCTCGACAGCAATCACGAACCTGTCTCACAAACTTGCTGGTATCCAGCACATAACGTAATGGACACCTTTACGACTGACGCGACCGGCACCGTCACACTGCCCGAATCGCTCGTGCCGGGCACCTATTATGTACGCGAAACCTCGGCCAAAGAGCCCTATCTTGTCGGCGAAGAGATCGAGGTAAACATACCCGCCGACATGAACCTAACGCCCGTTGCAATCGCCTCGTATTATGACCACGCCGCGACCGGTAACATCAGGATCGTTAAAACCGATGCCATAGACGGCAGCAGCCTCGCGGGCGCCGTCTTTGAGATCCGCGCCTCGGGTGATATCGTGCGCCCCGACGGTAGCATTGCCGCGCTCGACGGTGAGACTGTCGCTACCGTCACGACGGATGAAACTGGAGAAGCACGCGCGGATAACCTCCCACTGGGATCTGGCACCGCACGCTACGAGGTTGTCGAGACTCAAGCGCCGGCAGGCTTCTTGCTCGATCAGACAACCCATATTGTCGACCTTACTTATGCCGACCAGAAAACACCCGTTGTAGAAGCACGGCTTAACGTATCCGACGATTACACCAAGGTTGATATCTCCAAGGTCGATGCAAGCGGTGAGCAGGAAGTGGAAGGCGCACAGCTCACCTTATATGGTCCCGATAAAACCGAAATAGACTCCTGGACCTCATCCGACAAGCCACACCGCGTCGAACATCTTGCACCCGGCACCTACTCGTTGCGCGAAATGATGTCTCCGCGGACCTATGACCTTGCCGAGGAGATAACGTTTGAAATAAAGGATACGGGAGAAGTCCAATCCGTCGCGATGAAGGATGCGCCCATCGAGATCAAGGGGCAGGTCGACAAGCGTCAGGAAGTTGTCCAACCTATCGAAAAGGGCCTGTTGGCTAACGGCGATGGTAAAAACCGTGCCGCGATGCAAACCAATACGGATGGGCTTTTCTCCTATACCATCGACGCTCGAAACGATTCAACTACCTGGGTTGATGAGTTCACAATTACCGATGATCTTGAGTGTGCCGAGGACGATACGGCGAGATTCGTCTCAATCGAAACCCCCGTCGCCATCGGCGACCTCAATGGTCTGTGCAACGTGTGGTATCGCACGACGCCGTTGGACTCGACAGACGTCGATGAGCCGGCAAACGCGACACTTGACGATGGGCACGAAAATCCTTGGCTTGAGTCCGACGAAGTAAGGGAAAGTCTGGGTGAGGATTGCCGCCTCGTCGATTACGACGGCTGGCACCTCTGGAAGGCGGATGTCTCGACCACGGAATCCACCACACTCGAGGCGAAAGAACTCGACCTTGCGTCCAATACCGTCGTAACGGGCATTCGCATTGAATACGGTGCGGTAGCCGCCGACTTTACGACTCGAAGCGATGCGGATTCTTGGACCCGCGATGATCTCAAAGATGAGCACGACGACCTTGACGATGCCAAAGCAATCCTTGGCACAGACGCTCGGGGCGCAGTCGTGCACATGCAGGCAACGTCGGCTTATACGCCCCAAACCGTACTCACCAACAGCGCGCGCGTCGATCTTTGCCGCAACGGCGGCGGCGATAAACTTGAGTCACATGACGAGGACCGTGTCATTCAACGCTGTACCCTACCGCAGGACCTACCGGCAACAGGATCAGTTCCCATCGCCGCTTGCATCACCGCGCTCCTGACCTCGGGTGCCGCAGCCCTATGGTTCGCTCGCCTTAGGTCGACCCCAAAGAAGCGCTAGCGCGATGAAAAAGCGGGCGAGCCAGCGCACCCGCCGCCCCCCCCCCAACGTGTTT
>OAZW01001035.1_pt1 | contig 13361 bp, 9 predicted proteins | sample 1495231 | NCBI WGS metagenome assembly OAZW01 (sample SAMEA2580062, study PRJEB22360) | human gut metagenome | reverse complement strand
CGGAATCGGCTAAAGTGCGATGGCGAAATTGGTTGTTTTTACAGTAGCGCTAACACCACTTCCATGTCGTGAAGGGAGCCAACGAGGCCTTGGACGCGGTCCGCAAGGGCCTCCAGGGAGCCCTCAACAGGAAGGGTCGCCTTGAGCTAAAGAAGGGCCTCGCCTACGCCCTTGGGAAGCGGACGCGCGACCTCAGCCTCTACGAGGCGTCGGCCCTAAGGGCGCTACGGGAAGACTCCTCCTACTCGACGCTGATGACCGCGTACGACCTCAAGGAGGACTTCTTCGGCATTTACGACGACCATCCGTCCTCACGCGAGGAGGCTGAGGCGGCGTTCGACGCCTGGATTCGGGAAATTCCCGATGGCAGGGAGTTCGATCCGTTCAGAGCCCTTGCTCAGACCGTTCAGAACCACCGCGAGTTCATCTTCAACTACTGGGAATGCCCCAGCCGCATCTCGAACGGCTACACCGAGTGTGCGAACCGGCTCATAAACGAGACGGATATGAGAGGGCGCGGATACTCGTTCGAGACGCTCCGGGCAAGGACCCTCTACCGCAGGCAGAACCTCGACCGTATCATCGCGAGCAATGGGCTCACGATCGGCCCTCGCATCGATGCACCCGGTCCGCTCTTCGTGACCGAGCCCGACCGCGAGGACGAGGCCGTCGATGAGTTCATAGACCCGAGGTTGGGAGTGAAGGTCGACGCAATGACGGGAGAGATGCTGTGAATGCGAGGCTCGACGAAATTGCAGCCTGGGAGCCAAGGCCTTCAGGCGGCCTGAAATGCGATGCCAACGAATGCGGCTTTCCGACCGTAATCCATCGCACGCCAAGCAGGCTCGTGGAGGAATGCGAGAAGGCCTTCGATGCGGGGCTTCTCCTCGCGGCACTGAACCTCGTCGTGACCATACCGGACGTCTGCGCAAAAGCCGTCGGCATGCGATACATCGACTGGTGCGTTAAATACCTGGAGCTTCCCAATACCGGCGAAAAGATGGCGGCAGAGCGAAAAGACGAGAAGAGTCAAAGTGAGATAAGCGAGGAGTTCGACGTTATAGAGGCGCGAGGTATATTCACAGCTTCAGACCTCTATCAACTGCGTTGCGCCGTTGTCCATGCGGGGTCATCAGTCATCGAAGGCAGAGGGGAGGATTATAGTCCTTATAAGGTTATCGGGGTATGCGTTCACGGCGACGCTCATGGGATCGTCGCGAGCTATGGCCATGCCGGGACGGGTACGGAGAACCTGAAGGGGTGCGCATACGATTGCGTCATCAAGCTCGAAGGCCTCGTCTCCCTCATGGCCAAGGGCGTTGTGTCTTTCCTCGAAGAAGATCCCGAGCGGGATTGCGAAAGGACCATCAAGTCGGGGATAGACCGCAGGGGCGTGACGGATTTTAGACCGCTAATCCAACGGCCCGTTCGTTAAATATATGGTTGGATTTGTACCAATACCATTTGTAAAATAAATGGTTGGAACTAGATAGCCCGGTTCTTACTTTGCCAACCGGTAATTTACCAACTTCCAACCATTTTTTTACATACCCTTTTGTTTTTAACGCAAGCTTTATGCCGGTGAGCTTGTGTTCGACGCCACTTGTCGAGGCTGAGTGCAGGTCGGCGACTTGCTCGATGTCTGATTTGCCCTTCGATCAGTTCTTGTCGAGCTCCTTTGGGCGAGAGAGGCAGCGATCTAGATATCCGCTCTTGGCATATGAGACAAGAAGCCCGTAAGACTGTGGCAATGTCAAAAGGCATACACAAGTGTCAGTCTTTTGACATCGTATGATTTTGGGGAGTGGCGTGCAGCGATCGCGCGCCACCATGACGGCGTAAGTGTTTGCTTTCGTTGTAGAATCTAACGATATGAGCATCCCGGTTGCTCCAGTGCTTCGATGCTCTGGTCTTTAGCGCCTTTCGTTCAGTGGAGGACTGACCGCAAGCGGCGTAAACAAGAAAGGGGACAACCACAAATGAAAGCAACCGAGGCAAATCTGCTCGACCTTATGGGCGTGGCGAAGATGCAGTTCGTCATTCCCGTGTACCAGCGAGTTTACTCGTGGAGTGTAAGAGAGTGCGAGGTGCTTTGGGATGACGTCATGCGAGCGGGTCGTGATGGCGTATCGCACTTCGTGGGGTCGATGCTTTATATCCCCGAGTCTGAGAGTTCTGCCACGAGTATTTCGCGCGTGCTTCTGATTGACGGACAGCAGCGCATGACGACGTTTTCGTTGATGATTACTGCCTTGGCTGACTATCTGGAGAGTAATCCCAACAAGGCCGGCTTCCTTAGCGATCTCAAGATCTCAGCGCTGCGGAAAAATTACCTCTTTAACGATGACGACTACAACGGTCTGGCGCGCTACAAGCTGGTGCTCTCGCAGGACGATAAAGAGACGCTGTTCTCCATCGTGTCTGGGTCTCCCGTGCCAGATGAAAAATCGGATCGCATTGTCGAGAACCATGCGTTCTTCCGCGAGAAGATGCGCGGGAAATCATTCGACCCTGCAAGGCTTTGGGCGGGGCTAAACCGCGTACAGGTCATCGATACCAAGCTCACGGCTGGTGTAGACAATGCCCAGCTCATATTTGAGTCTATGAACTCCAAGGGTAAGCCGCTCACGCCTATTGATCTCATTCGTAACTACGTTCTTATGTCGCTTCCCAACGACGAGCAGACCAAGCTTTACGAGGGTTACTGGCATCCGCTCGAGCGCTTGTTCGGAAAAGGCGGCGAGGAAGAGTTCAATGCATTTATCTGGTACTGGCTGTGGCTCAAGGTTCCCAATAGGATGCCGAAGGAAAACGAGGCCTACCATGAGTTCAAACGCTATTTCGCTGATGACTACGATGGAGATACCGAGGGCCTGCTGAAGGAACTCCGCGAATATGCGCAGAGATATACCAGGTTGTTCCTTGACAAGGAAAAAGACGAGGGTTTGCGCCGAGTGTTCGGCAGAATCGTTAGCCTTGATGTGAGGCAGATTAGGCCTCTTTTGATGCTGCTTTACTCAGTTTACGAGGGAAATATGTTGAACCGCAATGCGTTTCTCCGTATCTGCGAGACCATCGAGTCGTTTCTGTTCAGGCGGGCGGTTTGCGGCAGGCTTACCACGGGTCTAAATAATTTCTTTGCCGGCATGTATCGCAATCTTGAGCAACAGGACGATATAGAGGAGTACGTTACGGCGATGCTCCTTATCCACAGTAGCGGTATGACTGCGTACTTCCCGACAGACGAGCATTTTGTCGAGGAGTTTAAGACGCGTGACTGCTACAACCGCTTCTCCAAAAAGCGCTATTACCTGGAGCGCATGGAGAACTGGCACCACTCGAAGGAGTCCATCTCGGCTGACGATTACCAGATCGAGCACGTCATGCCCCAGACGATTGATGATGAGCACGGCTGGAAGGAATCGCTTGGCGAGAACTGGGAAGACGTCCACGACAGGCTGTGCAATAACTTGGGAAATCTAACGCTGACGGGCTACAACCAGGAGTACTCAAACCGGTCGTTCTCGGACAAGCTCAATCTTCCTGGCGTGGGGCTTAAGTGCAGTCCGCTCCACCTGAACAAGTCGATCGCCTCGCATGAAAAATGGGGCGAGGCGGAGATTGGGCAGCGCGCGGACGAGCTGGCGAAAGAGGCATGTGAGATATGGAAATATCCCGACCTTCCGGCAGATGTCGTCGACAAGTACCGTCCTTCTCGCGGGGAGTCTGGCGAGGCTCCTGTCTGGACTCTGCAGGAGAATCACCCCACTTTTGCTGAAGGCGGACTCAACCAGAAACTTTTCGATGAGGTACGCGAGTCCGTTCTGAGTGGTAACCCTTCGTGGGAGTCCTATATAGCCAAGTACTATGTGGGCTTCAGGTCGGGCAAGCGAAAACTGCATGCCGTGCTAGAAGGCAGGACCAGCAACGGTGGTTGGATTGCCGTCGGCCTGGCAAAGAGTGTGGATGATCTAACGGATCCAGAGGACATATGCCAGGACAAACGCACGCAGGGTGGATTTGGCCCGGGCCTACCAACCTATGTTGTCCTTCGGAATGCCGATGACATTCCCGCGGTACTCGATCTTATAAAGCAGTGCTAGGCAAGGGCCGGGAATCTAATTCTCGGCCCTTGCCATCTCGGAATTGCCGATGGCTTATCTGCCCACCTACACCCTCGCAATCCCGCGCGCGGCACTCAGCAGCTCGTACTCCCTTTGACTCCACTGGCGCAGCTCGGCAGCCTCGACGGCGTCGTGGCACAGATCCAAAAACACCTCGGCGCCCTCGCAGAAGCACTCGCGGGCAAAGGCGCCGGATCCGTCCGCAACGCACACGCTGTCGGCGAAGAGCATCCATCTGGACGGCTCACGAGGGTCATCTCCGAGCAGCTTGATCTGCAGCACGTGCGGGTCGCCGGCGGCGCAGAGCTCTTCCTCGAGCACCTGCACGGTAAAGCGCATCTGGTGGGAGAGGCTGTTCTTGACCATGGCCGAGGCATAGCCGCTCGGCTCGTCCAGAAGATGCATTCGTTTTGGCTTGGCTGCCAGGTTGTGGAAGTTGCGCTCACTGCGCACGGAGAAATTGTCCATACGGACTCCTTTCATCGATGTTGGCAGGGCCACCGTGCCTCTTGGCCGGTTGGCGTCGGGATCGTGGAGCCAACTCTCTACCCCGACTCTGGATAAAACGCGCCCGCTCCTTGCGGGCAAGAGGAAGTCTATCAACGTGTACGGACAGAAATCAAGCGCCGCCTGCGAAATGACGCGTGAACGGCGTTGGTTCCCAAGTGATTATTCGGCTTTCATCCGGAAAAGTGTTGAAATAGGCACCTTAAAACTTCGGAAAAGTGTCAAATTCAATAGGCAAATTATCCGGAAAAGTGTAGCTGGATGACAAAACAGCACTTAGAAGCCGGTGCTGGATGCGGGATCCTGCGGCCGCCTTCAGCTCTCGCTACTCGTCGTCTCCGTCGTTGGGGTCGCCCTTGAGGGTGTTGATGTCCAGGTACTGGTTATCGTCCTCTTTTTGCTGGGTCTCCGACTCCGCTTGGGTGGGGCCGCGGAACAGCTGGAATCCCTCAAACGCAATGACACCGAGCAGGGCAATGACAATGGCGATAAAGGCAACCTTGACTGCCTGCGGAAATTCCGAGAAACGCAGCGCCTTTTCCTTGGCGTAATAATCGGCGAAGCGCTCTTCGCCCGTGCTTTTGGTATACGCCGGTGCGGACGCGGCCTCCGGGTCATATTCCGGTGCAGGCGTGGCAGCGTACGGATCGTTGAGATAATCGCTCGATGCGGTGCCATAATCCTCGGTCTCGATGCGATCGCTGTCTGCATAGCCATCGGAATAATCGGAATATGCCGCACCGCCCTCATAGCCCGCGGCGCTCGTGTTGGCGGCAAAAAGCGGGTTAACTGGAACATCGAGCGCCGGCATGCCGGTAGAGGTCTCATCCAGATCGGCTGCAACCCAGGAATCGTGGGCAACCTGATGGGTAACGGGCTCATCGAGCCTTGTGACCGGAGGCTTGCGTGCCGCAGGAACAGGCAACTGCTGGGCGCTGTACATAACGGTGCTGTCGGCCGATTTGCCCTGCGTCGCTGCAGCGAGAAATGCCGCCGTCTCGGACGGGTCGCTTGCGGGGCGGGGAGCGGGCGTGGGCGCCGAAGTGGGTGCGGGCGACTGCGCAGGAGTCGGCGCAGATGCGGCCTTAGGCGCAAGTGCGGGATTGGGGTTTGACGGGCGAGCCCCGCCGCCCATGAGTTCGTCGGCGGTCCACGGGCGATCATCCATCACGTCGTCAAGGCTCAGCGAAAACAGGTCGTCTTCACCCTCATCGAACATGCGGTGCACATGTCCACCAATTGCCGGAATCAATCCGCGACCGGTGCATGATGCCTTGCTCAACGCCATTCTGTCCCATCCTTTCGAAATACTAATGACATCGATTATATGGAACTTCCCAAGCGGCTCGGTCTTGGATTCGTGCTTTCCAGAACTCGCGCCCAAAAGGGGAGGGGCAATCCAGGCGAGTGCCTACTTGTCGCCGGCCGCCGCCTTGGCCTCATTGAGGTAGCTATAGAAGCTGTACTTGGAGATGCCAAAGAACTCGCAGGCGCGCTCGCTCGACTTGGAAATGAGGAAGGCACCGCGACGGTCGAGGTAGCCAATGGCACGAATGCGCTCGTCTTTGGTCATGAGTGCCGCGGGCTTGCCCACAAACTGCTCGCACTCGTGCAGCAGGTCTTCGAGCAGGTCGCCGATGTTCTTGGTAATAGGCTCGGGCTCGGTATAGCCCGTGCCGCCGGTGCCGGTAAAGGCGTCGAGCGAACGCTCAAAAGCCTTCATAAGCGTAATGTCAAAGTTGATGCCCAAAATGCCGACGGGTTTGCCCTCATCGTTGCGGATAAAGATCGTCGAGGACTTGAGCAGCTTGCCATCGGTGGTTTTAGTGAGGTACGGCTCGCGGTCGTGTACGTCGGTGGCGCCCTCGTGCATGGACTCAAACACAATATGGCTGGGACCGTCACCCAGTTTGCGCCCGCTGACGTGGCCGTTTTCGATCACCACGATGGAGTGGTCCACGTCCTCGGTTTCCAGGTCGTGGACGACGACTTCGCAGTTGGGGCCAAATTGGAGCGCCAGGCCGTGTGCAAGGCGCTTATAAAACTCAATCTGTGACGGGGTCATGGGTGCCTTCCTAAAAATTAGTTTGGGCTCACTGTGCCATAAACCACACTTGACCGCAAACAAATCCATCAACAAGGCAATTCATGACCGTTCGGGGGCGAAAAAGTACCGATTACGGCAACAAACAATTCGTTAGGTATGCCAATCAAAAAGTGTGATAGAACATTACTAACAAACTTTTTGTTTGGCATCCACATAAAAGTTCAGCCGTGTGAATGGGATCGGGCTGAAACGCGTATGCGGGGGCCGGCAAGAGAGGACTTAAGGAGTTCACCGTATGGCCGATAAGATCCAGTGGGCGGGCAACACGATGCCCAAGAGCGATGACAAGCACTTGGGAATCATGAGTCTCGACCACGTGAAGAAGGCCCGTGCCTTCCACCAGTCGTTCCCTCAATATACCGTCACCCCGCTTGCCCGCCTGGACGGTCAGGCTGCGCGCCTGGGTCTGTCCAACCTGTGCGTTAAGGACGAGAGCTATCGCTTTGGCCTCAACGCCTTTAAGGTTCTGGGCGGTTCGTTTGCCATGGCCAACTACATTGCCGACGAGACCGGCAAGGACGTTGCCGACTGCACCTTCGATTACCTGACCTCCGATCAGCTGGCCGAGGACTTTGGCCAGGCTACCTTCTTTACCGCCACCGACGGCAACCATGGCCGCGGCGTGGCATGGGCTGCCAACAAGCTGGGCCAGAAGGCTGTCGTGCACATGCCCAAGGGTTCCACCAAGCCCCGCTTCGATAACATTGCCGCCGAGGGCGCCACGGTGACCATCGAAGAGGTCAACTACGACGAGTGCGTGCGCATGGCCGCCGCCGAGGCCGACGCCTGCGAGCGCGGCGTCATCGTTCAGGACACCGCCTGGGAGGGCTACGAGAAGATCCCGTCCTGGATCATGGAGGGTTACGGCACCATGGCTTCCGAGGCTGCCGAGCAGCTGCGCGAGATGGCCATCAACCGCCCGACACACGTGTTTGTCCAGGCTGGCGTGGGTTCGCTCGCCGGCGCCGTGGTGGGCTACTTCACCAACCTGTATCCCGATAACCCGCCCACCTTCGTCGTGGTTGAGTGCGCGCCTGCCGCCTGCCTGTACAAGGGCGCTGCCGCCGGCGATGGAGATCCGCGTATCGTGGACGGTGACATGCCCTCCATCATGGCCGGCCTGTGCTGTGGCGAGCCCAACATCCTGGGCTGGGATATCCTGCGCAACCACGTCACTGCCTTTGTGTCCTGCCCCGACTGGGTCACCGCTCGCGGCATGCGCACCCTGGGCGCCCCCGAGAAGGGCGACCCGCGCGTCATTTCCGGCGAGTCCGGCGCTGTGACCACCGGCCTGGTCGAGACCCTCATGCTCGATCCCGAGTACGCCGAGCTCAAGGAGCTCATCGGCCTGGACAAGACGAGCTCCGTGCTCTGCTTCTCCACCGAGGGCGACACCGATCCCGACCAGTATCGCCGCATTGTTTGGGAAGGCGAATATCCCACTTGCTAATCGTTGGGGCGGAGTAAATAGGTATCGCTCCGCCACCTCACAGGTAGATTCCTTCGTTTGAAAGGTTATGAACAATGGCTAAAGAACTCGATTTCGACGCTATCAAGGCTGCTGCTGAGTCCCACCGTGCTGATATGACGCGTTTTCTTCGCGCAATGATTAGCCATCCCTCTGAGTCCTGCGAGGAGGGTGAGGTTGTTGCCTGCATCAAGGCCGAGATGGAGAGCCTTGGCTATGACGAGGTCAAGGTCGACGGCCTGGGCAACGTCATGGGCTTTATGGGCGAGGGCGACAAGATCATCGCCATCGACTCCCACATCGACACCGTCGGCATCGGCAACATTGAGAACTGGGACGCCGATCCCTATGAGGGCTACGAGACCGACGAGATCATCTACGGCCGCGGCGGCTCTGACCAGGAGGGCGGCATGGCTTCCGCTACCTACGCTGCCAAGATGATGAAGGACATGGGCCTCATCCCCGAGGGTTACAAGATCATGGTCGTCGGCACCGTCCAGGAAGAGGACTGCGACGGCATGTGCTGGCAGTACATCTACAACAAGGACGGCATTAAGCCCGAGTTCGTCATTTCCACCGAGCCCACCGACGGCGGCATCTATCGCGGTCACCGCGGCCGCATGGAGATCCGCGTCGACGTTCACGGCACCTCCTGCCACGGCTCCGCTCCCGACCGCGGCGACAACGCCATCTACAAGATGGCCGACATCATCGCCGACGTCCGCGCTCTCAACAACAACGGCTGCGACGAGTCGACCGACATCAAGGGTCTCGTCAAGATGCTCGACCCCAAGTACAACCCCGAGCACTTCGAGGATGCCCGCTTCCTGGGCCGCGGCACCTGCACCGTCAGCCAGATCTTCTACACCAGTCCCAGTCGCTGCGCTGTCGCTGACTCCTGCGCCATCTCCATCGACCGTCGCATGACCGCCGGTGAGACCTGGGAGTCCTGCCTGGACGAGATCCGCAACCTGCCGGCCGCCAAGAAGTACGGCGACGACGTGAAGGTCTCCATGTACATGTACGACCGTCCGTCCTGGACCGGCGAGGTCTACGAGACCGAGGCTTACTTCCCCACGTGGATCAACAAGGAGACCGCTCCGCACGTCAAGGCCCTCGTCGACGCCCACAAGGCCATGTTTGGTGACGAGCGCATCGGCTGCGAGCCCAGCATGGACAAGCGCACCGGTCGCCCGCTGTGCGACAAGTGGACCTTCTCCACGAACTGCGTTTCCATCCAGGGCCGCTACGGCATCCCCTGCGTGGGCTTTGGCCCGGGTGCCGAGTCTCAGGCTCACGCTCCCAACGAGGTCACCTACAAGGACGACCTGGTCACCGCTGCCGCCATGTACGTGGCTGCCCTGAACCTCTACGATCCGAGCCAGGCCGATGGCGATGCCACCGTGTTCCGCGCCGGTCTGACCAACAACAAGATCGATTAGTCCCATTCCTCGATTTTGTTGAGCCGGGGGCCGCTCGTGTCCCCGGCACCCCCTGTTGACTTGGGGCCCGCGGTCGTTATCTCCCATGCTTCCTCAACGGTGGCGGGTCCTCGTCATGGTGCTCTGCATGTTCTAGCCACACGCGCATGCCGGAACACATCTACTCATTGCGATCGTTTCATCTTTAGAAAGGACATTTCCATGGACGCTAAGTTTACCGAGCTCGTCGAGCAACTGAACGGCCTCGATTTTAAGGGTATGTACGGCAGCGATTTCCTGCACACCTGGGACAAGACCACCGATGAGCTCAAGGCTCTCTACATCGTCGCCGACGCCCTGCGCGAGCTGCGCGAGAACAACGTTTCGTCCAAGATTTTCGACTCGGGCCTGGCCGTCTCCCTGTTCCGCGACAACTCCACCCGTACGCGCTTCTCCTTCTCTAAGGCCGCCAACCTGCTCGGCCTTGAGCTGCAGGACCTGGACGAGAAGAAGTCCCAGATCGCCCACGGCGAGACCGTCCGCGAGACCGCTACCATGATCTCCTTCATGGCCGACGTCATCGGCATCCGCGACGACATGTACATCGGCAAGGGCGACGCCTACATGGCCGAGGTCTCCGAGTCCGTGCAGCAGGCCTACGAGGACGGCGTTCTGGATCACCGTCCCACGCTCATCTCCCTGCAGTCCGATTCCGACCACCCCACGCAGTCCTCTGCCGACATGCTCTACCTCATCAACGAGTTTGGCGGCCTCGAGAACCTCAAGGGCAAGAAGGTTGCCGTCACCTGGGCCTATTCGCCCTCTTACGGCAAGCCGCTGTCCTGCCCGCAGTCGCTGATCAGCCTGCTGCCCCGCTTTGGCATGGACGTCACCCTGGCCCACCCCGAGGGCTACGACCTCATGCCCGAGGTCGTCGAGCGCGCCAAGGGCTACGCCGCCGAGTCCGGCACCACCTTTAAGCAGGTCAACACCATGGCCGAGGCCTTCGAGGGCGCCGACATCGTGATCCCCAAGAGCTGGGCTCCGTTTGCCGCCATGGAGAAGCGCACCAACCTGTACGCCGAGGGCGACGACGCCGGCATCGCAGCGCTCGAGAAGGAACTGCTCGCCCAGAACGCTACGCATCAGGATTGGTGCTCCACGACCGAGCTCATGGAGAAGACCGCCAACGGCCAGGACACCATCTTTATGCACCCGCTGCCCGCCGACATCTCCGGTGTCTCCTGCGAGCACGGCGAGGTTAACGCCGACGTCTTCGACATGCACCGCGTGGGCATGTACAAGGAGGCCAGCTACAAGCCGTACGCCATCGCTGCCATGATGTTCCTGCAGAAGGTTGCCGATCCCGCCGCTACCCTCAAGGCCCTCGACGAGCGTAACACCGCCCGTTGGCTCCAGGCCTAAAGCCGGGCTGAGGTAAGCCATGTAAAGGGGGCGCTCTGCCAACCGGCGGGGTGCCCCCTTTTTGCATCGTGGGCGTGCGGGATAAGCGCTTTCGATGTGGATGCCCGCGGCGCGAGTTATGGGTACGATGGTTTCAGGGGAGGTATCACCATGAAACTTGGATGCGTCATTATGGCTTCGGGCGAGGGCAAGCGGTTTGGCTCTAACAAGATGCTTGCCGATATCTATGGCGAGCCGCTGATTGCCCGGACCATCGATTCGGTTCCCCGGGGCTTTGACGTCGTGGTTTCGACGCGTTGGCCCGAGGTCGCCCAGATTTGCGAGGACAAGCATTGCCCGTGCGTGCTGCACGATGGCGAGCTGCGCAGCGAAAGCGTCCGTGCGGGCCTTTCGTGGGGAGTCGAACGCAACTGGAAAGGTTGCCTCTTTTTGCCGGGCGACCAGCCGCTCGTGAGTTCGGATTCTTTTGAGGCTATGGTTCGTGCATTTGACGAGTGTGGCCGCAAGCATCCGGTGCGTCTTGCGTGCAACGGTGAGCCTTCGAGCCCGGTGCTCTTTCCGGCGGAACTGTTCGATGCACTCATGTGTCTTGAGGGCAAGGACGGCGGCGGTTCGATCCTCAAGGACCGTACCGACGTGGTGCTGGTCGAGGCGCGTGCCTACGAGCTGTGGGACGTCGATACCGCCAAGGGACAGCAACGCATAACGGAGCATATCGCCGCCTGCTCGTATTTTGATCGCGTGGCCAACTGCATCAATCAATAAGGAGCAATTATGATCATCATCAAAAACGGCGCGCTCGTGACGCCTCGGGGGCTTCGCCGCGCCGATCTTGCCATGGAGGGCGACAAGATTGTGCGGATTGCCGCGGCGATTGAGCCGGGCGAGGACGATACCGTCCAGGACGCCACAGACTGTTGGGTGTTCCCGGGCTTTATCGACGGCCACACGCACATGCAGTGCTGGACCGGCATGGATTGGACAGCCGATAGCTTTGAGACCGGCACGCGCGCGGCTGCCTGCGGTGGCACCACGACCATCGTGGACTACGCCACGGCCGACCGCGGCGTGACCATGCCCGATGCCCTTGCCGAGTGGCACCACCGCGCCGACGGCACCTGCACGGCAAACTACGCTTTTCATATGGCACTCGCCGAGTGGAACGAGCGCAACCGCGCCGATCTTTCGGCCATGCGCGAGGCGGGCGTATCGTCGTTCAAGACCTACTTTGCCTACGATCATCTGCGCCTGGACGATGCCGAGACGCTCGAGGTGCTCGAGGAGCTCAAGCGTATTGGCGGCATACTGTGCGTGCATTGCGAGAACGGTACGCTGGTGAATGAGCTGCAGAAGCGCGTGTTTGAGCAGGGCATCCACGGGCCCGAGGGCCATGCGCTCAGCCGTCCGGATGTGTGCGAGGCCGAGGCCGTGAGCCGTCTGCTGTATCTGGCGCACTTGGCCGGGGACGCTCCGGTCAACGTGGTGCACCTTTCGACCAGGCTGGGGCTCGAGGCCATTCGCGCTGCCAAAGCGCGCGGGCAGAAGAACATCTATGTCGAGACCTGCCCTCAGTATCTGATGCTCGACGATACTTGCTACTTGGAGCAGGGCGAGGACGGCTTTGCGGGTGCCAAGTACGTGATGAGCCCGCCGCTGCGCCATGCCGGCGACCGTGCAGCCCTGCGCGAGGCGCTTGTGGACGGCGAGATCGATACTATTGCGACCGATCATTGCAGCTTTAACCTGCACGGGCAAAAGGACCGCGGGCGCGACGACTTCCGCGCGATTCCCAACGGCGGGCCCGGTGTGGAGCATCGCCCCGTCGCGATCGCTACGAGCTTTGAGGGACAGCTGGGTCCCGAGGATCTGTGCCGTTTGATGAGCGAGAACCCGGCGCGCGTGTTTGGCATGTATCCGCGCAAGGGCTGTCTTGCCGAGGGCTCCGATGCCGACGTGTGCGTGTGGGATCCGTGCGCGCGTTGGACGATCAGCGCCGCGACACAGCATCAGGCCGTGGACTACACGCCGCTCGAGGGCTTTGAGGCACATGGCCGCGCCAAGGCCGTGTTTGTGAACGGCGTGCTGGTGGCGCGCGATGGCGAGCCCACCGGAGCCCAGCCCGGTCGCTACGTGCCTCGCTAGCAGCAAAGATGCCATGTCCCCTCCGCAGTTGCGGTGAAATACGGACTGTTTGCGGCCGTCATACGGCCAAACAGTCCGTATTTCACCGCAACTGACGAGATGGGGCCGGCTACTTGAGGCTGGGGGCGGTGAGGGGGCGGCCGAGGGCTGCCTCGAAAGCCGGTCGT
>OAZW01001017.1_pt1 | contig 13788 bp, 11 predicted proteins | sample 1495231 | NCBI WGS metagenome assembly OAZW01 (sample SAMEA2580062, study PRJEB22360) | human gut metagenome | reverse complement strand
TCCCGCGCTGCTCCGGCCGCAGCCACCACACGGTCCCGGTCCGCAATGGCGACGGACGCGCCCGCCGCTTTGTAGAGCACCTCCGCATAGCTTGCGGCAAAGACCGAAAGTTCCCCGATGGGGCTGTATTTCTTGAAGATCACCTCGCCCGCGCCGGAGACGAAGATCTCCAGCGGGGCGCCCACGCGGATGAGCTGGGTTCGGCGTATTTCCTTGGGGATGACCACACGCCCAAGGTCGTCGATACGGCGCACGATGCCGGTTGCTTTCATAATTGCTGCCTCCCAATTTCTGATGCATGATACTATTATCTGTTAATACAGGGAAAAGTATACAGGCATTCGGAAAAAGAAAAACACAAAGCGAAAGCGCGCCCAGCCGGCTGTTCAGCCGTGCGGGACGCGCTTTCGTTTTAAGAAAAAGGAAAAGGGGAAAGTGCGGATCAGCAGCGGCCGTACAGCTTCGTCAAAGCCAGAATATCGGCCGCCAGAGCGTCCGTCAGCGCGGCGGGGTCCATGCGCCACAGCCAGTTGCCGCCCAGCGTGGAGGGCGTGTTGATGCGCGCCTCGGCGCCAAGGCCCAGCCAGTCCGGCATGGGAATAACGGCGGTGTCCGAAACGCTTGCCAGCGCTGCGCGGATAAAACGCCGCGTGAAATCGGCGTCGCCCTCCACATCCAGATAACGCCTGGCGAACGCCACGTCCCCGGCCGGAGCCGAAAGCTCCCAGTCCGCCGTGGTGGTGTTGTCGTGGGTGCCTGTGTACACAACAGAATTCTGTGTGTAGTTGTGGGGCAGATAGTCGCTTTCCTCCCGGGAATCGAAGGCGAACTGCAGCACCTTCATACCGGGAAAGCCGCTGGCGCGCAGCAGTGCCTTTACATCGTCCGTCAGATAGCCCAGATCCTCGGCAATGATGCGCACGTCCGGCAGCTTTCGGCGTATGACGTCGATGAACGCCGTGCCGGGCCCCTTGCGCCACACGCCGTTCACTGCGGTTTTGTCCCGGGCGGGAATGGCGTAATAGCTTTCAAAGCCGCGAAAGTGGTCGATACGGACCACATCGTATACGGCGCTTGCATGGCGCAGCCGTCGTATCCACCAGGCGCACCCGGTCTTTAAGTGTACATCCCAGTTGTACAGCGGGTTGCCCCAAAGCTGCCCGTCCGCCGCGAAAGCGTCCGGCGGGCAGCCCGCCACCTCCGTCAGCGCGCCGTCCGCGTCTACCTGGAACAGCGAAGGGGCGGCCCAGAGGTCGGAGGAATCCGGCGAAACGTAGATAGGAATGTCACCGATGAACTCCACGCCCTTTGCGTTGGCGTAGGCCTTCAGAGCGGCCCACTGCTCGTAAAACAGGTATTGCACCACCTGCCAGAAGCGGACCTGCCCTGCCAGACGCGCCCGTGCTGCGGCCAGCGCCGCGGGCCTGCGTGCGCGTACGTCTTTGGGCCACAGCGAAAAGGCGCGCATGCCGTTTTCCGCCTTCAAAGCCATGAACAGCGCGTAATCGTCCAGCCAGAACGCGTTGGCGGCGCAGAAATCGCGGAATGCGTCCTCCCCGGCATCAAAGCGGCGCACGGCCAGCTCCAGCACGGCAAAGCGCGTGCGGAACAGGGCGCCGTAGTCGATGCCTTCGGGCGCGTCAGGGCCGAAATCAAAGCGTGCGATCTCGTCGTGCGTCAGCAGGCCGCGCTGCTCCAGCGCGTCGAGGTCGATGAAATAGGGGTTGGCCGCAAAGGCCGAAAAGCTCTGGTACGGGCTGTCGCCGTAGCCCGTGGGCCCGATGGGCAGGATCTGCCAGTACCGCTGCCCGGCCGCCGCCAGAAAATCCACAAAACGGTAGGCTTCCGCCCCCAGGCTGCCGATGCCGTAGGGCGAGGGCAGAGAGGAGACAGGCATCAGGATGCCGCTGGTGCGCATCAGCCTTTCACCGCCCCGGCCACGACGCCCTCAATGATATACTTCTGGCACGCCAGGTACAGAATGATGATGGGCAGCACCGTGAGCATGATGCAGGCCATCATGGGGCCCATCTCCACGCGGCCGTAGCTGCCGCGGAAGTACTGGATGAGCATGGGGATGGTGCGGTATTTTTTGATGTCCAGCACCAGCGTGGGCAGCAGATAGTCGTTCCACACCCACATGGCCTCCAGAATGGCGACGGAGATCATGGTGGGCTTGAAAATGGGAAATACAATGCGGAAATACGTCTGGATGGGGTTGCAGCCGTCGATCATGGCAGCCTCTTCGATCTCCAGCGGGATGCTTTTGACAAAACCGCAGAACATGAACACCGCCAGCCCCGCGCCGAAGCCCAGGTAGATGATGGCAATGTTGGAGGGCTTGTTCAGGCCCAGACTGTCCGCCGTCTGGGAAAGTGTAAACATCACCATCTGGAACGGCACCACCATGCTGAACACACACAGATAGTACATGGCCTTGCTCATCAGAGAATTGACGCGGGTGATGTACCACGCGCACATGGAACAGCACAGCAGGATGAGCGCCACGCTGGTGACGGTGATGAGCGTGCTGTACCAGAAACTCTGTAAAAAGCCCTTGGAAGAAATGGCGTTGACGTAGTTTGCCGCGCCGGCAAAGGTATCTGCCGTGGGCGGCAGGAACGCCGTAGAAGTACTGATGGAGGTCTCCTTTTTAAAGGAGTTCAGCAGTATCATGAGGATTGGGTACACATACAGGACAGATGCTACGGAGAGCAGCACCGTCCAGAACAGATTGAAGCCTTTTTTTGCCTTGACCATTACTGCTGCACCTCCCTGGAACGTGTTGCCCTGAGCTGAACAAGGGCTATGGCTACCACGAGCACGAAGAAAATGACGGCCTTTGCCTGGCCGATGCCCTTCCACTGCGGACCGGAGCGGGTATAGAACGTGTTATAGATGTTCAGGGCCAGCATCTCGGAGGCGTGATTGGGTTCGCCGCCTGTCAGCGAAAGGTTCTGGTCGAACAGCTTGAATGAGTTCGTCAGCGACAGGAACAGGCATATGGTGACGGAGGACATGACCATCGGCAGCTTGATGCGCACCAGCGCCTGCCAGGGGTTCGCGCCGTCGATCTGCGCAGCCTCGATAAGGTCCCCGGGCACGTTCTGAAGCCCGGCGATATAAATGATCATCATATAGCCCACCTGCTGCCAGCACATCAGGATGATGAGCCCCCAGTAGCCGGCCGCCGTGTTGAGCTGCAGCAGCGGCTGTTTGACCAGCGACAGCACGCAGTTGATGAGGATCTGCCAGATGTAGCCCAGCACGATGCCGCCGATGAGATTCGGCATAAAGAACACGGTGCGGAATACATTGGTGCCCTTGATGCCCCGCGTGAGCAGCAGCGCGATGGCAAAGGCCAGCACGTTGATGAGAATGGTGGACACGGCTGTGAAGCCCAGTGTGAACCAGAACGCGCTGCGGAACGTGGTGTCCGAAAACGCTTTGACATAATTGGAAACGCCCACCCAAGAGGCGTTGCCCACCGTGGTGAATTTGCAGAAGGAGAGATAGATGCCCTCTGCAAAGGGGACGATGAACCCGATGATGAACGCGGCCAGCGTCGGCAGCACAAACAGCGGGAAATATTTTTTGAGCGTCTTTTCCATGGCGGCTGCGGTCCCTTCCTTTCCTTTTTCTTTTGCTTACTTATAAAATGGGGGAGCCAAGCTCCCCCATTTTGCTGCGGTATTCGCTTACGCCGCGTTCAGCGCGGCCTCGCTGGCCCAGCCGTCCACGAAAGCGGAGACAACGCCGTTCCAGTCGCCCGTGCCGGCGGCATACGCTGTCAGCGCAGAACCAACGCCGTTTTTCCATTCCTCGGAAGGCATGGTGGTGAAGTTCCACGACACCGGGGTCTTGCCCGCGGCGGTCATCTCGGCGTCCTGCTTTACGAACAGGTTCGGGGACTCCTGCGCGGTTTTGAACGGGATGACAAAGCCCATGTCGTCGGCCATGGCCTTGGTGCCCTGCTCGGAGGTGACGCACCAGTTGATGAAGTCCAGCGTGGCCTGGATGTCGTCCTCGGAGGCTTCCTTGTTCACGCACCAGTAGTTCTCGGTGCCGGTGCACAGGCCCTGGTTGGCCTCGTCGCCCACGCCGATATAAATGGGGATCATGGCGAGGTCGTCATCCGTATATTTGCCCTCGCCCGTCAGGTTGCCGTACTCCCAGGAGCCGTTCTGGAAGAACACGGCCTCGCCGGCCAAAAACTCATTGCGGGAGTCGTCGCCGGTTTTGGCGGACAGCTCACTGGGCTCGCAGGTGCTGTTGTTGATATACAGATCCCAGATGGCCTTGTAATTGTCCAGATATGTGCCCTTGATGGCGTCGGTGGTGCTGATGCCATCTTCCTGATATTCAAAGTAAACGGGCAGGTTGGCCAGATGGGTCTTGAAGCGCCAGTCGGAGCTGCCGTCCATGCCCGCGCTGGTAAACGCGGCAAAGCCCAGCTCGTCCTTGCGGGAGGTAATATCCTCGGCAACTTTCTTCAGATCCTCAAAGCTCTGGATGTCCTCGAGGGTATAGCCGGCTTTCTCCAACAGGGTCTTGTTGGTGATGATGCCGTAGCTCTCGATGACGTACGCGATGCCGTAGACGGTGTCGCCTTCCTTCAGCGCATAGTCGTCGCTGGTGAGCTGGGTGTAGATGTCGGAGCCGGAAAGGTCATAGCAGTAATCCTTCCAGTTGGCGAGGCCGACGGGGCCGTTCCCCTGGAACAGCGTCGGGGCTTCGCTTTTGCCCATCTCGGCCATAAGCGTCGTTTCGTATTCGCCGGAGGCGGCCGTCACGACGGTTACGGGAACGCCCGTTTCCGCGGTGTAGGCTTTGGCGAGCGCCTGCCAGGCCTCGTCCTGCTCAGGCTTGAAGTTCAGGTAATAAACAGAACCTGCGGCCGTGGGGGTGGTGCTGGCGGCGGGTTCGCTGCCGGAGCCCGAAGCCGCGGGCGTAGAGCTGCTCGAGCCGGAGCCGCCGCAGGCGGCAAGGGAAAGAGCCAGGCAAAGCGCAAGTACAAGTGCAAGTACCTTTTTCATATTGGTCCTCCTAAAAAAATTTATCATTCAACGGCAGAACTGATCGTCTCTAAACAATGCATTTGCGCTTACTTCGGCAGATGCGGCTTTAAAGACGGTATGAAGCTGCCGTCAAATATCAGATGTTACGGAGGCGACAGATTCGCCCTCCAGAAGCCCGGTGCTCACCACGCGCGTCTGCGGAGGAGCAGCCTTTTCGATCTGTCCCAGCAGAAGGGCCACGCTCTGGTCGGCAATCTCCTGCTGCGGCTGGGATACCGTGGCCAGCCGCGGTACCGCGTACTGCCCCAGCTCGATGCCGTCGAAGCCCAGGACGGAGATATCCTGCGGAACGCGGAGCCCCGCATCTGTGAGGGCGCGCATGGCGCCCACAGCCATGATATCCGACATGCAGAACACGGCGGTGAAGCCCGCGTCCCGGGCCAGCAGCTTGTTCATGGCACGATATCCGCTGCCGAGATTGTAATTCGCCTTTTGATACAGCGCCTCATCGTGGGAAAGCCCCTCGTCTGCAAAGCCCTGCAGGAACCCCTGGTAGCGTTGGTCGCTGATGGAGGAGACCGCCCGGTTGCCGCCGATAACGGCAATGCGCCGGTGCCCGCGGGAAAGCAGAAAACGGGCCGCGCGCCGTCCGGCGGCGGTATCGTCGATGCCCACGCTGGACAGGTTTCCAAAGTTCAGGTGATCTGCAAGTGTGGTGGCCAGCACGCTGGGCACGGCAATGGCGGAAAAGCGTGCCTCAAAGCTGCAGGTGTTGCCGCCCAGGAAAATGAACCCCAGAGGTTTGCGCTCGCGCTGAAGCTGCTCGCCCACCAGCACCTCATCGGCGTCCTCGTCCAGGTAATGGACCTCGGCGCTGTACCCGGAGCAGGAAATAAGGCTCTGCATCCGTTCCAGAATGGCGGCGAAAAACATGTTGAACGCGCCCTTCACCACAATGATGATGCTGCGGTTCTGCTGTACCTTCAACTGGCGGGCATTGCTGTTGGGCACGAATTTATGCGCCGCGACGATGGCCTTGATCTTTTCCTTGGCCTCACGGGAAACGTCAGGATGGTCGTTCAGCGCGCGGGAAACGGTGGATACGGCGTACCCGGATTCCCTTGCGATGTCCTTGATCGTCAACAGCTGCATCCCCCTTTTTTGAAAGGCTGCAACCGTTATCGGGAACGCTCCCGGAAACGTTTCCAGCTCCTTCTGTTGCTTATCATACACCTACGCGTGAGGAATTTGCAAGAGGGTTTTGGCAATTTCGGCAAATTGATTTAATTGAACTATTGTTTATTGTGCACCTTTACGGCATAAAACAATCGGCCTGTCATTTTGTTGTAATCATTTGCGGGCCGGCCGCTGTACAAACAAAAAATGAGAAAAGATCCACATTCTTGTAATCCTTGTGCGGGTTTGATATAGTATAATAGATGTGCTGTGAAAGCGGCGCCTGGATAGTGTACCGGGAATCCGGTGCAAAAAAGCGCGTTTTCTGCGGTGAAAATTTACCCGTATGCGGGGAAAGAGCGGTTGATATGGGATTTTTTTCAAACATGTATACCAAAGAGGGGCCGGGCGTGCGCAAGGATCAGCCGCCCAAAAAGGGGATTCCGCGCTTTTTTGAAATACTGATGCGCGACTACGGCCATCTGCTGAAGGTGAATTTTCTGTTTCTTTTGTGCTGCCTGCCCATGGTGACGGTGGTGCTGTTCGGCCTGCTGTTCCACCAGTATCTGGGCATGCTGCTCATTGCGGCCGTGCTGTATCTGCTGTGTGCGGTGCTGGTGGGCCCGGCCATGACGTGCCTGCACGGCATCACCGTAAAAACAGTGCGGGATGAGCCCTGCTATATGTGGCATGAATTCAAAAAATGCTGGAAGGGCAACTGGAAGCAAAGCGTGCCCGCGGGTGTCCTGTTCTGCACGCTGCTGGCAATGGAGTGCATCGCGGCCTGGTATTATATGTTCATGCAGTCGGAGATGAACGTGCTGCTGGTGGCATTCGTGGCGTTCAGCCTGCTGCTGCTCACGATCTGCTGGCTGTTCACGACCCTGCAGATGCTGTATCTCGACATGCCCCTGGGCGGTATGCTCAAGAACAGCCTGCTCATTATGTTCGGCTACGCCAAACGCACGCTGCCCGCAGGGCTGATTACGCTGGTCATCGTCATCGGGGTGGTGCTGTTCGTGCCCGTTCCCATCATGCTTCTGCTGCTGTTCCTGGGAATGCCTGCACTGGTGGCCGTCATCGGGGATATGTGGGCCTGGCCCGTGATGGAGCAGGCGTTCCACATCTCTGAGCAGCAGGCGGCGCGCCGTGCCGAGCAGGAGGGCCGGGAGTGAACCTGAGCGTGCATCATGTGGCGGTCATCGTTTCGGATTACGCTGCGGCAAAGCATTTTTATGTGGATCTTCTGGGGCTGCCCGTCGTGCGTGAAAACTGCCGGGGCAACGGCCTGTGGAAGCTGGACCTGCGCCTGGGCGACGGCGAACTGGAGATATTCAACGCCCACGAGCCGCCCGCGCGGCTGTCGTACCCGGAGGCCGCGGGTCTGCGCCATCTGGCTTTCCGTGTGGACAGCGTGGCTGAGGCGGTTGCAGAGCTGGCTGCAAAGGGCATTGCGTGTGAGCCGGTTCGCATGGATGAATATTCCCGCAAGCCGTTTACCTTTTTTCGTGACCCGGACGGCCTGCCGCTGGAGCTGCACGAGTGACGCGCTGCGCTGGAAGTTTCTATTGATACTGTATGAAGCCGCACACGGCAGGACACCCTGTCTGTGTGCGGCCGTTTTTTGCTCCGCAAAACTTGAAAAACAATTTATATAAATCTGTTGACAAATTATTATATCTGATATACAATAAATTTACACTCAAAGCATGGAGGTGCAGGACCTTGAGCAAAAGCGTATACAGTGTTGTGCTGATGGACGATGTGGTGGACGCTGTGGACCGCCTGGCCTATGAAGCCGGCACGAACCGCTCGAATATGATTAACCGCATTTTGGCGGAATATGTGCAGCTGGCTACGCCGGAGCAGCGCATGCAGGACATTTTTTCTTCCATCATGGATGCTGTCAGCGGGCAGAATGCGCTTCAGCTTATGCTGAATGCGTCGGACGCGATGCTCTCGATGCGCAGCGCCATCCATTATAAATACAACCCCAGCATGCGCTACGTGGTGGAGCTGTACCCCCATTCCACCGAGGAGCTGGGCGAGGTGCGCGCGGGCCTGCGCACACAGAACCCTTCGCTGCTGCTGTACATCGGCCAGTTTTATAAGCTGTGGGCCGGGTTGGAGCGCGCGTATCTGGAAGGCCCGCCGCGCCGCAGCGAGGCGCAGGGAGGGCGGTATACCCGCCGCCTGCTTCTGCCCCGGAATATCGCCGCCAGCGAGGAGGCTGGCCGCGCTATTGCGGGTTATGTGGCGCTGTTCGACGCCTGCCTGAAAACTTTTTTTGACCATTTGGAGGACCCCGCCGGCCCGCGCCGTAGAGGGGTGTTACCGCTCCGGCCTGGACGCAGAGACTGCGGCCCTGTAGCCGCCTGCGGGCCGGAACGTTCATCGGGCAGTGCCGTGCGCCGCACGGCTCTGCCCCGTAGATTCATCCGACAAAATATGCGGATAAGGAGTGAAATGATATGAATGCACAGAAAATGACACAAAAATCCCTCGAGGCATTACAGGCTGCACAGTCGCTGGCCGTCGAGTATGAAAACCAGGCCCTGTGCCCGGAGCACCTGTTCTGCGCTTTGCTGAGCCAGCAGGATGGGCTCATCCCCCAGCTGTTTCAGAAGATGGGGGCCGAGCCGGGCAACCTTGCCGCCGCCTTTGCCAAAAAGGTGGGTGAGCTGCCTCATGTAACAGGCACCGGGCGGGACCCCGAAAAGGTGTATATCACGCCGGAGCTGGACCGTGCGCTGACGGCCGCCGAAAAATCCGCTGCCGCCATGAAGGACGAATACGTTTCCGTGGAGCATCTTGTGCTGGGCATGATGGATGCGCCCAACGCCGCCGTCAAGGAGGTGCTGCGCCAGTTCAGCCTTGATAAGACCCGCTTTCTGGAGGTGCTGGCGCAGGTGCGCGGCAACCAGCGCGTCACCAGCGACAACCCCGAAAGCACCTATGACGTGCTGGCCAAATACGGCCAGGACCTTGTGGAGCTGGCCCGTCAGCAGAAGCTGGACCCCGTCATCGGCCGCGACGCCGAGATCCGAAACGTCATCCGTATCCTTTCGCGCAAGACAAAAAACAACCCTGTGCTCATCGGCGAGCCGGGCGTGGGCAAAACAGCCATCGCCGAGGGCCTGGCCCTGCGTATCGTGCGCGGCGACGTACCCGAAAACCTGAAGGACCGCAAGGTGTTCAGCCTTGACATGGGCGCGCTGGTGGCCGGCGCAAAATACCGCGGCGAGTTTGAAGAACGCCTCAAGAGCGTTCTGCAGGAAGTGAAAAAGAGCGAGGGACAGATCATCCTGTTTATCGACGAGCTGCACACCATTGTGGGCGCGGGCAAAACGGACGGCGCCATGGACGCGGGCAATATCCTCAAGCCCATGCTGGCGCGGGGCGAGCTGCACTGCATCGGCGCCACGACGCTGAACGAGTACCGGCAGTACATTGAAAAGGACGCGGCGCTGGAGCGCCGGTTCCAGCCGGTGATGGTGGATGAACCCACGGTAGAGGACACCATCTCCATTCTGCGCGGGCTGAAAGAGCGGTACGAGGTGTTTCACGGCGTGAAGATCCAGGACAACGCGCTCATCGCAGCGGCAGTGCTCTCGGGCCGGTATATTACTGACCGCTTTCTGCCGGATAAAGCCATCGACCTGGTGGATGAAGCCTGCGCCATGATCCGCACGGAAATGGATTCCGCCCCGGCGGAGATGGATGACCTGCGCCGGAAGATCATGCAGCACGAGATCGAGGAGGCGGCCCTGAAAAAGGAGACCGACAAGCTTTCCGCCGAGCGCCTTGCGGACATTCAAAAAGAGCTGGCCGCAATGCGCGAGGAATTCAGCGCCATGAGCGCCCGCTGGGAGAACGAGAAATCGGCCATCGGCAAGGTGCAGCACCTGCGCGAGGAGATCGAGCAGGTAAACGGCGAGATCGCCAGGGCCGAGCGTGAATATGACCTGAACCGCGCTGCCGAGCTGAAATACGGCCGTCTGCCCGCGCTGCAAAAGGAGCTGGAGCAGGAGGAGGCCCGCGCGGCGGCGGCGGAAAAGGATTCCACTCTGCTGCACGACCGTGTGACGGAGGAGGAGATCGCCCGCATCGTGGGCCGCTGGACAGGCATCCCCGTGGCGAAGCTCATGGAAGGGGAGCGCGAAAAGCTGCTACATCTGGACGGCATCCTGCACAAGCGGGTCATCGGCCAGGACGAAGCCGTACAGCGCGTGACGGAGGCCATCCTGCGCAGCCGCGCCGGCATCGCGGACGAAAACCGCCCCATTGGCAGCTTTTTGTTCCTGGGCCCGACGGGCGTGGGCAAAACGGAGCTTGCCAAAGCACTGGCGGAAGCGCTGTTCGATGACGAAAAGAACATCGTGCGCATCGACATGAGCGAATATATGGAGAAATATTCCGTCAGCCGCCTGATCGGCGCGCCTCCGGGATATGTGGGTTATGAGGAAGGCGGCCAGCTCACCGAGGCTGTGCGCCGCAAGCCGTACAGCGTGGTGCTGTTCGATGAAATCGAAAAAGCCCATCCGGATGTGTTCAATGTATTACTGCAAGTATTGGATGATGGACGTATTACGGACAGTCAAGGCCGGACGGTGGACTTTAAAAATACCATCATCATCCTGACGTCGAATCTGGGCTCCAACTATATCCTGGACGGCATCGAAAACGGAGAGATCAGCCCCGAGGCCCGCGCCCAGGTGGACGCTCTGCTGAAAACGTCCTTCCGCCCCGAGTTCCTGAACCGTCTGGACGAGATCGTCTATTACAAGCCGCTTTCCAAGACGGAAATCGCAGGCGTGGTGGACCTGATGCTGGAAAGCCTGGTGCAGCGCCTGGCCGCCAAGCAGCTCAGGCTGGCGGTCACGGACGCCGCGAAGCAGATGATCGTGGACGGCGGGGACGACCCGGTGTACGGCGCCCGCCCGCTGAAGCGTTACATTCAGCAGAAGGTGGAGACGCTGGTGGCGCGGGATATCATCCAAAACGATCCGGCGCCCGGAGATACCATCACGGTGGACGTGAAGGACGGCGCTCTGGCGTTGGTGTAAGCGCAAAAGACGCATCCGCAGGCCGGACATTTTGCCCGGCCTGCTTTTTTGCGTGCCGGGGCCCGGACGAAAACCTTTCTCCGCACTGGATTTTTCAGTTCGGAACTGCTATAATGGGCGAATCAAAAGGCCCGGCGGGAAAGCTTACGGCGGGCAAAAGGAGGGCGGCCTGGGAACCGGCGGAAAAAGGGCGGCTTTGCCGCGGGCTGCTGCGTTGCGCTGCTGCTGATCACGCTGTGCGCGGCAGCGGGCGGCGGCGTACTGTGGTATGTGGGGCGCACGATGGCACAGCCGGGCAGCGCGTCCATGCAGGGCGCTTCCGGTGCGCCGGGCGGCGGAGCGGAGGATACCGGGCGGCAGGAGCCGCTGTTCCGGGAGGGAGACACGGTGGATACGGTCCTTGCAAAAATGACGCTTGCGGAAAAGGTGGGCCAGATGTTCATCGTCCGCTGCCCGGAACAGGGCGCGGCGGAGAAGGCTGCGGAATACCATTTGGGCGGCTATATCCTGTTCCGGGAAAATTTTGAGGAAAAAACACCCGTGCAGGCGGCGGAAATGGTCCGGGCCTGTCAGGCTGCCGCCGCGCTGCCGATGCTGGTGGGTGTGGATGAAGAGGGCGGGACCGTCAACCGTATCAGCGGATATCCGGCTTTCCGCGACACGCCCTTTGCTTCGCCGCAGGAGTTGTACCAGGCGGGCGGCTTTGACGCGGTGCGGGAAGATGCGCTGGAAAAATGCGCGTTTCTTGAAGAACTCGGTGTCAACGTGAATTTTGCGCCGGTGTGCGACGTAAGCACGGACCCGGAGGATTTCATCTACAAAAGGAGCTTTGGCCGGAACGCGGCAGAGACGGCGCAGTATGTGCGCACCGTGGTGGAGACGATGGGTGAGCGCGGCATGGGAAGCGTGCTGAAACACTTTCCCGGCTACGGCAATAACGCCGACACGCACACGGGCATTGCCGTAGACGACCGCCCCTATGACAGCTTTGCAGCGTCGGACTTTCTGCCTTTCAGGGCCGGAATCGAAGCAGGAGCAGACATTGTCCTTGTTTCCCACAACATCGTCAGCTGCATGGACAGCGCATATCCCGCCTCGCTTTCACCCCGTGTCCATGAAATTTTGCGGGAAGAACTGGGCTTTACGGGCGTGACCGTCACCGACGACCTTTACATGGACGGCATCCGGGACTTTGTGGACGTGGAGGGCGCGGCGGTGCAGGCTGTGCTTGCGGGCAACGACCTGTTGTGCTGTACGGATTTTGAGGTACAGATCCCGGCGGTATTGGCGGCGGTGGAGCAGGGAGTGGTGCCTGAGACACGAGTTGATGAAGCCGTGCGCCGCATTCTGACGCTCAAGCAGAAGCTGGGGCTGCTGGGGTAAGGCGGATGGATGCGGCAATGACCGCCCAAAAAGAAAAAGCGCGGCCTGTCCACCCCTCAAAGGGGAAGGACGGGCTGCGCTTTTTGTGCAGCGTTGCGTGTATTTCGGTATGGATTTGGGATATTTGCCGACATTTTTGAACAAAAAGCCGTTTGGATGCCGCTGGTGATGAATATAATGGAGGGGATAAAGCGGGCGTTCTTCGGAATGCCCCAAAAATAAAAGGAGGACTGGATATCATGCAGGTACGTTGGGAATATTTGACTCCGCCCGAATTCAAAAAGCTTGTTAAAGAGGAGCAGATTTGTATTTTGCCGCTGGGGATACTGGAGCGCCACGGCGAACACCTGCCGTATGGCACCGACGGCCTCTCGGTACACGCTATTGCCTGCCGCGCGGCGGAACTGGAGCCGTGTGTGGTGTTCCCCACTTATTGGTTCGGCCAAGGGCACGAGGCGTCATGCTTTGCGGGCTCCGTCAACTTTCCCCCCCGGCTGCTGTACGAGATGCTGGAAGTGCTGTTGGACCAGATCGCCCGCAACGGCTTTAAAAAAATCGTGATTTTCAGCGGCCACGGCGGAAACAGCCATTTTCTGGACTACTTTGCCATGACGCAGCTGGACCGGGAGGTGGACTACACGTTGTATATTCTGCGCGGCGCAGGCAAACGACAGCTGGCTCTGGCCGATATGTGGGAGACGAAGTACGGCCATGCAGGTGAAGAAGAGACCAGCCAGATCATGGCCATCACGCCGGAGGGCGTTGTAAAGCTGGAGCAGCAGGTCTATGAGGAACCGATACTCCCGCGCATGGACCTGACGCAGCAGGTGCCTGGGGTACATTCGGGCCTGTGGTGGTATGCGAAATATCCCCTCCATGTAACAGAAAGCCCATCCCACGCGACAAAGGAAAAGGGCGAACGTATGATAGAGGCTCGCGTGCTGGATCTGGCCGACCGTTTGCGCTCCATTAAGGAAGATAAGGTGCTGCCCTCTCTGCAGCAGGAGTTTTACGAGCGTGTGCGCAGGGTGCCGGAAGGAGATTGAACCCGCCCGGCGAACAGAGCCGGAAGAAAGCCTCCATAAATAAGGAAGTAAAAGAAGCGTCCGGGGAAAAAGCTGGCGGTGGCAAAGCCATGCATCTTT
>OAZW01000998.1_pt1 | contig 14070 bp, 6 predicted proteins | sample 1495231 | NCBI WGS metagenome assembly OAZW01 (sample SAMEA2580062, study PRJEB22360) | human gut metagenome | reverse complement strand
CGACAAAGAGAGAGGAAGGATATTTCGAGGGAGGCGGCTACGCCGTGACATGGGCATTCGGGCACCTCGTCCAGCTTGCCATGCCCGACGGTTACGGCATACGCGGCTTTGTCCGTGACAACCTGCCCGTCATCCCCGACTCCTTCACGCTCATACCCCGTCAGGTAAAGGCTGAGAAGGGCTACAAACCCGACAGCGGCGTAGTGGCACAAATAAAAACCATAACCCGCCTGTTCAATGACAGTGAGCAAATCATCGTGGCGACCGATGCCGGTCGCGAGGGCGAACTTATCTTCCGATACCTCTACCATTACATAGGATGCGCCACCCCTTTCGTGCGCCTCTGGATAAGCTCGCTTACCGACAAGGCCATCCGCGATGGACTGCGCAACCTCGAAGCGGGGAGCAAGTATGACAACCTCTACCTCGCCGCCAAAGCGCGGAGCGAATCCGACTGGCTCGTGGGCATCAATGGCACGCAGGCTCTCTCCATCGCCGCCGGACACGGCACGTATTCCGTCGGGCGGGTGCAGACACCCACGTTGGCGATGGTGTGCGCACGCTATTGGGAGAACCGCCGCTTTACCCCCGAAGCCTTCTGGCAGCTCCATATCGCAACGGACGGCTGCGATGAAGGAACGGTGAAGTTTTCCTCTTCCGAAAAATGGAAAGAGAAAGAGTCCGCGACGGAACTGTATAATAAGGTGAAGTCGGCAGGCACAGCCACCGTCACGAAAGCCGAACGCAAGGAGAAGACGGAGGAAACACCGCTCCTGTACGACCTGACCACGCTCCAGAAGGAAGCCAACGCCAAGCATGGCTTCACGGCGGAACAGACGCTTGAAATCGCGCAGAAGCTCTACGAGAAGAAGCTCATCACCTATCCGCGAACCGGAAGCCGCTACATTCCCGAAGACGTGTTCGCGGAAATCCCCAAGCTGCTTGCCTTCATCGGCAGCCTGCCCGAATGGAAGGGCAAGTTGCAGCCGAAAGCCGTGCCGACACGCCGCAGCCTGGACGGCGGCAAGGTGACAGACCACCATGCCCTGCTCGTCACGGGCGAGAAGCCGCTGTTCCTCTCCAAAGAGGACAGCACCGTCTATCACATGATAGCCGGGCGCATGCTTGAGGCTTTCTCCGAAAAATGCGTCAAGGACACTGCCACCGTCACGGCAGAGTGTGCCGGAGTGGAGTTCGTGGCAAAAGGCAGCATCATCAGGCAAGCCGGATGGCGTGCCGTCTATGGCAAGGAGAATGGAGAAGAGAACAACAGCCAAGAGGAAACCGCCGCCATTCCCTGTTGGCAGGAAGGCGACACGCTGGCACTGAAAGCCGCCTCCATCACGGAGGGAAAGACCAAACCCAAGCCGCTGCATACCGAAGCCACCCTGCTGTCCGCGATGGAAACGACTGGCAAGGAGATAGAGGACGACGCATTGCGGCAGGCTATGAAGGATTGCGGCATCGGCACGCCCGCCACCCGTGCGTCCATCATCGAAACGCTTTTCAAGCGCGGCTATATGGAACGCTGCAAGAAGTCGCTTGTCCCCACCGAAAAAGGGCTTGCCCTCTACTCGGTCGTGAAGGCGATGCGTATTGCCGATGTCGCCATGACGGGCGAATGGGAAAAGGAATTGGCACGCATCGAGCGTGGGGAACTGCCCGCCGATGACTTCCGCAGGAAGATTGAGGCATATACACGGGAAATTACCTCCGAACTGCTGTCGTGCGACAAGCTGTTCGCCCGCAGGGATTCCGGCTGCAAGTGTCCCAAGTGCGGAGCGGGGACGATGCAGTTTTACGGCAAGGTCGTCCGCTGCGACAACGCGGAGTGCGGTCTGCCCGTGTTCCGCCTGAAAGCAAACCGCACCCTCTCTGATGATGAAATCAAAAACCTGCTCACCGACGGACACACGAAACTGCTCAAAGGATTCAAGAGCAAGCAGGGCAAGAGTTTTGATGCCGTAGTCGCCTTTGACGGGGACTATAACACGGTTTTCGTGTTCCCAGAAAGGAAAAGTAAAGCGACCTCTGCGAAAAGAAGAAAATAAATGTTTAACTTTGCCACTGGTTCAGAGTAATGAATTGTTCTTCGATACCGGATTACACTCATACTTTGGATTTAGTGGTGGCACTCGGAGGGATACCGGGTGCCTTTTTCTTCTCGTTTTCCAACGATTATCCCTATCATCATTATCAATCCACTAAATTCCAAAGAAATGAACAACAAGAAGAAAAACGAGGGTCGGACCGACTTTTCCTATTACGGTCTGTACCTGCTGGACTACCTCACCACGAACAAGTTCGAACAGGCAGCCGATGAAGCCTTCATCCGAGAAAGAACCGACCGTGCCGCCGAAGCGTATGAACGGGCAAGGCTCGAAGGCTATCCTGCCGACGGGGCGCAGGAACTGGCGATGAAGGTGCTGACGGAGGGCCTTCGCTACTCCAGGCACGCCATCCTGCGCGAAGTCGTGGAGAACGAATTTGCGGGTGAAGTACCGGGAGAAAAATGTGAAGCCTTTACCCAGAAGCTGCTACCGCTTGTCGGAAACGTATTCTCCATCTATGACCTCTCGGACGACAATTTCGCCCTGTCGCCCGAATATGACCTGCTCTACACGGAGCTGACGGGAGCCGTCATCCTCTATATCGAAGAGTATGGCGTTTAACCGCAAACAGAGGCTGAGGGACAACATCGAGGCGATACGGACGGCATTCCTCCTTGACAGGGAACAGCGCACACCCACCGCACGCGAACGGCTCTTGTTAGAGCGTTATTGCGGTTTCGGGGGACTGAAGAGCATACTCAACCCTGCAAGGGAACTGACGGATGCCGTCCACTGGGCGAAGTCCGACCTCGAACTGTTTGCCCCTACCGTGGAACTGCACAGGTTGCTGCGGGAGAACACAAAAGACGAGACGGAGTACAAACGGTATATGGATGCCATGAAGCAGTCCGTGCTGACCGCCTTCTATACCCCGCCGGAGATAACCGGGACCATCGCGGACGTGCTGCATGAACACGGCATCCGTCCCGACCGGGTGCTGGAGCCGTCGGCAGGTGTCGGTGCATTCGTGGACGCCGTGCTGGAGAACAGACCGGACGCGGACATCATGGCTTTTGAGAAAGACCTGATGACGGGCAAGATACTGAAGCACCTGCATCCCGGACAGAAAGTAAGGGTACAGGGCTTCGAGAAGATAGAAAAGCCGTTCATGAACCATTTTGATTTGGCTGTCTCCAATATACCGTTTGGCGATGTGGCGGTGTTCGACCCGGAATTTTCGGGCAGCAAGGATCCTGCAAGGCACTCGGCGGCACGGACGATACACAATTACTTTTTCCTGAAAAGCCTTGACGCGGTGCGTGAAGGCGGAATCGTGGCGTTCATCACCTCGCAGGGGGTACTGGATGCCCCGACCAACGCGCCCATACGCGAGTATATGATGAACCATACCAATCTGGTGGGCGTAGCCCGCCTGCCGAACAACCTCTTTACGGATAACGCGGGAACGGAGGTGGGCAGCGACCTGATTATCTTGCAAAAGAACAGCGGAAAGAATGGTGAACTGTATTACAACGAAAAACTCTTCGTGCAGACCGAACAGACCCCTATCGGCACTTCCGTAAATGGGTATGTATGGAGCATCGGCTCGCTTTCACACACGGATTTGATCAGAAGTACCGACCCGTACGGGAAACCAGCCTATAAACTCCTGCACCGTGGGGACATCGCACAACTGGCGGAAGACTTGCGGGAGCATCTGAAAATAGAACTGCAACAACTTGACAGGAAACTGTATGAGAAACACAGCCTGCATCCGACAAAGGAGGAAAGCACGGCTGCGGAAGTGCAACCTGCTCCGAAAACAGAAAAGGTATCACCTTCTGTAATAGCCCCCGTTTCTGTAATTGAGCCTGTCAAGGGAGTGGAGAAGCCGCAGGCACAGCCCATAGAGGAAAAGCCGGAGATTGAGCCGCGCCAACCCAACCATTCGTCAGCCGTGCAGCTTACCCTGCTCGACCTTTGGGGTATGCCCATAGAGGAACCGGCAAAAAAGAAAAAGGCAGCGAAAAAGGAAAGCAAGCCGAAGCCTATGCCGTCCACGCCTAAACCGCAGGTCAAAGTTACTCCACCCGTTGAAGCCGCCAAGCCGGTAAACGGTAATAAGGAAGAAAAGCCGGAAAATGCCGAAAAGCCAAACGACCCGGACGACATTTACGCCACTCTGGATTGGGAAACCAATCCTCCCATCAACGGCTTCTATGAGACAATGATGAGTCTGACAGCGGAACGGCGCAAGGCCCTACGGCTTGAGGCAGAACGGCACAGGCAGGAACAACTGAAAAAGATGGGTATCAAAGACACGTTGAACCCTGCTTTTGCGCCTTCTTCGGACAATATGGATAAAAAGCCGGAACAAACGGAAGAAATAAAGCAACCTGAAACACCGGCAGAAGTTGTGCCTACTTCCGAAACGGTTGCCACTTCCCTGTTCCCGGAATTTGAAACGGAAAAGCCGAAAAAAGAAGCCCTCGACCTTACGCCGCGTCCCTATCACCGCACGCCGGAAATGCACCTGCGTGAAGGGTCGCTGGTGGCAAACAGGGCACGCGACATCGGTTATCTGAAGGACATTACTCCCTACGGTGCAACCTTCCAGCCGCTTGGACTAACCGGTTATCAGAAAGAGAAAGCGTTGCTGTATGTATCGCTCCGTGACGCATACGAGCGGTTGTACCGCTATGAATCGAACAGACGTGAGGAAAATGTACCTTGGCGTGAACACCTGAACACCTGTTACGACGAGTTTGTCATGCGTTATGGCAACCTCAACGCCAAACAGAACGTGAAACTGGTGATGATGGACGCCGGAGGGCGCGACATCCTTTCGCTGGAACGTGCGGAGGACGGCAAGTTCGTCAAAGCGGACATCTTCGACCGTCCCGTTTCCTTCTCGGTGGAGAACCATGCCAACGTCGGTTCTCCGGAAGAAGCCTTGTCTGCATCGCTCAACAAGTATGGTACGGTCAATCTCAACTATATGCGGGGGATAACAGACAGTACGGAAGAGGAGCTTCTCAATGCCCTCAAGGGGCGTATCTTCTACAATCCGCTCGTAACCGGTTACGAGATTAAAGACCGCTTCATCGCGGGAAACGTGATAGAGAAGGCGGAGCGTATAGAGGCATGGATGGAAAATAATCTGGAAAGCAAAAGATTGCCGGAAGTGAAACAGGCTTTGGAGGCTTTGAAGGAAGCCGAGCCGCAGCGTATCGCCTTTGAAGACCTCGACTTCAACTTCGGTGAACGCTGGATTCCCACGGGCGTGTATGCCGCCTACATGAGCCATCTTTTCGACACGGACGTGAAAATCGCCTATTCCGCCAGCATGGACGAGTTTTCCGTGGCGTGCGGCTACCGCACCATGAAGATCACGGACGAGTTTCTGGTAAAGGGCTATTACCGGAACTATGACGGTATGCACCTGTTGAAACACGCTTTGCACAACACCTGTCCCGACATGATGAAAAGTATTGGCAAAGATGAGAACGGCAACGACATCAAGGTGCGTGACAGCGAGGGCATACAGCTCGCCAACGCCAAGATTGACGAAATCCGCAACGGGTTCTCGGAATGGTTGGAAGAGCAGTCGCCGCAGTTCAAGGAACGGCTCGTGACAATGTATAACCGCAAGTTCAACTGTTTCGTGCGCCCGAAGTATGACGGTTCGCACCAGACGTTTCCCGACCTCAATCTGAAAGGATTGGCAAGCCGGGGTATTCAAAGCGTTTATCCGTCGCAGAAGGATTGCGTCTGGATGATAAAACAGAATGGCGGCGGAATATGCGACCATGAAGTCGGAACAGGTAAAACACTGATAATGTGTATTGCAGCGCATGAAATGAAGCGTCTGAACTTGGCGCACAAGCCGATGATTATTGGTCTGAAAGCCAATGTCGCGGAGATTGCCGCCACTTATCAAGCTGCCTATCCGAATGCCCGCATCCTCTACGCTTCGGAAAAGGATTTCTCGACCGCCAACCGTGTGCGTTTCTTCAACAACATCAAAAACAATGACTATGATTGCGTCATCATGTCGCATGACCAGTTCGGCAAGATACCGCAGTCACCGGAGTTGCAGCAACGCATCCTGCAAGCGGAGCTTGACACGGTGGAGGAAAACCTCGAAGTCTTACGGCAGCAAGGCAAGAACGTGTCGCGGGCGATGCTGAAAGGATTGGAGAAGCGCAAGCACAACCTTGTGGCGAAGTTAGAGAAAGTGGAACACGCCATCAAGTCGCGCACAGATGACGTGGTGGACTTCAAACAGATGGGCATCGACCACATTTTCATAGACGAGAGCCACCAATTCAAGAACTTGACTTTCAACACCCGGCATGACCGTGTGGCGGGGTTGGGAAACTCGGAGGGGAGCCAGAAAGCCCTGAATATGCTTTTTGCCATACGAACTATACAGGAGCGTACGGGCAAAGACTTAGGGGCTACGTTCCTGTCCGGCACGACTATTTCCAACAGTCTGACGGAATTGTACCTGCTCTTTAAGTACCTGCGCCCGAAGGAACTGGAACGGCAGGACATCCGCTGTTTCGACGCATGGGCGGCTATCTTCGCCAAGAAGACGACCGACTTCGAGTTCAACGTGACAAACAACGTGGTGCAGAAGGAGCGTTTCCGCTACTTCATCAAAGTGCCGGAGCTTGCCGCCTTTTACAACGAAATCACCGACTACCGCACGGCGGAGGACGTGGGTGTGGATCGTCCGCACAAGAACGAGATACTGCACCACATACCGCCTACACCCGACCAAGAGTATTTCATCAAACAACTGATGGAATTTGCCAAGACAGGTGACGCGACGTTGTTGGGCAGGTTGCCGCTGTCTGAAACGGAAGAGAAGGCTAAGATGCTCATCGCTACCGACTACGCGCGGAAGATGGCTTTGGATATGCGCATGATAGACCCCAATTACGAAGACCACTCCGACAACAAGGCGAGCCACTGCGCCAAAATGATAGCGGAGTATTACCACAAATACGATGCGCACAAAGGAACGCAGTTCGTGTTCTCCGACTTGGGTACATATCAGCCGGGGGAAGGATGGAACGTGTACAGCGAGATAAAACGCAAGTTGGTGGAGGATTACGGCATACCGGCAAGTGAGGTGCGCTTCATTCAGGAGTGTAAGACGGATAAGGCTCGTAAGGCGGTGATAGATGCCATGAACGCAGGGACAGTGCGAGTGCTGTTCGGCTCCACAAGTATGCTCGGAACGGGCGTGAATGCGCAGAAAAGATGCGTCGCCATCCATCACCTTGATACACCGTGGCGACCGTCCGACCTGCAACAGCGTGACGGACGGGGTGTTAGAGCCGGGAACGAGATTGCTAAGCATTTTGCCGAGAACAACGTGGATATCATCATCTACGCGGTGGAAAAGTCGCTGGACAGCTACAAGTTCAATCTGCTGCACTGCAAGCAGACGTTCATATCGCAGCTCAAAAGTGGAGCGATGGGCGCACGTACCATCGACGAGGGAGCAATGGACGAAAAATCGGGTATGAACTTCTCGGAGTATATGGCGTTGCTCTCCGGCAATACCGACCTTTTGGATAAGGCGAAATTAGAGAAGCGTATCGCCTCGCTCGAAGGGGAACGCAAGTCGTTCAACAAGGGCAAGCGCGATTCGGAGTTCAAGCTGGAATCCAAGACGGGAGAACTGCGCAACAACACGGCTTTCATCGAAGCCATGACGGAAGACTGGAACCGTTTTCTTTCCGTTGTGCAGACTGATAAGGAAGGCAGCCGCCTTAATCTTGTCAAGGTGGACGGCGTGGATTCAACGGATGAGAAGGTCATCGGTAAGCGTTTGCAGGAAATCGCCAAGAACGCCACGACTGGTGGACTGTACAAGGCTGTCGGGGAACTTTACGGCTTTCCGATAAAGGTGGTCAGCGAGAGGACACTCAAAGAAGGTCTGGAGTTCACCGACAACCGCTTCGTGGTGGAGGGGAACTACAAGTACACCTACAACAACGGGCATCTGGCGATGGCAGACCCGATTGCTGCCGCACGAAACTTTCTGAACGCATTGGAGAGGATTCCGACCATCATCGACCAGTACAAGTCTAAGAACGAAGTGCTGGAAAAGGAGATTCCGCAGTTGCAGGAGATAGCGGGCAAGGTGTGGAAGAAGGAGGACGAGCTGAAACAGCTGAAGTCCGAACTCGCCGCACTGGACCGCAAGATACAGCTTGAGCTGGCTCCGGCTCAGGAAAACACAGAAGAGAACCGGCAAGGCAACGAGAAAAAACAGACGGAACAACAGCCGGAAAGCCCGCACGTGGACTTTGTACGCAGTCATTTAATTATAGGGAGACCCGGTTTATCGGAATCCAAAGGTGTAAAACTTTAATATCGAAGTCTTGACAGAAAAAGCCAGTGGTTGAATTTTTCACCACTGGCTTTAATTCTAATAATTTTTCAATCTAATATGACCGAATCTATAACGTTAAATCATAGATTATGTGTCTATTTGTGAAGAAAAAGACGTAACTTTGTATCAAAATCAAATAAGCATAACAATGGAACCATCTATATACAGTTTTTCACTTTATACCGCACTGCCGTTGATGTTATTCTTCGGCTTTTATTTTTTGTTTGCAAAGACTCCTGAAAAGAAAATTTTCAAGAATTATCTCCGCTCCCGACAGATTATGGGTATAGCTATGCTGCTGCTTTCGGCAAATTATTTGGTACATTTCTTCTTTGGTATCCGATTCAAAAATGCGGATTCTGCCATATTGATGAACATGTCCACATACTTCCTGTGCTATTCTCTGTTCAGTTCGGCATTGATAATGTTGCTTGATCGTTTTTACATTACCAAACGGCGTGTGTGGACACATATCATTTTATGGATTATATTCTCAACTCTTTCCGGAGTTGTGTTGTTCCTGTTGCCAAGCGGAATCATGCAAAAAATCTCTTTATTTGCTTTAGCTGTATGGTTAGTCGTTTTTGGAATCGTTTTAGCTCGCAGAGTCATAATTGCATATCGTAGAGCCATTCGGATTTTCAATGAAACTCAGGCGGATGATATAGGCACATATATCGAATGGCTTTCCATATTCACTTATTGGGCTGTTATCTTCGGTGTCGGATGCGGATTGCTGACATTTCTGCCAGACAAATATGTTTTTATCTGGATTTTGTCGTCAATACCGTTCTACAGCTATCTTTTCTACAGCTATCAGAACTACCTGCTGTTCTATGAACAGGTGGAAAATGCTTTTGAGCAAGATATACAGTCTGAAGAAGAACTTCTGACAGATACGGAAACAGAACCTGAAATAGTTTCTGAGAAAGAAGTTCCAGTGTCCTATACAGAAATTATAGAGAAAGTGGCCAACTGGATAAAGACAGACGGCTATGTCCAGCAGGGACTTACCATAAAAGAACTGTCCGAAATACTTCATACGAACCGTACCTATCTTTCCGCTTATATCAAGACTACGTATAAAATGACATTCCGCGAATGGATAACCGGTCTCCGGTTGGAGTATGCGAAAAACATACTGAAGGAGCATCCGGAAATCAATATACAGAAGCTGGCTGAGTCTTCCGGTTTTCTTTCCCGCAGTAACTTTATCAAATCATTTACAGAGAAGGAAGGATGTACGCCTGGCAAGTGGAAAAAAGCAAATCTGGAATAATTTGTGTGGTAAAAAGCCGATGAAAAAGGTCTCAGAAGCTCATTTTCAAAAAGTGCTCAAGCGACAAAAAAGTGCTAATTCGACAAAAAAAGTGCTCAAACGACAATTTGAAAAGTGCTCAAACGACAATTTTTATAAAACGCTGTATTTCAACAGAAAAAGTTTTTGTAATATTTTGGGCGCTGAATGGCATTTATTACCTTTGGAGAAGACAAAGATAATAAATTCAAGTTTATATGAGCAGAAAAATCACTTTTCTTACCCTGTTTCTGTGGCTGATGACGGTAACTTTTCCTGTCATTGCGCAGCAGAAAGCAGACACGACCTACACCTTCCGGTTCGTTACGCAGAAGGACATGTTCTACGTGCCTTGGAATGGCAATGACACGGAACTTGCCCGCCTGTTGGAATGTATCGAAAACAACAAAGCAACAATTCTTGACGGCAAACTGCCGCTATTGGTTGACGGATATTGCAATTCGCAGAGCAGTGAAGTCAAGAACCTTGCAACAGCGAAGATTCGTGCCAACCGTGTTAAATCAGAACTGATTACACGAGCGAAAATCAAGGAAGAAAACTTCATTACCCGCAATCATGTGACAGAGGGTGATTTTGTCACCGTGCGCCTGACGGTACCGGTAAAGGAAACAGCCGTGACGGATGCGGAAGCAGAAGCACGACGCAAGGCGGAAGCCGAACGCTTAGAAACCGAGAAGCGTGCCGAGCAGGAACGGCTTGCCGAAGAGCAGCGCAAGGCGGAAGAAGCCCGACTTGCCGCTGAAAAGGCAGAAGCCGAGAAAACCGCTCAACAAAATACACTTGCCGACACGCTGTCGGAAACCAAAATCACAACTGATTATCATCTCTCCCTGCGTGCCAACCTGCTGCGCTGGGCTACCTTGACACCAGATTTAGGACTTGAATGGCGCATCTGTCCATCGTGGGGCATTGCCGTAAACGGCTCGTGGACTTCTTGGAGCTGGAGTGACAAAGACCGCCGCTATGCACTCTGGGAAGTGGCTCCGGAAGTACGTTACTATATGGGTGAGAAGAAAGCCTGGCATCTGGGCGCGATGTTCAAGGCTGGACAGTTCAACTACAAGCTTTCCGAAACAGGCAAGCAGGGCGACCTGATGGGTGGCGGCATCACCGCCGGCTATCAGCTGCGACTAAACAAGGCATTAGATCTTGATTTCAACCTCGGTTTGGGCTACCTGAATGCCGATTTCGAAAAATATGAAGTCATCGATGGTGTGCGCGTGCGCTGTGGCAACGAGACAAAAAATTGGTGTGGCCCCATCAACGCCGGTGTGACATTGGTATGGAAGTTATTCTAATACGGAGGAATAGAGTATGAAAGCAAGACAATATATAAATATGGTAGGAATGGCAGCCGCCGTGCTGCTCTCTTCCTGCGTGAAGGACACGCTTTATGACACGCCGCATCCCGACTATGGGAAGATTGCGGTGACAGCCGACTGGTCGGCACGCGGTGAGGGTATCGACATACCTACCACATGGACGGTTACCATGGGTGACTATACGGGTACGGAGACTTCCGCCACCCATGCCCCCAACCATCTGTTTGCTCCGGGCAGCTACACCCTTGCGGTGTGGAACCCTGCTGAAGGAATCATGGTAAATGGTACCACCGCCACCATTGCCGCAGCCACGGGAAACCGGGCAGGAACGGATGCCTTTGTGAACAATGCCCCGGGATGGTTCTTCACCTATACGAAACAGGTGAGCATCGAGAAAGACAAGGACTATCCGCTGACCGCCGCAATGAAGCAGCAGGTACGCGAACTGACGCTTATCATCAAACCGACGGGGGATGCCGCCGGACGCATCACGGAGATTGTTGCCCATCTGACGGGTGCAGCCAGAACTCTCGATTTCGCTACCGATACCTACGGAGCCGCTTCAAACGTCGTGCTGCCCTTCACCAAGATAACCGAAGGTGACGATGCCGGCAAGTGGAAAGCCACGGTGCGGTTGCTGGGTGTGACCGGCACGGAACAACTGCTGACGGGTGAAATCCGCTATGCGGACGGCAACCCGACCCCCACGACGCTGAAAAGCGACATCACGGAAGCCCTCAAGGGGTTCAACACCGGAAAGGGCGAATCGCTGACCCTCGGCGGAACGCTGGTTGAGACTCCCGAAGGCATGGAAGTGGACGGAGTCGAAATCAACGGCTGGGAAGAAGTGAAAGGTGATGATGTAAATGCCGATTTGTAAATAATTAGCAAACCGAACGCAGAAGCAAAGCTTGCTTTGATTTTGCTAAGGTGCAGCAATTATTGAAATGGAATTTAACTAATATAATAACAGAATATAATGAAGACAAGATTTTTTGCACTTGCGATGCTCGCCCTCGCACTGGTAGCCTGCAACAACGACAACGAGAACCTGAACGGTGACCCCGTGGCCGCCCAGTTTACCGCCGACATCGCCCCCGCCACCCGCGCCAGCGGAACCACCTGGACTGCCGGCGACCGTATCGGCATCACCGACATCGGCAACGATTCCCAGTACGGCAACGTGCCTTTCATCCTGAAAAACGGGAAATTTGAGGCAGAAGGAAAGGTTATCTATATCGAAGATACAAAGACCCATACTTTCCGCGCCTACTATCCGTACAACGCGGCGGGAGGCATCCTCACAGCCACGACCGATGCCACGGCGCAGCAGAACCAGCCTGCCATCGACTTCCTCTTTGCTTCAGGAGCCACGGGAGACAAAAACAACCCGGTAGTAAGCTTCACCGACAAAACCGCCAAAGGCGGTGAAGACAACTCCTTCCACCACCGCATGAGCCAGATAACCCTTACCTTCGAGGCGGGCGACGGCGTGAATTTCAGCGTGGTCAAGCCTGAACGTTACACGCTGGACGGATTGTTACTCACCGGTACGTTCAACACGGCCGACGGTATTGCCACCGCAGACAACGGGGCACAGACCGGAGAACTGGCCATGAATTTGGCAGACGGCGTTCTCACGTCATCGATCATCCTCTTCCCGCAGACAGTTGCATCCCTGCCGTTGGTTGTGAATTACAAAGGTCAGGAATATCATGCCACACTCACCGTGCCCGAAGGCGCACTGCTGGCGGGCAACAACTACACCTATACCGTCAAGGTACGCAACAAAGTCCTTGAAGTCAGCGAAGCCACCATTGCAAAGTGGAACGATATAGACGGTGGAGATGTGGGTGCTGACCTGTAGGATTTTAATAATTAATCGATTAGAATGAAGAATTATGAGACATAGATTATTTATCCCCGCAGCCACCGCACTGCTGTTCGCCCTTGCCGCCTGCACGCAGGACGAACTTGCTGGCGATAACCGTCTGCCCGAAGGTGAATACCCTGTATTCATCCGTGCCACCGGACTGTCCGTAGAAGCAACGCCGCTGGCAGCCTCTTCCACCCGTGCCGCTGTGGACGGCGACTGGCAGGGCGTCACTTCCGTGGCACTCAAGATGGGCGATGCGGTAAAGGAATACACCGTTACGGCTTCTACCGATTTCAAGAGTGCCACGCTCTCACGCGAGAACGACCCGTACTACTGGACCAGCCGCGACCCGATTACCGTATCGGCATGGTGGCCCTTCAACAATGCCGACATCACACAGATGCCTGCCGTGAAGGTGGCCGAAGACCAAAGCAAATTGGCTGACTTCCAGAACAGCGACTTCATCTCTGCTGAGAACCGGAAGGTGGAATTTAACAACCCGACTCTTGAATTTACCCACCGCACGGCACGCGTGACAATCGAACTGAAGCCCGGCACGGGATTCACGAGCGTCGCTGGTGCCACGGTGAGCCTCGTGAGCCTGTCCGCCGATAACGGCAACCCGACCGCCATCAAGACCTACAACGCAAGCGGCAACACCTACGAGGCACTAACCGCCCCGCAGACCATTGCGGCAGGCAAACCGTTCGTCAAGGTGGAACTCGGCGGCGGCACCTTCTACTTCCGTCCGCAGAACAACGTCGTATTAGAAGCGGGCAGCCGCTATAAATATACCGTTAAGGTGAACGCCACCGGCCTGACGTTAGAGGGTTGCACCATCGGCAGCTGGGCTGACGGCGGCGGCGAGAGCGGCGCAGCCGAGGATTTGGGCTACATCTACGACAGCAACACCAAGACCTACACGGTCTATAACACCAACGGCCTGATGAATATAGCCGAATTAGTGAACGGAGGTAAGAGCGACATTAACATTACCCTCGACACTGACATTGACCTCACAGGCAAAGACTGGACACCGATAGGCACAGACTACGACAACTCATACAAAGGCACCTTCGACGGTGGCGGCC
>OAZW01000995.1_pt1 | contig 14109 bp, 26 predicted proteins | sample 1495231 | NCBI WGS metagenome assembly OAZW01 (sample SAMEA2580062, study PRJEB22360) | human gut metagenome | reverse complement strand
AATCGTCCACGGTCTATTCCTCCCACATATCCATCTGGTTGTCATCGGCTTCTTCCTGTGTCCTGTCTTGCATCCACCAATCGAAGTATTCTTGGCCTGACCTAAATTTCTGTTTGAAATAGTGATTGTCCGGTTTGTCGTCAATGATATGCTGTGCCGTGCGGATATACTGGTCGCGGAATTTGAGCCATCTATTAAACTCCTGCTCACGCCCCACGCGCCGCGCCATGGGGCATCCGATGCAACCCAGCCGTGCAAAACCCTCATCGTACAGGCTGCATTGCTCCAACCCTACATCCTTGGAATAGTCCCAGATATCCGAATCTGTCCAATATGCAATCGGATTCACACGCCGCTCAGCGGTTGCATAGCATTGTTCAAATATGCGCCGATTTTCACTATTATCGAATGGCATTACGATATTTTTTCCGTCCTTGCCATGCTCCACAATTTCAAGCTCATTGCGCTTTTTCATTCGATTTGAACTCTCGAATTTGCGAACGCCCATGCACTTAAAAGCCTTTCCGCATTCTGGTGCAGGACGTTCTTTTAAGGATTCACAACAAAAGCGTCGTTGTCTCATTGGCAGCATCCGTTTTTTTCGGCATAGCTCCCACATGCTCATTTCGTACATCACGTCATATGTTAAATAACCCATGTCTCGGTATTTCTGGAAATTTGCACGCTGGAAATAAACAAGCTCAGGCGGGTCGATTCCTGTGATATTATGCATATAAAAATGTTTAACTCCCGCCCGGCGCATCAGATGTCCAAGCACGCGGCTGTCCTTTCCCTCGCTGGTGCAGACACAATAGCCCCTGGGGTCTGCGTGAAGCGCCGCTCCCTCGTAAAATTGCAGCAGTTTTATAGCTTCCACATCAGGCGCGTTTTTGGTGCGACCCGATTCATTCCACTCTAATTGATATTCCAATTTTTCTGCCTCCTTGTTTAAGAGGCACCGGTGCCTTTTCTTCTCCGGTTAGCTAGGCCGGAGGTTAAATTGTTAATTGCTCAAAATCAGTAGTCTGTTCTTCACGTGCCATAGCTTGCAGCATTTTGCCTTTTGCAAGCGTGTAAATCCCCTTGTCCACCTCAAACCCATATGCGCTTCTGCCAAGTTCATACGCTGCACGTAATGTAGATCCGCTGCCTGCGCATGGGTCTATTACTACATCCCCCACATCGGTGAATATTCGTATCAGCTTTTTTAACAGCTTTACGGGTTTCTGCGTCGGATGTATTTTGGGATAAAGCTTCGTGTTGTCATTCTCCCATGCAAACCAGTTATAGATCATGCTGCCATCATTGTTGAATTTCGGAAGCTTGTCCCGGTACAAAACAACCGCAAACTCCGTCGCTCCAACAATTCGCATGTTGGCTTTTAAGACCTGTGCCGAATAATTTTTGATAAAAAATAAAGGATAGCTCTTTTCAAACCCGTACCGCTTCCCGTATTCGCTCACCGCCTGCATTTGCTCGTATGCGCAGAACACAATCATTGCCGGAGCCTTTCCGCGTTCCTTTGGCTCTTTAACCAGCATCCGGCTGCAAAAATGCATGTACTCGGCAATTTTAAAGCGCCCGTCTGTGTTAAAAAAGCTCTTTTTAGCTAACTTGCTCTCTCCGTTTGAGTTGTCACCGCCGTTATACCACATGGGATTACTGGCATATGCATTCGCGCCGATATTATACGGTATGTCCGCAATTATCAATTGCGCCTTTGGTATGTTGTACCGCCTATAATTTTGATAGTTGTCATGGTACAGTTCACATTTCAGGGTGTTTTCTTTTGCAACGTTCACAATGGAGCCACCCCCATCTTTTCATATGCAACCGCTATAGCGTGCCGCATCTCATCTGTAAACGTATCTCTTCCGCCCTGTGCAAGGATCTCCAGTAGCTCCTGCCGCATCCGCGTATAAAATGCTCCGACCTCTCGCTCATCAAGCTCAAGCTCTATCGCGGCGTTGTAGTGCGCCAGCGCCATGGCTTCGCACACAGCGTCGATTCCTTCACGGATGCCGTTGTTTTTCGCACGGGCAAGCGTAAGCGCAAGATTTTTGCTCAATGTTTTCCGGCCTCCCATTCCCGATAAATCTCCATGTAGTCGTCCAGCCGCATTGTAACCAGCCACTGGCAGTTATTTCGTCGGTGCATCACCACGGGAAGCATCCCGTCCGGTGCGTCATGCTCGGCCTGCGCCATAGCGGCGTACAGGTCAAGCCTTTCCACACGCTTGCACTCGATGTGCAGCCCCGGCAGGCCTACAACGTCGGCATCGCCGTTCACACCGCAATACTGCTGCCCTCGTCTGGCATCATATCCGTGCCGCCGAAGCTCTCCGGCCAACTCACGCTCTCCGCGTTTCCCTTTTTCACGGCTGTTCATGGTGCAGTTCCTTTTCTAATGCGTTCAGCTCTGTTTTTGTGTAGTTGATAAAAAACTGAGCCTTTTCAATCGCAGTCAGAAGCACGTCAATACGCCGCTCCAGTTCTTTTTCGCTCATTCGCTCCTCCTGTTATCAACCGGGATGTAATTGTGGTACTGCGGTTGCCAGTGGAATTGCATTCTGCCCATTCCTCCGTGGCGGTTTTTTGCGATGATCGCATCCACTTCCCACGCATCATCCCCGCTTAAAAAATCTTCTGTTTTCTTCGGACGCATAAAAATCACACCATCCGCGTCCGCTTCGATGTCGCTTCCGCCCTTTAAATCCGAAAGCGTAGGTTCTTTCTGTCTGTCCACTGCTCGTCCCATCTGTACCAATGCCACAATTGCAACATTGTGCTTTTGCGCCATGGCCTTGAGCGAGTGCGTGATCTCGCCTGTTATCTGCCACAAAGGTTTTTTACCGGTATCGTCTCCACGCATCAATCCCAGGTAGTCGATAAACATTGCGTCCGGCTTATTTGACGCAAGCTTTGCCTCCACATCCTCGGCGGATATTCCGGGCGTATCGTCCATCACGAGGTGCAAATCTCCCATTCGGTCTACGGCAATGCCGATGCGTTTCTGCGCGTTTTCGTCAATGTCGTGGTCTCGAAAGCGTGTGGAATTTATCATGCATACCCGAGAAAGTATGCGGTGCACAAGCTGCTCCTTTGTCATTTCAAGGCTTCTGTAATCCACGCGATAGCGCTTTGCAAGCTGCACGGCCAGATGCATGGAAAAATCTGTTTTGCCGTCTCCCGGACGCGCCGCAATTATGTACAGGCATCCTCGCTGTAAACCTCCCAGCACGTCGTTGAATTGTTTCCAATCGGTTTTCAGAGACGTATCGGGACGGAATAGATTCTGGTAAGCCTCCGTCACAGCCTCCAAAAATGTTTGCTCCGATGTGCTGTGTACGTGCTGCATGATGTCCCGCTGCTGCGCTGCCATCCGTTCAATCTCCGCCGTCATTTCATCGGCGGTGTGACCCCTGATTGCAAGGCTCTGTAAATCCGTCACCAATGTGCGTTCCCGCCATGCGTCCAGTACAAGCGCCGAATATTGCGGAAATGTCTCAATGCGTGGCGTAATGCTTGCGCATTCGCGGATTATCCCATCGTACTCTGCGCCCAGCTTTGATACCACCGTCACCGCATCCACAGGCATTCCCGCCTTTTTCAGCTTCAGCATGCAGGAAAATATCCGCGCCAGCGGCTCCGCCTCAAACATCTTCGGTGCAAGCATCGTGCGCGCCTTATCCAGCAATGCGGGTTCCAGCATCAGGCAGCCAATGACGCTCTGTTCTGCCCCGAGCATTTAAAACAACTCCTCTGCCGTCATATCCGGCGTGATCTCCCGTCCCACGTCCGGCTTGATAACACGCGGTTCCGATGTGCGTTTAACAGGCTTGCCGTCTTTCCTCCACCAGTTCAGAATCGTTGCATAGTGGCTTTTGTAACGGTGCCCGGTTTGTGCAAGATAGGCAGATAACCGCTCGATATACTCCGATGCGCCAATATCGCCCAAGCTGTCCACCAGCTTCCCATGCTCTTGCCCGTCGAGCAGCACGTTTTCAAACTCGCCAAATTTCTTTTTGGATATCTCGATAGAGATATCTTTTTTATTTCTTGATTTCTTGACTTCTTGATTTCTTAATATAAGGGTCTGTGTTACTTCTGTGTTAGCACTGTGTTGGTCGCGTGTTACCTGATTGTTAGTTTCCGTGTTGACTCCTTGGTACTCGATATAGTTTTTTATTGTAAACACGCTGAATTTTCCATGTGTGCACTGTGTTATTTCCTGTGTTGATTTTAGATGATTTATCGCTGTTCGCACGGACTGCACTGAAATACCTGTTTGCAATGAAATTTCGCGTATTGACGTTACTGCCTGTCCGACTTCCAACTCAATCCCACGGTAAAAACACGCCTCATATTGTGCCAGAAAAAGCAAATGAAGAAACACACATTTGGCATTCGTGTCAGTGTACCAGCCCCACTTCATCATCTTTCTGTAAAGCTTGATATATCCGTCATTTGCCATATTGTCACGTCCTTAAAACGGCAAATCTTCTGAATCGTCAATCACCGCAAAATCATCCTGCTGCACATCTGCTGCAGCGGCATTTGTTTTAAACGGCTCCGGTGTATGCTGTGCGCCCGTCTGAGGCGTTCCGCGCTGCGCGCCATCATCTTTCCCACCTGCAAAATGAACGCCTTCTGCGACCACCTCAAAGGCCGTGCGCTTGTTCCCGTTTTTGTCCTCATAATTACGGGTCTGGATGGAACCGTTCACGGCGATCATGCTTCCTTTATGAAAATACTTGCATACAAACTCCGCTGTCTGCCGCCATGTTACAATGTCGATAAAATCGGCCTTTCGTTCTCCATCCTTGGAATAGCTGCGGTCTACCGCGATGCGGAACGTGCATGTTGCAACTCCGCTCGTTGTGTGGCGCAGTTCGGGTTCAGCCACAAGGCGGCCCATCAATGCGACTACGTTTAATCCCATATCAGACATCCTCCTCAGAAATATAACCCAACGGGTTATATCCAAATTCGGGAATAATTGTCACCGCAATAGGATTATCGCTTACCAGAACGATATCATTTTCCTCGAGTACACCATAAACTTCAGAATGTTTTCCTTCTGCTTCTCCAAGATAAATGGTTTTCCCAATTGCATTTTTTATTTGTTCGTCAGTAGCTTTAAAAATCCCTCCGATAAATGCATAATCAGAATCCCATTCAAATTTCCACAGTTTTTTCATAATCAAGCCTCCATTAACTTAAAACTGTACTTTACAAATCACAGATAGTTTTTGTAAAATTCGCGGATAAAATCTTCTTTGCCCCACCCGTATTCCTGCATCGCCGCTTTCTGTGCTGCCTGCTGGCAATACGTCCTTGATTCTCTATTTCTGTGTACCGCATTCGGCCCGTATTCATGGCATCGGTTATGGCACAGCGGAACCCAAAGCCCAAGACGCTTGCTCTTTTCGCGCATCGCCCCGCCAAAGCATTCATGCCTGTCCAGCTTTTCGTCCTGCCCTCCGCACAAAAAGCAGCAGTCTGTATCAAACGTCACAATGCCGGGTGCGTATCCGTTTTTGTCGAGACACGCGCCAAATTCATTCTTCACCGCGGATCCTCCTTGATGCGTGCCAGCTCTTCCGGTGTCATCGTCTCTATCCCAAGGTCTTTGCACTCACTGACAATGCCGTCTATCAGGACACTCATTTCCTTGGTGGTGTATGTAGAGCTGCCAAGGTATACGCGGTAATATTGCGCCCGTTCTTCCGGAGCAAGTGTTTCATGTTGTTCACAGTATTTGTACTGACGCTTGAACATCTCAACGCTTTTATTTGGCACCTTTACCACAAATTGCTGGCCGTATCTCCGAAGCATCTCAAGGTATACGCTGTCCTTGTCCGTGTGCAATAAATCGGCCATCTGCCCCATAAGCTCCCACGCATAAGCGTTTGCGTCTTTACTTCGGGCTTTCGTTTTACGCTTGATCTCTGCCACCATATCCACGGTCTTGTCTTTTAGCTCATAGGCAAGCTGTGCGGCCTGCGCGCGGTTTTTCACCTTTAAGCAAAGTTCTCCTTCCTTAGACATACGCGCATTCGTGAAATTAAACAGTCTGCTCAACGATTTCACCGCCTACAAGCGAAAGGCTTTCTTCTTTCTTTTCCTTTTCTTCTTTTAGGACTAGGTTCTGACATTCGTCGCACAACATATCTCCAAACCTTCTAAGGCCATAAATTGCAATGTCATGTGCCGCCCACAACTCGCCATTTCGAAGCATCACGTCGTGAAGGGATTTGCCGCACTTGTTGCACTTATACAGTTCTTTTTTATACTTCGTGCGGTCATTTTCGTTGTATACATCCGCACCCAGCCCAAGCAGTTTCCCAGCGTTTCCAATGGCATCAGTACGGGCCTTCTTAAAGCATTCATCATCTGTATATAAACCGCCTTTTTCCTTGGCAACAAGCATGCTCCCGCCATCTCCATGTACCGGCTCGCTCCATCCACCGCCATCAAGACGGTATACTAAGTCAAGTTCGCAAAATGCAGCGACAGCTCCATCTGCTCCCGGTTCTGTGCGATATTTTTCGTTTATGGTTTTCCATCCAATTCCACATGGTCCGAATTTCTCTGTTAAACGTTTGATTCGCCACATGCTGTTGATATCGGTAAATCCGTTTAAACGTCCTCCTGTAATCTTTTTTTTGGCTTCTTCCGGTACAACGCGTAAATCATTGTATATCGCTAAATTATCCATATGTACTCCTTATCCGGCCTGTGCAAAGCCTGTATCAATGCAATGCTCACAGCCTATTACATGATCGGTTCCATGTCCGTAATAGATGCGCTCTCCGTCATATACCGGTGCGCCGCATTCCGGGCAATAAGACACCGGTTCTGCCTCCGCGTAAGGGTCAAACGCCGCGGATATTCCGATGTAATGCAGTTCAGGCATTTGACAAATCCTCCCCGGTGGTGTATTTTATTAGTATCATAGTTACCTCACTTTCCGACCGATGGTTCCAGCATCGGTCGGTTTTCTTTTTTACTCCGTCACGATAATCAATCTTGAATCCACTTCCGAAAACGCTTCACAGAAATATTCCGCAATCGCGTGCTTTGCAGCAAGTTTCCATGCGCCGCCATCTGCTTCAATCAAGGACACCGTAGCCGAACGTCCCTTTTCCTTGTCTCCGGGCTTCAAGCGCAACAGAAATTCACTTTCGGGTTGCTCCACCTCAAGAAACGTGCGGTATGGCGCAAGCCGCACGATTGGATTTACACGCACGTTGCTTTTCAATGCAACACCGGTTCTTGCTTCCACGACCTGCGTCACGCCGTTGTCTGTCGATTTAACGCCGCTTTCATCGTTCACGGTGGACAGCAGGTTGAGCAAATATTCTGTTCCCTCGTTCGGAACGAGCCGGCTGCGCAGTGCGATCATGGCTTCATCGTGCGTCATTTCCTCCGGCGTGCGACGCGGAAGTACAGCACTTGCCAAATAGAGCGTATCTCTTTTCTGATTGTCGTGGCGAAGCGTGGTGAATACCGAAACCGTCTCATGATCCTCCGGACAAACAAAAATAGGCTTTTCAATTTCATCGCGCTCAAGTTCCGCCAGAACGGTTCTTACAACGCCATCCAGAGAATGCAGCGTAATTGCTTCCGGGCGGTCAATTTTGGGGTCAATGCGCGTCATACGGTCATTGGTGAAATTCTCATCGCCGATTTTGTAAACGTGCGGGTCTGCAAGCGATACGATTTTTTCAATAGCTTCTTTCAGCATGTTTTTTCCTCCTTACGCCTGTTTACGAAATTCAATTACACTCGGTTCATCCTGTTCCGCGCCATTCATGCCGAGCTGGCCGGGAATCTGCGGCAACATTTCAACAAGCTGCATACCGGTATTGGTTTCAACAACAGCCATTGTCCCGGAAATCGGATTTGTAGGCTGTAAGGTTGATTTCACGACCGCCGAATGATTTACCTGTACACGATCTGAATCCGCTTTAAACTCAACTGTGATTTGCAGCTTTCGCGGCTTTGTAGCCGGAGTGTTGGGATCCATAATATTGTCAAATACGCGTCCCAGCTCATAATCAAATCGCTCCAGAATTGCGCCCTTGTTCATTTCAAGAAAACTCTTTTTGTCCATGTCTTGCATTCCTTTCAAAAATGTGTTATGTTGTTGGTGTGGTATTTTTACCCGCGCCTCTGTTATCCGTGCCAGCGGATGCAGGGGCTTTCTTTTTTTCTTCTTCGCGCAACAGTCGGTAGCTGCATACGTTCAACCATCCCTGTGTTGTTCCGTATCCGCACAACTTAACGGCTTCTTTTATCCGTTCGGCCTGTTCGCGCGTGAATCGGGCGGAAATGCGGTGTGGCAGCTTGTGCCTGTCACCCGACCGTTTACATTGCTTCACGGCCAAACCGCCGTTCCTGGCTGTTGCAACCGCATCCAGCGCGGCCTGCGCTTCTGCTGTGCGTTGTACGCCGTATTTCCCGGGATTGTTGGCTTTGCTGTCCAGCGATTTGTCGTATCCGCTGAACCCGGCCGCACGTACAACCTGCACGCATTCTTTTTGTGTCATGGCTTGTCCTCCTTTTTGACTTGTACATCGGGCGTGACAAATTTCAATCATCGTTGTATAACCCTGATTCAGCGAGTGATTTCGCCTGTCGAATTGCTTCGCATCTAGCGGCCGAACCTTTTCCGGGAATGGTCCGTCCAACAGATGGCACGGGCATTTCACCCCTTAAACGAGCGTAACTATCGCCCCATGCTTCAAGATAGAAATTTGAATCTTTTCCCGAGTTGTATTGCCGAACGATGATTCGATACCCGCGCAGTTTCTTTGCTTGACCTCTATTTTCCCATTCACTTGGTTTAAACATGACCTGTATCCTCCTCTCTTACAGCTATGTATCCCGCGATCCCGGCAAGCACCAGTACCAGCCCAAACGCCAGCGTCGCAAGCCCCGGAAGCATGTCCGAGTTGCCACGGCCTATCGCCTGCAGGCCGTCTAGCACGGGCAGTATAGATGCGAGCAGTACCACCTTATAGATAAGGCTTGTCCATCCGCGCAGGCCACGCGGGAGGTTTACGCAGAATATTTTCATCACGATGAAATCCCCCTTGCGATATCTTCAAGCGTATTGGTCAGTGACAGGAATTGATATCTTCGGCTCTGATAAACTGTTTGCTTCGGAACTCCTAAAATTGCCGCGCATTGCTTTTTATTGAAAATCATTCGACCGGGGTAGAGTTCGTTTGCCCGGCCTGCAATGCGTGCCAATACATCACGATATGTTTCTTTCTCGCGCGGCATCGTACCGTCTCCTTTCTGTACGTTTTATGGTACATATTTCCTGCTATTCTGATTGTGCGAACTTCTCTGCGATTAGCTCATCGAGTGTGATGTTGAAGTATTGAGCGATTTTAACTGCAGTTGCCAATGTGGGTCCCCCACCGTTTTTCCATCGGTTTGCATTTCCCTTGCTTAGCTCCAGCTTTGATAGTACGCAAGTAGCACTTTCACCATGCGCGTTACACAATTTTGTGAACACCTGCCAAAAGTTCAAAAAAATGCACCTCCTTCCTTGATTTTTTGTTGACGAAAGTGCACTTTTGTAGTAATATGAATTTGTCGATAGCATATCCCCACAAAACGCAGTGCAGTTTCATCGCCATAACTGCATTATAAGGCATTTAAGTGCACTTTTCAATAGAGTAAATGCACTTTTATGAACTTCTGCGTTTTTTACAAATTCGCGAGGTGCATTTTAGTGTTTTTTGACAAATTGCAAATAGCATGCGATAAAAAAGGCATCGCAATGTCCGCGTTACTGGACAAAATAGACATGAGCCGAGGCAATATAGCCAGATGGAAGAGCGGCCTTGAACCCAAAGCTGCAACTAAACAAAAACTTGCGGAAGCATTGGGAATCGACCGAGAAGAGCTCGAAGAACGTGAAAAGCCCGCCGCAGCTGACGAGCTGGACGAGCTTGTAAAAGATGAACTCGTGGGCTTTTATGGTGACGTGAAAAAAGAATTAACCCCCGGTGATATAGAGGATATCAAAACGCTGATGAAACTTAGGGCCGAGCTGAACAGGTCTAAAGGGAAGTGAAACGCCTATGTATAATAGCGCTGCGGCAGTATGCGCTGACTTTGCGGCCGCTGGGGTAGCCGTTGTGGAATGTCCGTTGCAGGAAAATGCTTGTATGTGCCTTGCAAGGGGCGGAATAGTTGCTGTTGATAGTTCCCGCTTTGCTACCCAGCGGGAAAAGGTCACAGCTCTGATACATGAAGAAGGACATTTTATGTCCGGTGCTTTCTATGTGCCGTTCAGCCCATACCAAGAAAAGGCACAAGCCGAGTACAGAGCCGACAAAGCAGCAATTCTAAAGCGCATACCACTGCCCGCACTGGTGGAAGAAATGCGGCGCGGTTTCTCTGTGTGGGAGATTGCAGAGCATTTTAATGTGGAGCCATCGTTCATCTGGCGCGCTTATACAATATATCGGGATAATTTGGGCGTAAACTTTGAGGCGTTGGCGTGAGGACAAGCGAGGGAATATAATGAGCTTTATATTGAATGGGGTGGAAATTCCATCACCGTTTGATGTCGTAATTCAACTCCAAGGAACGCTCGTTGTTGGGGGCGTTAAACCATCCAAAGAAGCTGAAAAGATTTTAGAAGAATGTGCGTATGACCGAAAACGAATATTACTAAAAGAAATAGAGCTTTGCCAAGGATATGATACGCCGATGGCCTATTGCCTGTTGGCAGACGCATATGTATTTTTAGGTGCTTCCTATCGCAGCGAAGCGATTTATTACCTAAGGAAGTATTTGGAGAATCCCTCTTGGTGTTGCTGCCTTGAAAAAGACAGACCCGCTTTTTTGGCATCAAAATGGAGTGCATTAGGTAAGGCATATGAGGGAGAGTATGATTTCAAAAGCGCAATACTGGCCTATGATAAGCAACGTAGAATATGTCCACAATACCCCGCCGCATACATCCAAATCGCAAAGGTCATGGTAAAAATGAACAAACTGGATTCGGCAATTCAATTTTTGCAGACCGCCAAAAAAACGGATTACTATTTGCATCCACGTTTTGGCACATGTTTCAACACTTGTGTCGATGGTCACTTGCAGGACATTGTTGAAAAAAAATTGCGCGGGTATTATTATAAGCCGCGAAAAAACAAAGGAAAAACCACCCTTTAAAAACGGCCAATGAGTCTTTTTGTGCGCATTTTATGCTGGCAATCTGAACAGCTCACTTTCCGGTTCAATAAGGAGGAATTTCATGAAATGTACAAACTGTGGAAATGATTTCGAAGGTAAATTCTGCCCTGAATGTGGGACGCAGGCGCCGCGTTCGGCCACTTGCCCGAACTGTGGTGAGGAAGTCGCAGGAAAATTTTGTGCTGAATGCGGCACCCCTATTACACCCGATCCGGTCGCTTCAAGCGCTGCTGCTGAAGAGCCGTCCGTGGAATTTCATGCAACGCAGCAATGCGGACAGCTTCTGATAGATGCTTCCAATAAGCTATGGCGTGTGATTGGCCATGGTGGTGCAAAAGCGCCTCGTGCGAGCGCTGGAAAATTTGCAAAAGGCGCACTTGCCGTCATGACCGGAGGGTTATCCCTTGCTGCCGAGGCTGCCGCAAAAGGTGTATCAAGCATTGCCGGGAAGAAAGATATTCCTACATACACATTTGACCAGCTGCTAAATTATGATTTGCTGGAAGATGATGAGACGATTACAACAGGCGGCGTAGGACAGGCTCTTGTGGGGGGTGCTCTCTTTGGCGGTTTTGGTGCTATCGCAGGGGGCGTAACGGCCAAACGCAAGAATAAGCGCGTCGTAAACAGTATTACGATCAAACTCACGCTAAACGATTTTAATGAACCCTGTATCATGATTCCATTGCTGGAGAAGCCCGTGAAGGTGAAGAGCAAGGAATACGAGATAGCATATAACACGGCACAGAAGATGTTGTCCATGTTGGATGTCATCACGCATAACAGCTAAAATAAAAAAACGCCCCGGTGCTGGAACACCGGAGCGTTTATATAGAACAGCTTACCCTTGGAGGATAATCCGTCCCGACAATCGGATTATACCACCTCCGGGGTAGGCTTGGCAAGTCATACCTTGGAGGGAGAATTTTTATGGTGCGCAAGAAAAAGAATATTCCGGGAATGCGGCTGCGTCCTGACGGCGTATACGAAAAGCAGCTTGTCATTAATGGCAAGCGTGTTTCTTTTTCATCCAAAGACCCTGATGAAGTGTGGAAAAAGATTGCGGCATATCATGTTGAAGAGGAAAAGGGACCGTTATTTAAGCAAGTTGCAAACCGCTACCGCGAAAAGGTAGACCAGATGAAGTTGGGAACACAGCGCTCATATATTCCGTGTATCGAAAAAGCCATCTCCGTTTTTGGAGAAAAGCGCATCAGAGATATTCGCCCGCATGACATCAGCATGTTTTTCTCCAGCATGTCGGACAAAGGGTATAAAACTGTCTCTAACCAAAAAACCGTGCTCAATGGAATTTGGCAGACATGGATTCAAGATGACGAATGGCGCGGCGATGAAAACCCGGTATCAATTATCCGCCTCCCGCGCGGATTGAAACGCACCGAGCGTGAACTCCCCCCAGAAGAGGCCGTTAAAATCATCAAAGCAAGTGCGCAAGACCAGTATGGGCTATTGCCTTTCATGCTGCTTTACACTGGCATGCGAAAAGGTGAGCTGCTCGGCCTGCAATGGGGTGATATAGATTTTAAAAACAAGCGGATACACATAGAGCGCAACGTTACACACCACGGAAACAAAGCTGTTATAGACACGCCCAAAACAAAAGCAGGAATACGTTCCATTCCAATTGTTAAACCTCTTTTGGACGTACTCACGCCGTTAAGAGGCGTAGATAGCGATTATATTTTTGGCGGCTCTGCTCCATTGACCGGGACACAATACGAACGTAGATGGACCTCTTTCTGTCAAGCGCACAATTTAGCGATAGAGACTAAAAAAGTCATCAAGCGAAAAAATAAAAGCATCACGATCACAGTATGGAAACCTATAGTCACCGCTCACCAACTACGACACGAATTTTGTACAATAATGTTTGAAGCAGGCATAGATGAAAAGACCGCACAAACAATTATTGGGCATGCAGATGCAAGCACGATGAGGAATATTTATACACATTTACGCGCCGAAAAACTGGATACCGCAAATACGCAGTTAGACAACTATTTCAGTGCAGGTGCAGAGTAGTCACAGAGTACGCCAATTCACCCTTAGAAACAAGCGGATTTTTTGCAGTTCAAGTCTCGTTCCTCGCACCATAGAAAGACGTCACGGCTGTGTGGCGTCTTTTTTCTTTCGCCCTTTCCGAAAATAGGCCCCTGCCTGCAATGTTTTGAGGAGACAGAATAAATCATGATATTCGAAACAGAGCGTTTATACTTGAGAAAAATAACGCAAGACGATTTGGCAGATTTAGCCGAGATTTTACAAAATCCAAATGTAATGTATGCGTATGAGCATGATTTTTCAGATAATGATGTTCAAGTGTGGCTTAACCGGCAAATTGAGCGGTACAATAAAAATGGGGTTGGTTTGTGGGCGGTTATATTGAAAGATACAAACGAAATGATAGGGCAAGCAGGGCTTACAATGCAGCCATATAAAAACACAGAAGTGCTTGAAATCGGTTATTTGTTGAAAGAAAAGTTTTGGCACTTTGGATATGCAAGAGAAGCCGCCGGAGGCTGTAAGAAATACGCTTTTGAAAACTTGCATGAGAATAAAGTGTGCTCCATTATCAAGGCAGATAATCTTGCTTCTATTAAGGTAGCGGAAAGTATAGGTATGAGCAAGGAAGACGAATTTATTACACAGTATTACAACGGTGATATGCTTCATTTTCTGTACTCCGTCCATAGATAGCTCCCGGTTCGCCGAACCGACGCAAGGGCGCACTTTCCATAGGCTGAAACCACGTATAATACGCACTGCGGGGGCAAAACGCCCCGGTGCAAACATCCGGTCAGACCGGAAACCGCATCCCTTTCGCCGCTTTGCGGCTGTCCTCCCGGCATACAAACGGCGCGGCCAT